>Ga0209755_10008060_pt1 | contig 11332 bp, 15 predicted proteins | sample TergutCo191P1_FD_187301 | JGI IMG/M metagenome (GOLD analysis project Ga0209755, IMG submission 187301) | Cornitermes sp. P1 segment gut microbial communities from Petit-Saut dam, French Guiana - Co191P1 (SPAdes) (version 2) | ecosystem: Host-associated > Arthropoda: Insects > Digestive system...
CCATCTAATTCTGTCTAAACTTAATGTTACGATAACCTCCTCGTAACTAGCATAGTTATCGATGTCGAAACGAACGCCAGCAAACATTGCGTTCAGGATGCAGTATTCATGGTACCTTGCCTCGCGTTCACACAGAGTGTGACGAGCGTTTGCAGATTGCAAACAGATACCCGTGTGAGGAATTAACTTATGTTCAGGAACAAGATGTGAGTTGGCGTCGTGGAGTTAATGATGATACAACGTTCGTGCGGTAAGTTGGAACTCTGACAAATTGAAAGTGAGATGAATGACGGAATTTGAGGCTTAATCACGGAAGGTAGGGGTTTACGTAAACAGAGATTAAATTTGCAAATATTAGGATAGTTAGAGTAGGAACGTGGAAAGGTACATTTGTTCAAGAAACTTTGGATGGAAGGCGTGCAATCTCTGCAGCATGCTGCGCATAGGTTACAAGTCTTCCAACCGTCACTAGCCGAACGGTAATGGCGGAGAAACAAAATTTTAGGTGTTTCGAGGTGTGCAAACGATGGCATACTTTATGAATGCAAATGTTTCAATATTGTGCCAAATGAATTCCACAAAATTGAGGAATGCGCGAGGACTGCAATCCACAGCTGTGTCGACAAGGACCAGAAGAAAATTTAGTGTCACACTCTCATACGAAATGTCGTAGGCCGAATAATCTACATAATGTTCAAAGGCCTCTCGGGATCTGAATTGAAAGTCGAAGAAACCTATTGTAAATTTAGAGGCTTTTTTGAGGAGAGGCTGCAAGATGGCGGAAGTGTTTTTGTTGTTGTATAAGTGAGAGATGCAAAAGTCGTCCTCCAAACAATTTTTATCCAGTACACCTGCAATGTAGGCAGGGTATAGGCCGGTAAAGGCACAGCAAATACCTAGTAAACAACACGCCTGAAGTAGTGAATGGACGAAATGTAGATGGTCGTGACGTACAGGTGTGAACTGTGTCAGCCAAATTGCGTGTCTGATAGAGGTGCATAAGACGCGTTGGGTTTCGAACAGACTGGTTGATCCATCAAACACCATGCCTAGAGGTCTCATGCCTACAGGTGAGCCTGTAATGAAAACAATTGCATTACACCTCTATTGCCAACAGGTAGGCTTTTGTAGTGGGACATATGCCCTTTAAGATGAGATGTAGGAACACAGCATTGGAATTAATCTGTTCAATGTCCGTGTCCTTAAATACGTAGCTATATCTTCTAGGCAGGAATATTTGGGACGGGGCAGTATCTTCACCCTTGACGGTGAGTATCACAGTAGGGCCAAAACGTGTAGTCAGTCGTTTGGCCTTGAGAATGCGATATTTACGGTTTACATCTAACTCGGAGACAGAGATAGTCGTATCGCACGTGACCCCATTAAATTTCTGGGTGAGATCCATTATGGCTCTGAAAGAAAGGCAATTTATAGATCGCTTGTACGTGACACATAGTGTATCGGGAGAAAGACACGTATCTTCAGACAATAATAATAAAAATTAAGGACAGACACCATGAATACAATAAGTGATAAAGTGAAGTTATGCATGAAAATAGCTATCAATAGCACAATGACGAAAAAGCAATGGCGACACATGCAAATAGTTAGTATACGCGCGTTTTTTGATGACGTAATTTGACGTTATATAAAGGGTGAGTATGCCTGCGCACCGATATCAGTTGTTAACCACAGGTCCTGCTGGGAAGAATTAGTGGTGCATAGTGAAGATATTTGTAAAGCAGCGCTACATAGGTAAGTAATAATTAAATAAGTGCCGTTATAGAAATAACATGTGCGAAGATAGAATTCTGTGTGATAGAGCACATATTCATTTAGTTTACATTTCATGGCTCGCAGATTCGAGATTGAGGATACAATTACCCGACAATAGAGACGTTTCACTGCCATGGGTACACAACTTGTGGTTCGCCTTCTTACTCCCGCTAACAATACAGATCCCGTGAGCCATTTCCTAGCCAGTTTGATTGATCTATTCCGTCACGCATTACAGAATCTGAGCTAAAGTGACATGGTTGGAATAACGATACAGAATAGTGAAAATGAGAATGATAAGCCCATAGGAATCTGTTTCAGACGTAAGGACCAGTTTTATGGCGGATGTTATACTGTCCTTGGTTCAAAAGCTTTCACAATGAAATTCCAGATTGATCATGACTGTAATTCTGTTAGGATGCCTGTGGGTTTCGTTCGTGCTATTAAGAGCAGGGACAGGCCGCTCAAAGTCATGGCCCATCCGAAAAGAAGTGTCATGGAGCTGAAGGCAGCAGAAAATTGTCTGGCCTATGCAATAATTATAGCAATAGCAAAAGTGGAAAATGATCCCGATTATAAAGCATATCTGCAAGGTAGAAAGATACGTCCTGTAGTACAAAAGCTGCTCGATAAGACAGTTTTGGACCTGTCCGTAGGCGGAGGGATTCCTGAATTATTCAACATTTTCGGGAGTATAAAATATCCCTCTATCGACGTCTGGCATGTGAAGACATAGTGTTCGAAGGGCAGGTCGACTCCTCTAAAAGAATTAATCTACTCTACTATGATGTCGAACAGCACTATCACGTGATCGTATACATAACGGGCACGATGGCGTAGAGGTTTATGTGTAAGCCACCTACCGCTGTGAGCAGACTTGTAGCGATTGTATGGAGAGCCCTCCTTGCGCTTTCTCCGCCGTCAAAATTCCCTGCTCCGAATGTAATAGACATTTCAGGAGCCAAAGTGTTTCGCGAACGACAATGAGAGTACCTCGAATAAGAAATCTATTTGCGAGCGCAAGAGATGTTGCGGGACCTGTGGAGCGCTCACGTGACACATCATGACTGTAGCAAGCGCTATTGTAAGACATGTAAACATAACAGGTTAACAGGCCATCTGTGTTCTATGAGACCGCTTATGGACGTCTTGCCTGCTAACGCTGACTCTGTACTGTATGTATTTCATGATTTCGAGACCACGCAAAATAAGACGTATTCTGACACGGCAAAAGAACATGTACCTAACTTCGTCTGCGTGCAACAATTTTGTACGAGGTGGCAGATCATGGACGACGTTAGTAGACATTGTGAACGATGTGGCAGTAGGAGGCATTCTTTTTGGAATTATCCTGTATGGGATATATTGAATTATCTGTGTGAAACCCACCCCTGGACCAGTAAAATTGTGGCAATCGCTCACAATGCCAAAACATTCGATTTGCACTTTATTCTAAACAGGGCAATTATGCATCAAGCTCGAACTTATCACGAATGGTCTGAAAATCATAAGTATTAAAAAGGAACATTTAGTATTTTGGATAGTGTTTCCTTCCTTCCGTGTGCACTGCGCAAACTGCCCGATGCTTTCGGTTTGCAGGCCACTAAATCATGGCACCGGCCTACTTTAACACCGAGGAAAACCTCGATTATGTTGGGCCTATGCCCGACATCGTAGTATGGTGTGGACGAAATGGGTGGAGGAGAACGAGAGGAATTCCTAGCATGGTACGAGGCATGCAAGTCTCAATTGTTCCATAACAAACACGTCCTTGAAGCATACAGTTAGGATGACGTAACAGTTTTACGACAAGCCTGTCGCCGCGAGTTCCTACAGATCGGAAATATCGAGGTTTTTCTCGTATCCCTGACAATAGCGTCAGCGTGCAATAAAGTGTTGCGGCGCAAGTTTTTGAAGCCCGACACTATAGGGCTGATCCCCACGGGAGGGTACACCTGTAACAACAATTACCGTGCGAAAGCTATCATGTGGTTGCTTGACGTGGAGGTGACTGATGGTGTGGTCATAAAACGCGCACGCAAAGGACGCGAATACAGACTGCCTGAATTGCCTCACTTCAGTGTTGATGGTTATTGTGCAAAGCCGAATAAAATTTATGAGTTTTTTGTGTGCCATTGGCATGGATGCCCCTGTCAACCTTTTCGTGACGTCATCACCACAAAAGGAAACACTCTGGCAGCCAGATACAAACAGACAATGGCACGATTGTAGCAGAGAACTTTTTTGGATACCAGGTCAAAGTTCAGTGGAAGTGTGAATTTGACGATGGTGGTTTAACTACACCGGAACTGCTCGCCAACCCAACAGTGCGGCAGAGCCTTCTGTGTACCCGAGACGCTCTGTACGGGGGTCGAATCGTGGCCATGCGTCTACACTATAAGGCTGGGGATGGCGAGAATATTCAGTATGTAGACGTCATAATCCTCTCTCCTTACATATGCTAGTACATCAAATTCACCGTGGGCCATCCGGTCATCCATGTGGGAGACTTTGCAATGAAAAGGAAGCCTGTTTGCGCAGGGAGGGCCTTATAATATGCTCTATCGATCCTCCAGAGTGGTTATATCATCCCGTGCTCCCCTTCCGAGCCAATCAGAAACTCATATTCAGTCTTTGTCGAACATGTGTCCTAACCTCGAATACATGGGATTGCTGTCATAAGACAAACGAAGAGAGGGCCCTGACTGGTACGTGGGTCATTGACGAAGTGCGGCTGGCCGTACTGAAGGGATACAGAATTTTGGAGATTCATTAATTTTATGAATATAACATTACTAGATACGACCCGGAAACTCGGGAAGGAGGTCTGTTTGCTGGCTACATAGACACTTTCCTGAAATTGAAAGCAGAGGCTAGTGGCTATCCCGTCTGGGTTCGAAACCCGGCCGACGAAGAGCGTAATATAGAATCCTTCTGGAAGAGTTAGAGGGTACGGCTAGACAGAGAGGCAATCAAGCCTAACGTTTCTAAACGCGGTCTGGCGAAACTCTGTCTGAACTCTATGTGAGGCAAACTGACAGGAATGATAGATCGCTCACCAAAATAATTAGAGAGCCCCATGAAATGTACAGATTTCTAGCCACACCAGGCGTAGAAGTAACGAATCTTGCATTTTCCAGTGATGACGTGGTCTGGCTCTCTTGGAAATTGTCTGGAGAAGAGAACGTACATAATATACCTCAAACGAATGGGGTCATTGGTGCTTACGTTACTGCCGTTGCAAGAATCCATCTGTATAGTTTCCTCGACCGCCTGCAATAGAACGCGAACTATTGTGACACTGATTCTGTTATATTTATTCAGTCTAGTGGCGAACCCTGTCCTATCGCAACAGGGGATAAGCTGGGTGACATGCAATCTGAACTAAAAGCATCAGACTTTATAATCGAGTTCGCTTCATGTGGGCCACAAAATTATGCATACAGGCTGATCAATAATGAATGGAGAAAACTGTATGTAAAATCAGGGGTATCACTCTAAATTATCATCCCCAATATTGGTGAATTGCGAGGTAATCAGTGCCATGATTTTGGAACAGGGTGAACCCATTGTTAAAGTGCACACGGAGCATAAGATCAAACGCAAGAGGAGTGCAGGTGGGACTGTTGATATTGTGACAGAACCCGAGTTCAAGCGGTATAGAATATCCTTCTTTAAGATACGGCGAATGCATGACAATTCGTCGGTTCCTCTGGGCTATATATAGGGGGATGTCTCGGGGATTGAGCTGTGTTACAGCCCGACCCTACATGGGCGACGACCTAAAGTTCAAGCTTCCCTATATCTGTTTGCTGAGCTGTCCTAGTGGGTCTGGCAAGGTGTCGTTTTGCATTTGCTTTTTGCACAACCTGAAAGAACACCGCACCGTGCCTGTCTTTAATGGTGGAATCGTTTGGTGCATTAGAGAAATAAGCACAATGCCTTATCAGCAGTTGGTCGGGAAGAAACTCGTTTGTTTTCACGAAGGAGTGCCGGCAGACTTTAACAACAGTGTGAAAAACCGTGCCTCATAATCCTAGACAATTTGTTAAACTATGCCTATTCAAAGGACGTATGTGACCTATTTACGAAAGGTAGCCACCATAGGAATATCAGTGTCATTCTGATTACCCATAATCTGTTTCATCAAGGCAAGTACTGTCGCGATATATCACTTAACGCAAAGTATATTGTTGTTTTGAAAAACGTGCGTGATAGGGATCAATTCGCACATCTGGCGCGACAAGTACTGCCTCACGTTAATAAAGGACTGTCGGAGGCGTATCTGCATGCTACAATAGCAACTCACGGCTATCTGGTTTTAGATCTATTACTGGACGCGGATGATAGTCTTAGGTTTCGGATCTGCATGTTCCTGAACGAAGCACCTCCTTCATATTATGTAGATATAGGCTATGAAACGCATAAAGGAAAATTACCACACTCTTCATGTACTAAAACTAGCTCGTACAAAATTACTTAAAGCAATCATATCGAACTGTGACAGGGACCTCGTGAATTGTATTAGTGAATGTGTTTTGAATGTTCTAAACGGCAACATTGCACTGACGGGCTGTGAGAAGCGCAAACTTAGCAAACACAGATTAGCTTTGCGTAAGCTTGTCGATAAACAATTACCGATAACTGACAAGAAGCGACTTATTCTCCAGCGCGGGGTGTTCATCCTTTCCCTCCTGGCAGGTGTCCTTCCCACACTTACTAGTCTCATTTCTACCAGGTAACGCTACTCATTTTACATAAAATGTATTTAGTACCGGCCGAGGACTACCGCCCCTGGCCGCCTTCTCCTTCAAAGAAAGGACACTACCGCCCCCCTCGCCAACCGCCAACGCCCCACAAAGCAGCACCCCCACACTCAGTGGATTAAGCTGCGCACTAAAATTCAAGAAGCTGTACTACAGCGTAATGCACGGATTAAGGAGATTGCTGAATATATGAAACAAATAATGCCTGCCGCGACAATTCCTCAATCCCCACTTCGGATATACAGTTGTCTAAACCAAAAGAAAATTTAGACGCAGAACACAAACGGACGTTTAACAGCTTCTGTTGCCACCGCCGACACACACATACGGCCGTCTAGAGAGATTATATACGAGACGCCGAAACGTGAACCTGTCCTAAGGATAATGATAATGGTGATGATGAATATGACGACGGGTTTCTCGAGGAGAGCCCAAAGAGGTTTCGTAGAGAAACTGTAGGCTCTGTAAGAATCCCCTACGTTATGCCGTATGTTTACAAGAGACAGTTTCTCGACACACTATACGGTATACGTAAGGATGGTGATATATTTAAGATTCGCGAATCAGCGGTGCTAGTAGATCAGGATGGTGACATCACGATTAAGGAAAATGAATTTCGAAGGTCTGAAGGACTGTGGGATCTATTGACACGTAAGAGAGTGAATATAGTGCACGTGAGGTCAGACTATCTGAGGAAATATAAGAAAATATTCCTGCTGAATAACGCTCATTTAGAGGGATATCAGCCTGGAGGCGTCATTAATGTCGGCCGAGGAAAAAAGTTCCGCGAATTTATCGCCCCGCTTTTGGCGATGCCCAAAGGCCGGGGTGCCGAATCAGGGTTACGCCGTGCTTGGAAAAATTACTTAGATGACAGCCAGGGCATTATATTACAATCCTGAAAAACCGGCAGCTTTCCCAACAATGAACAAGCTCTCTTTCAGCGTTACCTAAGTAAAACAAGTCTGACGTCAGAGCCTGGCTAGAACACCAAGACCCATACACTATGCATAGGCCTCTAAGGAAGAGATTCTTACACAATCTCTATACTGTCTCGAACGTCATGGATGTCTGGGAGTGTGATTTATTGGATATGAACTCCCTCTCAAAATACAATGATATGTACGGATATATTCTATCTGTATTCGATGTTTTCTCGAAATATCTGCATCTGGTGCCCGTAAAGACGAAGAGCGAACCGGGAATCACTTCCGCGTTTCGATCCCTATTCACGATGAGGTTTGGAGCCGCCCCGTGTTGGTACGTACAGACAAGGGCAAATAATTTATAAATAAACATTTTCAGGACATGCTACGTGCTGAGAGCATTCATTTTCAAGATTGCAGATATCCCGACGTGAAATGTGCGGTTGTAGAACGTGCTCACAGGATGATCAGAGACATACTTTTCAATTTTATTTCGGCCTAGAATTCTTACCGCTATATAGATGTCCTGCCGAAATTTGACAAGTCTTACAATGATTCAGTCCACACGACAACAGGCATGGTACCTTCGCGAGTGACCGATGCTGACGTACTCGTAATATAGTGTCGCATGGAGGTCAAGAGACAGCGGGTTCGAGTCGCGAGAGCCAAGTTTCGTTTCGGGCAGCACGTGCGAATCAGCAAAGAGAAATTGAGGTATGCTAAAGCTGCGGAACACAATTTCAGTACCGAAATATTTAGGATCGTTAAAGTGATACACAGACGGCCACGTGTCTTCTATGAACTAGAGGATCTAAATGGAACGCCAATAGATGGCCAGTTTTACCAGGAGAATCTAATAACCGTACGTATCACCATTCGGACGACTTACAGGATAGATAACATAATGGGAAAGAGAGTGAAACGTGGCATTAGGGAAGTTCTCGTCCGCTGGCAAGGTTAGGCCGAGACTTTGACTCGTGGATACCTGCAAAAAGTGTGAAGAATATAAAACATAACGTCATCAACCAGCTTCTACGTAACTCAGTTTAGCAATGCCTCGCGAGAGATTTACGAGAACAATACTCACGCCGAATTCACTTGAAACGTTCGGGAACCATTGACCTGGGAACCTCCCCAAATTGGGAAGTGGGCGTCTGCGAATTATTATGTTCCTCACCGCCACCTCAATCCCCAAATACAGTCGACGTCACGCCCTGCGCGGATCACGCCGTCCTATTTCACTCCAATTTGTAAGCGATAGCACCGAACACTGTATGCGGACGTTTCGTGTCGACATTACGAGTTCCGAAACGTCCAATTTGTGCCGGTGGATCAGCGACAATTTCAGTCTATTCGGATCGAGTTTCTCACACTGCACGTCCCCTTTGAAGACAGCATAACGCACACAAAAGTCGTGCTTCATTTCCGCAATAATTGCCAGTGGTAATTTTTTGCTATAAAACATTGCGTCAGCATCCTTCCCAAAACATTCTTAGGTATGCATCCGTTAGAAGTATACTATCTTAATCAGGCGGTTCGCAGTCTTACCCTCTCGGGTGATCGGTCATGTTTATGCAGCCCGCTCTACCTAAAGCGCGGCGACGGAATCGGAAATTTTTTCGGCAGTCTGTTTCGGTGGTTCCGACCCATACTGTGGCGCGGGGCCAAAGCCGTGGGTCGCGAGACTTTGCGTAAAGGAGGCAAGATCCTATCCGACATTGCAGAGAACAGGTCACCCGAATTGAGCACCAAGGACATAGTGTCTAAACATGTGTCAGAGTCGGTGCAAAATCTAACAGGTAATCTGCGCGGTGGTGGCCGTATTTGGGACATAGGTGTCTCGTCTGTGACGTAGAAGAGGAATAAGGCCAAACGTGCCTGTGTAATAAAAAGGGACATCTTGTCCTGATTTACTTCAGTCACTCGTCAAAATATCGGAGGTGACGTCGATAAGCAGTGAGTTCGATATCTTTTTGCATCAGCCTATTCTAACGGCCGTGCTGGGGACCGTGGAAACGTAAAGCCCTTCGACACCTTGGAGCATAATGATTTGGTATTTTTAATACCAGGCGATTCAGATACCTACATTGATATAGATATAAAAGTTTACGTTCGCGGTAAAATGGTCTCATGCTCCAGGATAGATGTGGATCTGACAGACACAACTGCTGTGACCAATAGTCTTCTACATTCCCTGTTTAGTCAATGTACAGTCATGCTCAAAAGTTTCCCTGTGACACAATCGCACGAGCATATAATTATCGTGCCTATCTTGAGACTCTCCTGACGTACGGCACAGATGCTGCCTCATCACAACTTTCTAACTGTAATTGGTACCTTGATGCTGGAGACATGTATCTTGTGATCATACAGCCGATAAACACACTTCCGCCACAAACAATGGATTCATAGCCCACTGGTCCAGGCTTAGTGGCAGCAGGGATGTACAACTATTCTAACGTCTAATTACTGATCTGTGTAATGCCCTCTATTTCTACTGCCGAAAGTACCACTGCAAATCAAATTGACAAAGATCCGGTCGAATTTCTACCTGATGAACAAAAGTGCTGATACGATAACCACTTTCAAATTTGTGGACGCCTATCTGATGGTCAGACGCGTGCAGCCGAACCCTGTAATTTTGGAGGCTCAAGAAACGGCGCTGGAAAGAGGGGCCCTCGCGTGGCATAACATGATGAGTGTCGACATCCAGACTTTTACATTTTCGTCCGCGTCTAAATCCCGGTCTATTTACAATGCAGTACTGGCCCCCTCCACAAACGTCTGCTTTTCACCATGATTAGGAACTCTGATTTCAATGGCTCAGTGGACACAAACCCCTACAAATTTAGACATTATGATATTAGTGAATTTTCACTGTATGTGAACGGGAGGCGTTTGCCAAGCGAATGCCTATCTCTAGACATGGCTAATGAAAAATGTCTGTCATGGGCTATAGGACACTCTATGAAGGGTTCGGCATATATCACTCGAACACGGGTCTACTGATAACACACGACATGTACATCAATGGCTATTTGATGCTTCTCTTTGATCTCACTCCTGATCGGGGGGCGTCGGATGCTCTTACCTCACTCCATGGAATTGCAATATCAGGATAGATCTGCAACTTAGCCGGCCATTACCTGAGGCGATCACTTGCCTGGTGTCCCTCTAATACGACAGTACTGTCCTGATAAATTTCTCGCGCAATGTCACGATCGATTATAATACAAAAAATGGACACCTGGCAGATTTTGTGTACGCTGCGTGACGTAATTTCTTTCCTTGATGTCTTCCCCTCTGGTTTATTACCGTCGTCACGCCCCGTCCTAAAACACTGCACCTTCATCGTCAATTCCGATCCCCATACAGAGGGAGTTTCACACTGGCTAGCCATACGACTTACACCCCGCTCTTCGAGTGCCTAATATTTTGATTCATATGGCATTGTCCCTCTATTGATCGCTATACAAGCTTTCCTAAAACGCCACTGCACCCCCTGGGAATATAACAAGAGGTAACTGCAGGGCCTGTCCAGCGAATTCTGCGGCCAGTACTGCATTCCTTTCGTTCTCTACATGGACAGGGTTTACACCAACAGCAATTCATCACGCTCTTCCCCTGTAGGAGCAATGCAGACCGACAGGTGAAGCAGCTGTTTGCATCTGAATTTGGGATCACCCTGCCGCGTTGCGGCTGGGGTCAATGTTGCTGCAGCTGCATATAAAAGGTAGGTTCTTTCGAAAATCCCGTCACTGCTATTCTAATATGGCTGGTGCAATCAGGGAAGCTGTAATTGATTTTGAGTTCTTGCGCGGGCATCAGAATGAAACCGTCATCACAGAACTATGTGTAGCTAGC
>Ga0209755_10008061_pt1 | contig 11331 bp, 9 predicted proteins | sample TergutCo191P1_FD_187301 | JGI IMG/M metagenome (GOLD analysis project Ga0209755, IMG submission 187301) | Cornitermes sp. P1 segment gut microbial communities from Petit-Saut dam, French Guiana - Co191P1 (SPAdes) (version 2) | ecosystem: Host-associated > Arthropoda: Insects > Digestive system >...
TTTAATCCGCAGTCTATCGGCCATTTTGTTCTTGTGTCCGGCGCGGGCGCGTCGTTTATTACTCTTTTGTCCTCTTGTTCGAGCAGCAAAGAAGCAAATACATTTGATAACGGGTCTGGACCTGTGAATACCAGACCAGATTCAATGCGTGGGGTCGGTGAGGTTGAATTTCGTGTTCCAAGTCAAAACGAAGATGGGAAATATACAAGTTATGTAAGTGAAATATATTACAGTACAGATTCAAATAGATGGCAAATTGATGTTGAATGGCTTCCTGAGTTCCAAAATCGTGTAGACAAAATGCAAATTGCAATTGGAAAATTGCCTAAGTTCCTAGATACTGTTAAAATTTCTACTGAAATATTTGTAATGCTACAAGGCATTTATGATGAAAATAAACACAGGCCAGATGATATGCCAGTAAGTGTTACACATACTGACAGAGGTCAATTTTGGGTAGACAATGGAATGAGAACACACGTAATTGTTTCCGAACAAGACACATTGTTATTGAATCAGAAATTTAATGCTGCTCTTCGTATCCACAGTGAAAATATTGTTGCGCTGGTGCGTGCAGATTTACACAATGGGGCAATGCTTGCTGAATATATTTGTGGGTTGGATGATCCACGATTTGACGGTGTTTGGAGCCCTTGGGTGCAGATTGGATCTCCTGAGGTAGTGAATGCTACTTGTATCGAAGATGGAAAAACTACAACCAAATTCCAAAAATTTAGATGTGCGCAAACAGAAAAAGAGACAAGAGATAGTACCTATGTGGGAACACTGCCTGCAACTGGGCATGATTTTAGTGAATGGGTGGAAGCATCTCGCGGCGAGAAAAAGCGTGATGGGCATTCGCTTGAATGGACACAGGAAGTTGTAAAGAAAAGAAATTGTAAATGCGGAGAGACCGAAACAGATACTTTGGTGGAGAACGGTAGGCACCCGAATCTTTATGAGATACTTATGAATGCAGATTTTGAAGGCGAATGCGATTTAAATTTAGGAAAGGTACCGTTTACTCGAAGGCATGAAGGCTGTGCTACAAGTAAGTCGCAACACTCTATAATTTTGACTGATAATGGTAAAAAAGGTTACAATGGAGGAGCCTTGGAAAAACAGGCTGATGTATTTACGAGGGGAGGGAGGTGGCCCACTGATAAAGATACGATATTTTATCAATTTATAAATCCCGTTAATGGTCTGCCTACTGGTCAAAGGACTATAAGTGTGCAGTCATTTGATATTATACATCCTGACAGGAAAATTCCAAGGCGAATAGAAGGGCTTATGGCTTTGCCTGGGGCACACACGGTTGAGTCGGAATTGCATAATTGGGAGGCGGGGCTTAACCCTATTGTACCTCCATTGTGGACTCAGGAGAATGCTACTAAATTTAATATACCGCATGAGGATGCTAAGAAGCTTGGTGAGTATGACTTTGTGACTTGGGGAGACCCTCCATTAAAAGTTCCTTGGAATCGCGATATTAACGCGGCGTTCAGAGAAGATTTTAGAGAAATAGAGACGAGAATGGGAGATCGTAATGGAGGAGATCCTCCTTGGGAAAAGGTTGAGGTTATTGGGAGAGCTCGAACTTCAAGTATTCATCCAAAAATTATACTACATCGAGATGGAAATGTTATAAGAGAAAAGGCTTCATTTACTAGAGAACAACATAGAAATCGAGATGGTTTAGAAACGGCGGCAATATGGATAAAATATCATTTTTCAGGCGAACGAACAATGGTAGACATGGTTAATAGGGCAGGTTTAATGGCGAGTATGGATTATAGTTTTGACGAAGATAGTTCAAGTGATACGGGACAGTTACGAGGACGAAAAATGCTTAGATTTAATTTTCCTAAGAACGGGCTAACATCGTTTAAGGCTGGTGATACTATTCATATTTGCAGAGACAGTTATATTCTTGTAGAAGCATTGACTGACTTTACAATTGATTAATAATCTATTTTAAATAACAAAAAATAAGTAGTATTAAAAATGTATTAATGAAATCTCCATTAATACATTTTTTTCATGATTGACAATTGATAAATTGATATAGTAACATATGTGTATGTTTATTGATTGGCGTTCAAATTTTGTTACGCGTCTTGTGACAAGTATTGCTATTGTTCTGGCATTAATTGTTGTATTTTCATTGCGCTTTATTCCAATTTTTGGAGTTTGGTTTTTTGACGTAGTAGTACTTATAGTCGCTGTTGTCGCGACATTAGAAATGATGAAAGTAAGAAAATCGGATGCAAGAGGTGTGTCAATTACCTATGTGCTTGCGTGGTTGGCGGGTGCGTATTGTATGTTCGTTTTTAGTGTTATTGCTGGGTTTTCGGTGTGGGCGCATATAATTGTGCCTTAGAAAAACTTCGGCAAGTAATCATGAAAATTCACCGCGATTTTTACAATTTTCTTTTTATGCAAATTCTCGCGGCAATTTGCTTTTAATGAGATTGATGTCGTAGCCTTGTTGTTGCAAAGCCGCGAAAATTTGTTGTTTTGCTTCTCGCCTTCCTTCTTGCCTTCCTCGTAGCATTCCTCTTTGCTCGCCTCGCAACTCACCTTCTTGTTCCCATTCCTGCGCTCTACCTGACTTTACCGCCCAAGAATCAAGGAATTTCATCGCCGCTTTTTCGTTTCTCGTCATTTTGTCTTCTCCTTCCTTCATTGTAAAAATGTTAGCAGTGTATAATTCAAACATTACTTCCGTCAATAAATTGCTGTCTTGCGTTTTTTCAAATTTTCTTACCAATTCCATCCCTTCTTGGAAAGTCCAGTTATCCCTAATCGAATTTACAAGCCATGCTCCGTCCGAAACGGACAACTCCGAATTTACTACTAACTGCATTATCGGAGTAGCGCTTAAAGCCTTAATATAATAAATTCCACTTTGCTTTGACGGAATTATTTTTAATTCTCTTTCATTTTGCAATATTTCAAGTAATTTCAGCGGCTTTTTTACAGAAATAAATGTAATCGTTACGTCTTGAGGACTTAACGAATTTTGCGACAAATACGCATAAAAATAACTCAATACTCTGTCGAACGCCTCAATGTTCAAAATATCCGTCGGCCCTTTGAACTCTATTATATTGTGCTTTTTGAAAAACTCCATTACCGAATTTTTAATTACGACATCCTCAAGAAGTTTTACAACTACAATATCTATTCTCATCGGCTCTTTATATAATTGATATTCGGGGATTATCTCTACTTTGTAATTACGAAGAATAAATTCAATTATCTTAACAAACCATTGCGTCCATTTGTTGCGCGGCTTTTTCGCATTTTTCCGCATCTTTTTATAGTCCTTTTTTTTATTTTTTCAGATTTAGTATTCACTTTTCGAGGGTAATATACTATTTTTACGGTAGGTAAGCAAGAAGGGATTTTGATAGGCGAGCGGGAAGGAATTCTGATAGGCGAACAGAGGGGCATCCTGATAGGTGAACAAAGAGGAATGAGACATGGCATGCAAGAAAGAGCGAAAGAAATCGCAAGAAACATGATAGCCATGGGAATTGACGCAGATACTATCGCAAAAGCTACCGGTCTTTTCATCGATGACGTTCTGCGTTTGCAAAGCGAATGATTCTCTAATCTTACCGACAATCCGTAGAGACAAGGCGCGCCTTGTCTCTTTTTGCGCCAACAAAAAACTAAACGGCTATAGTATTTTCCACAAAAAATACAAAAAAGGACGGCGAGGGTCGCCCAAAACGTATTTTCTGTTCAAAAAGGAGTAAAAATGCAGGAAAAGAAAATTATTGTAATAGGATCGGGGCCTGCCGGATATACGGCATCCGTTTATTTGGCGCGGGCCGTGCTTTCTCCGCTTTTGTTTGAGGGTTTCGGCGCAAACGGTACGCTCGGCGGCCAACTTATGACTACGGGTTTAGTTGAAAATTTCCCCGGTTTTCCAAGCGGAATCGGCGGACAGGAATTGATGATGCAAATCCGACAACAAGCCATAAACAACAATGTCGAATGCCTTATGAGCGACATAATATCCATAGAAAAAGACGCCCAAAAATTCGTTTTGACCGACGGTAACAACGAACGGTTTTCGGCAAAATCCGTAATTATCGCCACCGGCGCGCAAGCAAGACGGCTCGACTTGGAGAGCGAGAGAAAGTTCTGGACGAAAGGAATTTCGGCCTGCGCGGTTTGCGACGGAGGACTTCCGATTTTTCGCAACAAAGACCTTGCGGTAATCGGCGGCGGCGATTCGGCTCTCGAAGAGGCGATTTATCTGACGAAATTCGCCTCGAAAGTATATTTGATTCATCGCAGAAACGAGTTTAGAGCGAGCAAAATTATGCAGGAACATTTGGCGAAAACCGCGAAAATCGAGATACTTTACAACAAGATTCCCCTTGAGTTTTACGGAGAAAACCTTCTTGCGGGAATTAAATTGCAAGATACGCAAACGGGCGAAATCTCGGATTTGACGGTAAGCGGCTGTTTTGAAGCCATAGGAAATATCCCGAACACAAAATTTTTGCAAAAATTGCTGAAATTAGACGAAAACGGCTACATAAACGTCGATGAAAACAACATGACTTCGGTTTCGGGAATTTTTGCGGCGGGCGATGTAATGTGTCCGAATTACCGTCAGGCGATAGTCGCCGCGGGAAACGGCGCAAAGGCGGCGTTGGCGGCGGAAAAATGGCTTTTGAATAATTAATCCCGTATAATTAACGGTGTTTTTATGAGATTATTTGCGCCTTTGGATATTCTTATCGCAATTTTTGTCTTCTGCGCTTTTTTTGTAGGAGCGCAGTACTTTTTGCCAGATACTTTTTCGCATTTGCCGTTTCGCAGCGCAAAAAACTTTTTTTCTCTGCAACATTTTGTGGGGGAACACGACAGATTTTTGATTTTTGCCGACGGCGAAGAAATCGAATTTCCGCTTTCAAAAGATACTACAGTAACGCACAATTCGGTGGAGATACGTCTTCAAAATCAAACGGCGCAAATCGTAAAAAGCGACTGCCGAAATCAAATTTGTATAAACATGGGCGTAATTTCGCTGGGACAAATCGTTTGTTTGCCGCAAAGAGTTATGGTCTCCGTCATAAGGACAAACAAGAAGAAAGAACGCGTTCGGACGCCGAGGATAGACGTTTATGTCAATTAAAATCCGCGATAATTTTTTACAAGCGCAAATCGGCGGCGACAGCGATATGCAACGCGAAAAAACCGCGCTTTTCGTAATGGCGTTTTTTTTGGCCGGTATCGAAAGGTTTTTTCCGGTAATTCCGGTTTTGCCGTGGCTCAAAATCGGGCTTTTTCACGCGGTCGTTATGGTTTGGATTTTCAGATTCGGATTTCTTGACGCGCTCGCCTTTGTTTTTATCCGCCAATGGGTGATAATGGCGTTTTTCGGCTTTGCTTTTTTACCGTTTTTGCTGGGAATGACCGGAACCGCCGCTTCGGTGCTTTTTGGCGCGTTGCTCATAAAATCGCAAAAATTCGGAATTATCGCCATCGGAATTTTTTGCGCAATTATCCATAAAATAACGCAATTACTCGTACTTTACTTTGTAATGGGAGGGAATTTCGTCTGGCAATGGCAGTTGCCGATAATGCTTGCCGTATCGCTTGTTACGGGAGCGCTTACGGGAATTTTGGCGTATAAAATCAACGAAATTTTAGTTGAAAACGCTCCTGCGGCAAAATCCTTCGACTTTACGGATTCCGCCGATTCCGCAGGAGTTTATCCAATACGCCCTCTCGGAATTGCGGCGCTTCTTGTTGTGATTGCGGCCACATTTGTTTTTGAAAGCTACTTTTTTTACGCCGCGGTATTCGCTGCCGCTTTAATCGCTTCCAAATTTCTTGATTGCAAACTTTTGACTCCGTTTGAATTTTTTAAGCGATACGGAATTTTCATATTTGCGCTGTTGATTTCGGCGGTGTTTTCAAATTATCAAAGCGCGTTGCATCATACCGTAAAAATTTCGCTTTGGTTTTTTCTTACCCCGTTTTTTCAGCAATTCGGTTTTTATCGGCTTTTTTACGGAGCGCTTGTAAAGGTTTTTCCGAAAAAATATTCGCAAACGCTCAGTATCGGAGCCGTCATGCCGCAGATTTTCCCCGGCGTCCTCGAGGAAATACCGAATATGCTCAAAAGCGTTTTCAAAAATCCCAAGGACGCGGCGCAAATTTTAGCCCGAAAGTCCTCTGATTTATTGACGCAATGGAAGAAAAAATAATTTTTTTGCAGAAAAACGAGCATTTTCAAAAATTTAGCATTATATTCAATAAAGCGAGTTTTCTTTACGCGCTCTTTTTGTACCGTTTGATGAAGGTTTACCGAACGGATAAAAATAGGGATTTCGACTTCGAACTGCAAAAGTACGCCGATAGCTGTTTTTTTCGGAAACTTGAACTTTGCGAGCGGACTTCCCACCATTGTCGAAAGGGACGGTTAAACGCTGTCTTGAAGCGGTGCAGAAAGAGCCATTTAAGAAAACAGCTTTTTGTTTGTATAAAAAAAGGAATTACTATGAAAAATAAAAACTTGGCGATTATTTCTTACGACGATTTTTCGCTTACTTTAACGGGCGGCGGCGAAAAAATTCTTTTTCCTGTTTCTTGCGCCAAAAACGGCCGCGGCGAAAAAGAGGGTTCTTGCAAAACTCCGCGCGGAATGTTTGAAATTTATAAAAAAATCGGCAAAAACGCCGAATGCGGAGCGGTATTTAAGTCAAGAAAACAAACGGGCGATGTTTGGAAAAAAGGCGATTCTTATAAAGAAAACGCGATATTAAGCAGGATTTTATGGCTGAGCGGTCTCGAAAAACACAACGAAAACACAAAGTCGCGCTTTATCTATATTCACGGAACGGACAAAGAAGACGAGGTCGCAAAAACTCACTTCTCGCACGGATGTATCGTAATGAAAAACGACGACGCAATAAAACTTTTCGACTTAATGAAAGCGGGCGATTATGTCTTTATTTATTGACGGAAAAGAAATAAATTCCTTCCATTTTGTCGGAATTATGGGAATCGGAATGAGCGCGATTGCACAATTTTTGGCCAAGGACTGCAAAATTACGGGAAGCGACAGGGCTCTTGGCGGCTCAAGCGACGAAGAAATACTGAAATCTCAGGGAATTTCGCTCTTTTTGCAGGACGGAAGCGGAATTTCGGCAAATACGCAGGCGATTGTGGTCTCTACCGCCATAGAAAACGATAATCCCGACATAAAAAAGGCGAAAGAGCTTAATATTGCGATACTTCACAGAAGCGAAGTTCTTGCCGCGATAGTAAAAACGCGCCGTTCGATTTCGGTTACGGGAACGAGCGGAAAGAGTTCGGTTTCGGCTATGATTTTTCATATTTTGGACTTTGCCGGCAAAAAACCGTCTTTTATAGGCGGAGCGAATTTGCATTCCTTGCGTACAAAAAACGCAGCGATTGCCAACGGCAAAAATACGCCGCAACAGAAATTAATAGGAAACGCATTCGGAGGCGACGGCGAATTTTTGGTTTTTGAAGCGGACGAAAGCGACGGAACGGTGGAGAGATATTTCCCGGAAATTTCGGTTTTATTGAATGTTTCCCGCGACCACAAAGAGGTTTCGGAGGTTATTTCGCTTCTGAAAACAGCGGCAAATCAATCAAAACTTACGATTTTTAATAAAGACGACGCGCATTTTAAGGATTTTGTCGGAAAAACATTCGGATTTTCGCGGGAAGCCGACTATTTTCCGATAAGATACAGTTTATCCGAAAATTCTTCGAGCTTTACGACGCAAACGGCCGCAACGTTTGTAATAAACTTTACGGGCGAGCACAGCGTAAAAAACGGCCTTGCCGCGCTTGCGGTATGCAAAGAGTTGGGAATCGACGAAAAAACTATCGCCGACGCGCTTTTTACTTACAGCGGAATAGCCCGAAGATTTGACAAATATCCGGCGGCAAAAAACATACTTGTAATTGACGATTACGCGCACAATCCCGATAAAATATCTTCGGCAATTTCGGCGGCAAAGATGCGAAAAACGCCGCTTTCGGTAGTGTTTCAACCGCATGGATTCGGACCGCTTAAATTTATGTTCGACGATCTTAAAAAAATGTTTTCGGACTCAATCGGCAAGAACGACAAACTATATTTACTGCCCGTATTTTATGCGGGCGGAACAGCGGACGCATCCGTTGACAGCGATAAACTCGCCGACGGATTAGGCGATAAAAACCGTTTTCTTTTTGTTGAAAACCGAGAAAAATTATGCGAAATACTCAAAACCAAACTTAAAGAAAACGAAACGGTTTTAATATGCGGCGCAAGAGACAATTCTCTTTCCGTTTTAGCAAAAGATTTGGCAAAAAGTCTGTAAGCTGAAGAAGAGAATTCGGATAATACGGGTATAACGTACAAATGGCAATTTTCCACAAAAAACAAAAAAATGGCAGGCGACCGTCGCCCGACCGTCGGGCAAATAGTATTTTCACCTCATGAAAAACTTGCAACAAACGACTTTTTCGGCAATATTGACCGTTTTTTCTTCCAACGCTTTAAGTAAAGCGCTGGGTTTTTTACTTATAGTTGTTTTTGCGGCGAAGGTCGGAACTTCTTCGCAAGGAGACGCTTATACTTTCGCCTTTATTCTGCCGGATTTGCTTAACTCAATTTTGGCGGGAAGCGCGCTTTCAATCGCGTTTATCCCGATTTATCAAGCGCTTGCGGGCGATCCCGAAAAGCAGAGCCGTTTTTTTTCAAACGTTTTTACGACGGCGAGCTTGGTTTTCGTCGCGGCTTTGTCGATTTGCTTTTTCGCCGCGCCGTTTTTTGTAAGAATTCTTGCCGGCGACAATATAAATTCCGACGCGCAAATTTTTGATTTAACCGTAAAACTTACGCGAATCGTTTTGCCCGCGCAGTTGTTTTTCTTCTGGGGAGCGATTTTCATCGGCGTTCAACAAGCCAACAAAAACTACAGATTCGCCGCATTGGCTCCGATAATTTACAACTCGTCCATAATAATTTTCGGCATTATGCTTTACGGATTTGTCGGAATCGCGGGATTTTCGTGGGGCGTTCTTTTCGGCGCGCTTATCGGTCACGGTCTCGTGCAATTTTTCGGCGCAAGACGTTTCAGGATAAAATACAAACCCGTAATCGACCTCGGTGACAAGGATTTTAAGCTGTGGTTCTTAAACACTTTGCCCTTAATGCTCGGATTGGGGATAACCTTTTCAAACGAATTTACTTTCCGTTTTTTCGGCTCGCGGATAGACGACGGACAAGGCGCAATCGTCGCGCTGAATTACGCCTACAGAATAGTTATGATACTCGTCGGACTTTTTGCAAGCTCGATAGCCGCGCCGATTTTTCCGTTTTTGTCCGAAAAAGCCAACGAGAAAAAATTCGACGAAATGGAAAAAATTCTGATTCCGATTTTCGTAAAAACGGCAAGCATAATCATAATTCTTTCGGCGGCGATTTATCTGGTGTCCGGCGAAATAATTTCGACGCTCTTCGGACGCGGAGCATTTAACGAAGATTCTGTCGCGCTTACTTCAAAGGCGCTTATAGGATATTTGCCGGGGATTTTCTTTTTGTCGGCGGCGATAATTTTGCAACGTCTTTTTTACGCCGTAAAAGATACCAAAACTCCACTTGTAATCTCCACGGTTTCGCTTGTTTTATCGTTGCCATTTTATAAGATTTTCAGTGACTTATGGGGAATTACGGGAATTTCTGCGGCTACAAGCGTTTTCTCTGTTTTGGTAAGTTTTTTAATCGTTTGGAGATGGTATAAATTTTATCCGCAGTCAAAACTTCTTTCGACCTTGAAACCGATTTTTCTTTCGGCGATAACGGCGCTTGCGATGGTTTTGACTCAATTTTTCGTCCTTAGACTGATAAGCGGCTTTGAAATTCCGCAAATTCTGCAAATACTTTTGGTTACTCTTCCCGCAATCGCGCTGGCCGCAGTATTGCTGAATGTTTTCGGAATCTTGAAACCGAGCGATTTGCTTGAGAAACTTAGAAGAAAAACAAGAAAACAAAAAACATAGGCTATCGTCCTTATTTTTCAGGGATTTATATTATATATTCCGTCTTATGGTTTTGCATGCAAGAAAAATTATAAGATACGACAAAAGGCTCGAAACGGCGGCAAGAAAGACGCTTCCGACGATAAAATATTTGCCGCTTACCATAAAAAATTCCTTCTGATTTTCCAAAAAAAGTTTAGCCAAAATCTGAACGCTCGGAGTTGTTGCGTCGGTAGGCATTACTATTGTGCCGCACCAAATCGCCGCAAAAACTATTATCGGAATCATCGGCGGAATGGAAATCATCGTGCCCAAAACAGCCAAAGGACGGTTCAGTTTAAGAAAGGTAGCCGCAAAAATTGCCGCCGCCGCCTGAAATCCGTAAATGGGAAAAATCCCTAAAAAAATTCCCAGAGCAAACGAAAGCGCCTTTCTGTTCGGCGAATTGTTGGATTTTAATTCTGCGATAAAAATCTCCCGCACTTTGCTTAAACCGGTTTTGGTGAAAAACCAACTTATGCGCGTGCTGTCGCGAAAAACTCGGTAATGCGAAACCCGTTCTTGTCGGGGCTGATAAAATTGCGGAATGGAAAATTCGGCGAGTTCTATGCCGCCGTATGCCGATTTTACCAAAACTTCCTGTTCAAATTCAAATCTTGTCGTTTTGAATTTAAGATTTTTCATTTTTTCTATCGGATAAACGCGAAATCCGCTTTGGGTATCGTTTAGGGCGAATCCCGTGTAAATTTTTATCCAAAGGTTTCCGAAATTTCGCGCAAAGAGATTTTTTTTCGGAGCGTTTTCGCCTTGAATTTCGCCTGTTCTTGCTCCTACCAAAAGTTTTTCGGGATATTTTTCGCATTCGCTCAAGGCCATTTTTATCCATTCGCAAGAATGCTGTCCGTCCGCGTCTATCGTTATTGCGTGCGTATATCCCATAGACAAGGCTATTTTGAACGCCTTGCGAAGCGCCGCGCCTTTTCCGCGGTTCTTGTGGAATTTATATGTCTCGATTCCTTCGATTTCGCTTAATTTTTGCGTGGTTTTGTCGGTAGAACCGTCGTTTAAGACCAAGACATTGTCGCCTATCGCCTTTTTCGCTTCCAAAACGATATTTTTTATAGTGTTTTCATTATTGAAAACAGGAATTATTACGCAAATTTTCATAATATCAATCCGTTTTTACGTTCGACAAAATCTATAAATTTTATATTTAAGGCTTTGGCATATCGGCAAAGTTCGCTGTCTGCCGATATTAACACGTCCGCTCTTATTGCCACTTTCAATACCGTGGAG
>Ga0209755_10008062_pt1 | contig 11329 bp, 11 predicted proteins | sample TergutCo191P1_FD_187301 | JGI IMG/M metagenome (GOLD analysis project Ga0209755, IMG submission 187301) | Cornitermes sp. P1 segment gut microbial communities from Petit-Saut dam, French Guiana - Co191P1 (SPAdes) (version 2) | ecosystem: Host-associated > Arthropoda: Insects > Digestive system...
TTCGCTCGGCGGCTTTCCCAACTTACAATGAATTGTTTGAAGTGCAGATGTATGAAGAGCAAAAGTCTTCAAAAATCCAATCTATGGACGATTTGATGAATTCTGGGGATACTTGGGAGATTTAAGATTTGCAAAATTCAAAAATTATTTGTAACTTTGCAGTCTGATAACAGAGAAGTCGTTATGGGCGTTTGGAGTTCGGGGAATTAAACATTCATCGTTGACTCGTTTCTCAGTGAAAGAGAGGTTTTTAGGCCTCTCTTTTTTCTTTTATCCACATAGTTGCCAATGCAAATTCTTTCTTCCCTGTTCGGACTTCCTCAACATAATACGTTGTTCCGTCATCAAATGTTTTTTCGTATTGAATTATGGTGTTTTGTTGACTTGACTTAATTTGTTCACCTTTAGAGTTTAACGGTATCTTTAAGCAGTCGTAACGTGTTATGATTTCTGGAATTCGCAAGATGTCATTTTCTGTTAATTTGCGTTGTCCTCTTAATTTTTCATTGTCGTGCCCGTGTGCGCTAAATGCGTGGTTAAGACCGCTTTTGTCGATAATGTGCTTGTATTGTGTTGTGATGTTAAGCCCTGTTATTTTGCTTAATATCTCAGCCTCTTTTTCTGAAACGGGCAGTATTTCCTCTTTTACAAGCCCTTTTGAAGTGTCTTTATCTGCAGACAAAACTTTTTTTATTTTTTGTTTTGCTTCAAGAATTTTTTGCTCTTGATTTTCCATATTGTTTTGAATTTTAGTGTTGATATTTGCTTGTGGATTAACGGTATGCTACAGGTTTTTTTATGCGATGCATGCGCCCATCAAGGGAAAAGATGTCGAAAATGACGATGTAAACACCGCTTGGAAGTTTTTGGTTTTGGTCGGAAAGTCCGTCCCAAAAATAGTGGCCTTGCGTGCCTAAAAGTTCGGATTTTACAAGATGTCTGACCATTCGACCACTGCTGTTGAAAATGCGTATATTGCCTGTAAAACCTGAGGTTTCCAAGTTGTAGGACATCGTCAAAAAATCGTCAATGCCATCATCATCCGGCGAAATGAGAGTAGGGAAGAGTTGAAACATTTCGTCGGTTTCAAATGCTGAAAACCCTTGCGAATTGGGACATCCAGGCGTTGCATAGTCAACGGTTTTTGATGCAGAATGCCAATTGTTCGCATCAGTTCCGGACTTTTCAAAACTCAATCGCTCGAGCGAAACGCCTCTCGTATCAGCCAAAAGCGAGAAATGCATCGACGAATGATAGTACATTTCGTCAATAAATGTAGAGTCTTTTCGCACAATGGCATATCGTCCAGAAGTGTTGGAAAGTGCAGGAAGATTGGGCATTTCAACCAATAACGCATCTGCACAAATTGTGTGGAACTGCCACAAAATTTCAGGCGTTCTTGAAATCACAGCATAAGTTTGTGAAGGCAGAACTAACTCCGCATTCGTAGAAATAGCAAGCACTCCGGACAATTGATCTTGATTGTCAAAACGCCCCAAACGCAATTCGGCAAACGGAATATCTTGCTCCGAACGGTTGAAAATTTCTAAATATTCCGCAGAATTTGTCGCAGGATTAAACATAATTTCAGAAATCACGACATCGAAATCTTCAATAACGATGGGCGGTTCGGGAATTGGGTCGGACTCAATCGGCACAACACGCACTTGTCCAAAAGCATACATATTGTGCCGATTTGCCGTGGTGTATCGACAGAAAAAACCGAACGCAACCGTTTCACGAAAGGTCGAATCCACAAACGGCTCGCCTTCGGAAACCGTTGCTAATTGCGCCGGAGCGCCGGAATACACATGCCATTCGCCATCGGGAAATCGCTTGATGCGAAGTTGAACAGACAAGCCACTGCTCGAACTAAATTGGGAAATCCCTGAAAACACAAGCGTTGTAGCCGTTCCTTCTTGCCGAAAAAACTGAATGTTGTTTCGTCCGCCAGTTTGTCCGAGTTGCACGAAATAGCCGTTTAACGGGGCTTTCAGGTCTGTCGTGTCGCTCATTAAATACACACGAACGAAATTTGTTGACGATGGGTTAAAGCCCAAATCAACACTAAAATTCCATTCAACACTGTCGCAAAGCGTGTTTTCTGTCGCAAAATACAAAAAAGACGAACTTTGCGGACCGTTGAGTTGCAATTTTCCGTTCTCAACAGAAAAAAATGCAGTATCACCAAACCACTGGTGATTCAAAAGATTGCCGTGTTCAAAGGATTCGTGAACTTGTCCGAAAGCCAATGCAGAACTGCAAACGGCGAGGATGCTGATGATTTTTTTAGGTAGCATAATGTTTTTTTTTAGATTATTTCAAAAAATATTTGGAAAATTTGGAAAATTGTCGTAACTTTGCAGTGTCGAAATGACAAAACAAAAAAAACCGTTAGAGAGCGATTTAAACATCTGCGACAGTAAACCTAACGGTTTTTTTTGTTGCCTAAGATGTTTATTTCCATAGAATAATGGAACTTCCCGTCGTTAGATACTCTAACAACCAAATGCACATATTCCATTCTCCCGTCAATCTTAACCTTGACATTAAAGTTCAAGTAACCAATGACTTTTGCAGGGTCTTTTTCTTTTCGGTCGCCCCAATTGCTATATTTGGCATATCGAATTAGCTTGTCCAAAACTTGTATCAAACACATTTTCTCTGGATAAACATAACCGCCGTGCGCGGTTTTCCTTGCACCTTGTTTTTCAAACTCAACAGTAATGCCGATGTCTTTGTTTTTTACACGTTTTTCTTTGTTCAAATAGTGCGTGTGATAATGCTCGAATGTTTTTGCTCGAGATTCCTTGATGGTTAAGTCTTTCCAGTCGCCTGTTGAAACTTCGGGAATAACCGTTTGTTTGTACTTTTGAGAGTTTGTTTTCATAACTTTTTTGTGTTTTTAGATTAATAATTTTCACTGTAGGGGCGAGGCATGCCTCGCCCCTACATCTATATAACGCAAAAAAGTCGTTTTTTGTATAAATTTATTAAATTTTCGGTCAATATATGCTGATTATCAATGCTAATTGAATTTTACACGCACAGTTTTACGCACACATCCAACATTCCAAATTTTGGAGGATTGCACCGAATTTTTTAACGTCTTTTACACATCAATTCTTTTTGCATTTTATAGGTTTCTACTCTATATAACGCAAAAAAGTCGATTTTTGTATATTTTTGTTCATAACTTTCCTGTTTTGTTAATAACTTTTTTGAAAATGACACAATAAAAATAGGGACAGAAAGCCTTCTGTCCCTACAACAATGCTGTTTTTACGGATTACCGTTTCACAATTTTAGCCACACGATTTCCAATGCGTAGAATGTATGTGCCATTTGGAAATGGTGTCATATCGATTGTGAATTGATAATTGTTTGGTTGTGCTGAAAACAGTCGTCTGCCGTTCATATCAAGCAATTCCACAACATCGCCCGATTGCCATTCGTGCGTGATGTGCAACTTGTCTGTTACCGGGTTTGGAAAAACTTGTAGGGGCGAACTTGCGTGCTCGCCCACGATGTTCGTGTTGTTGCTATTCTCGCAATCCACCAATGCTTGACGCAACCAATCAATCGAATCCAACAAGTTTTCGGTTACTTCAAACCATTCGACAATGGCTTGATTTAGCGTACCGATGCTGTCTTGCAAAAGGCTGTTTTGGCTGTTGCAAGCGGTTAGTTGTATGTGTAGATTTCCGATGCTGTCGTTAAGTGCGGTGATCAAACAGTTTTGGTTTGCAAATTGCTGATGCAATTGCTCGATACTGTCGCTAAGTGCTGTAGTTAAACTGTTGTAGTTTGCAAGTTGTTCGTGTAGTCGGTTGATGCTGTCTCGCAATTCTGCGATGTCTGAATGAGATAGAGCGGTATCGCTCAAAAGCATTACTATACGGCTGTTTAGTGCCGAAATGCTGTCGCTCAAACTACTGTTTTGATTGTTGCAAACGATTAGTTGTTGGTGTAATTCGCCAATGCTATCGTTGAGCAAACTGTTCAGACTGCCGTATGTTGCAAGCCTTTCGTTGAGGTTGCTAATGCTGTCTTGCCAAGTGGTGGCTTGATTGTCGCAGGCTGAAAGTTGTTGATGCAATCTGTTGATGCTATCTAACAACATCGGGATTATTTGCTGAAATTCAAACGCTCCGATATCAACCGTACCGCCATTGATGCGTGGGTTTCCTGCTAAATCAACAATTGTTTCAGCCGAAAGAAAATCATTGCTTCCTGCATCAATCGCAGGGCTGTTTTCTTGCAAACTAAAATCGCCATTGCCGGCAAATAAAGGGTCTATGCCAATCAAATTTCCATTACCCGATAGATCGATATTGCTTGTGCCGATAAGGCTGTTGAAAGCGTTAAGGGTTCCACTACTTGATTGTTGCACATCTCTTTGCTGATTGTCCATAAAATAGTATTCTGTAAAATAGTAGTGTTTCCAAGAATATTAATTCCTGCGACACCACCAGTATTGTCAGCAATAGTACTATTGATTAATGTTAATTCCCCAAAAGACTCTATAGTTCCAGCGAAAGATGCAGAAGTGTTATTTGCAAACAGACTGTTATTGAGCGTTACCACTGCATTATTTGCGTTGCTAAATGCCCCTGCTCCGCTATTTCCCTGATTTTGAATAAAAGTGCTACTGTTGATATCCATTTGGCTCCTATTTATCACGGCACCGCCCCCCCAACTTGCTCTGTTTCTTTGAAAAATACAACTTTTAATAACCACTTGTCCTCTGTGGTTAAGAATAGCACCACCATTCGGTGAGAAGTTTCCATCAAAAATAGAGTTTTCAATGGTAGCATAATGACTAACACTATTAACAGTGGTCCCAACAGCAATTGCACCACCTTGATTGCCGCTTGTGTTTTGGTTAAATTGTGAGTTTCTGATTTCTAATAATACTCCAAAATGGTCTATTGCACCACCGTTGTTGCCTGCGTGATTATTATTAAAAACAGAGTTGTTCACTATTAAAATGTTCCTATTTGAAATCGCTCCACCAGTACTCTGAGCCCGATTGTTGTCGAATACACAACTATTCAAGGTAAGTTTGCCCGAGTTGCTAATTGCACCGCCTGCACAATTTCCTTGATTTCCTGTTAGTGTCAAATGATTAAGAACAACCTCTGCATTTTCAGAAATTAAGAAATAGCGTCTTTGATTTACGTTGTCAGTCCAAGTCGTGGCATTCCTAAAAATGGTGTTATTTGTTTCATTTCCGTTGATAGTGATATTTCTATCAATTATAATCACTCCTGCAAAATAAACCGTTGTAATATTGTTGGCGAAAACGATTGTGTCGTTTGCATTTGCACTTGTTATAGCCTCACGCAACGAGCCTGTGCCGCTATTGGCACTACTCGTAACAGTTATTGTCCTTGCAAACAATCCGATGCTTAATATACAGCAGACGGCAAGCAAAATAATTTTTTTCATATTTTGTGCTGAAAAATAAAAAGGCTCATACCGCCTACAATAGCAGGCGGTATAAACCTAAAATTCCTATCGTCTAATAATTAACTGTTCAGTATAGCGATTTCCGTTTTGTTTTACAGAAATAATGTACGTTCCATTTGGAATATTGGACACATCTATTTCTACGTTTAACGAATCGCTACGCATTCTTTTCAGCATTCTGCCGTTCATATCCATAAGGAAGATCGAACTATTGCCGATTTCGGGTAAGGTTATTGCAACTCTATCTCTTGCGGGATTTGGAGCGACTACGATATTTAGATTTTCTTCAAAAACTATTGTAGTTGGCGACATTCTAACTTGAGGGTGGGTCAGAGTTTGTTGAGCTTGAATAGGAGCATTAGCTGGAGCCATAGTCCCCCAAGATATCTCCTCTAGTTTGTGCTCGCAACCGTCTGCTGTTGTAATTATTACAGATGCCGTTCCGTTAGGTCTGCTACTTACTGGGAACTGAACCTCAAAAAACATGTCATATCCATAACCCTCTGCAAAGAACTCTCCATCTACAAGCCAAGTATAGCGAGCTCCAAACCAGTCAAAGTCAATGCCCCAATCATCGGTATATACAGACAATACTCTTTGCCTATTGATTGGAAGTCCTCTTTCAACTGTCATTATCCAAAACGGGAGAGCTTCAATAACTATTTGGTTCGATTCTACCCATTCGGAGTTACCACAGCTACTCAACGCTCTTACCGATACCGTAAACTCACCTACGTTACCAAGCGTATAAACCTCAATAGTTGGAGCAGTTGAGTCAGAATCGTATGTCATGATTCCAAATTCTTCAGGAATACGCCACTCGTAAGTTGCTCCAGCAGACGGATTGCTTACAGAAAGTGTAATTCTGCCCAACATTCCTGACGGTACGCAAGCGATTTCATCGAGTTCGGGGGTTTCAGGGACAAGTCCAATCTGGATTACATTGCTCCAGCCGGCATCATCATCGTCCCAACTATCTTTAATTCTTACTCTTAATTCGCCACTTGTTGTCATAATTAGCGTTATAGTGCCTCGGTTGTATGCTCCTTCTGCACGCCATTCGCTTGGGAAACACCACTCGAAAATTGTGTTAGGATTTGGATTGAACACGCTAAATGTTTCTGTAACTTTGCTTTCAGCGAAACAGCGTCTTTCCGCAGAAAGAATGATAGGAATATCAGCACAGATACGGATTTCTTGCTCTATTACTAAACTACCACACCCTGCTCTTGCAGATATAATAGCTTTTCCTGAGCCTGCACGAATGTATGGTTGAGAAAAATTTACCATAGCTGGAGAAATATCCCAACCGCTTGCCGTACCATAAGCGACTGCCCATGTTATTGGCATATTTTTGTCCGTATTGGTTACCTTGAATTGTGCAGATCTATTTGCCTCAACGCAAATCCCGTCCGATATCGCTACAATTTGATTAATTTCAGCTGATAACGAACGCTCTATTCTTAAATCATGCGTTTGTACGCCACAAGATCCTTCAACACTCAGTCTTAAGTGTCTCGCATCGTTTCCTGGCGTAAAGGTTAGCTTGTGATTGCTACCCAACGTGTCTGTTGGTGCGTCTGCCCAACCGTCTAAGTTACTCCAAATATAAGTCAATGTAGGATCTGCATTGGCTATAGTTAGAGTTTGTTCTCCTGCTCCAAACGGCAAGCACATTCCATATGCAAAGCTAGCGTCTCCATATAACTCAGGTACGCCTGGCTCCGCTCGCAAGGTTAGTGTTAGTGGTTCCTGTCTTGGGTTTCCTTCGCCTACATTACAAGCCCCCAAATTAACAGAAATTGTTCTACCGTCAAAATTATTTCCAACAACAAATGTCACGGAACTTCTGTCTGCAGAGCGATGCAAAACACCTTGAGCGACCCCAGGAGGTATGACCCAAGTGTATTCGTCAAAACCGACTGTTCCTAACTGATATAGGCTTATCCAAGGGGCTACCGAAAATGTTACCCTTTGCCCTACTCTTACACACTCGGGACCTGTAATTAGGTTTCCTGTTAAATCCGAAAACTGTTTTCTGATTAGAATTTCAGCCGTGTGTTGAGAGGAGTAGTAGTGATAAACCCATGTCGTATCATGGGGATAGCAAGGGTATATTATTCTACGTAGGAATCTATGCTGCACTCTGGCTGTTACTCTTAGTCTTCCTTGTGCATACTTGCTGAAAAAATCATCATATGTTATACCAGCTTTTGGCATAACTGTTATTGTACCAGCCTCTCGCGAAACAACTTCTATTCCACCCATTGTTGTCCAAGTGTATACAATGTTGTTGGTAGCTGTGCTTGATAAGTTTGCTAGATTTACATTTGCTTGAAACTCTGTCCCCTGATTGCCTATGGGCATACAATGGTGACCAGAGACAGGTACCCCTCCTTGTGTAATACTTACAACTTGTGCCTGCATTGCCCAAACTCCACAAAGGAGTAGAGCGAGAACTCCGAGGAGTTTCCTAAATCGTGATTGTGTTTCAAATCTTGTTGTTTTTGTTTTCATAACTTTAGATACTTTTTTGTTAATATGTTTTGAATTGCTTTTTGCTTATTTGTTATCTATATATCTGTCTCGCCCCCCCCTCTCAACCTTTTGTGATATGCCTGTATGCCCTGTGTTTTATGAAGTTCCGTGCCCTCGCACGGTAGGGCGAGGGCATAATGCGAGCGGAGTGTAACGGAGCTCGCATTAACGGTAATTTTATTTGCATTTTTCTCATCTTTATTGTAGATTTCGTGCTACAAAACTACAAAATGTTTTTTGACAAATTCACGAGTGTCAGAAAGTAAAGAAGTAAAACTTCGGGAACAAGTAGCCGTCTCAAAAACACGACATCTCAAAATCAGTTAGTTTTGTTTTGAAAAGCGAAGTTTTCTATCAAAAATTTTTATAATTTACCAAAGATGTTTTTTTTATTCAGAAAATATACGTAACTTTGTGGCATAAACCTTTAACACTTTAATCTGATGGGAAAATTACTACAAAACTTTGAAACATTCGACCTATGGAGAGAGGAGTTGTGCGATATAGCAAACTTTACTCAATTTGTATTTGATGTTTACTATGAACATCATTGGCAATCTCAACCGCCAAAAGAAGAAGTTGATGCCTGCATCAAGGAGGACTTGGCTCGATTTCCTTACACACATTACTACGCACTAAAAACCAAAGAGGGACAAATATTTGGAACTATAAATACCGCTTTGTGGCAGGGCACATACGAGTTGGCTTTTGAGCGAGAATACAATCTCAATATTCGAGAACTGATAAAAACAAGAGAGTTAAATCCACCGCAAGTTTGGCACGTTGGGCGTTTTGCGATTGATAGAAAGTTTATCAATCAAAACGAGTCGTTAAAGGCTACGCAGGGACTTTTTTTCAAGTTGTTAATGACTTGTGCATTTATGCCTGTTTGTGCAGATCCGAACAACTTAATGATAGCCGAAAGCGAAGTGCAATTATGGAAAATAGGTAAACGGCTCGGTATTTTTTCCGAAACATTGAGCGAATCTCGTATGGTTTTGGGTTCTGAAAGTTTTCCAGTTCTTGACACCGGCTCAGGCTTACAGCCTTTTGTAGATAACCACAAACACTTGCTTAGTTATGCATAAAAGAAACCGAATTCTTATCAGCGAAAGCGACCAAGAGCGTATGCGAGATTTCAAAATCGTGTTTGGTGGTTTGGGCTTGGGTAGTGTAATTGCCGAACATGCGTTGCGAATGGGGTTTGAGAATTTGCATTTGATTGATGGCGATGTTGTGGAACTGTCGAATTTGAATAGACAAAATTACGAACTTACTGACATCGGCAAACCCAAGTGTGTGGCTATCTACGAGCGATTGAAACGCATCAACCCTAATGCAAATATTACGTACTCGAATGTTTTTTTGACAGCAGAAAATCTTTCAGAACATTTGGCAGGAGCAAGTGTTGCGGTTAATGCCATTGATTTCACATCAGATATACCAATGCTTTTTGACGATGTTTGTTTCGAAATGAATATTCCTTCTGTTCATCCATTCAATTTGGGTTATGGTGGATTAGTCTGCGTGACGACCAAAGAAAGTGCAAACCTCAGAAGTTTGGGAGAAACCTGCAAAGATGCAGAAGTAAACATGGTTAAGCACGTCATAAATGACTTTGAAAAAAAAGGCGTTGATATGAGTGTTTTGAAAAAGGTGTTTGCCGAATATCTTGCTGAGGATGGCGATGAGCCACCACCACAATTATCCCTTGCCTCTGCTTATGTAGCAGGACTCTGCTTGGATATATTCTTGAAAATATTATGGAAAAAACCCGTTGATGTTTTTCCTAAATTTCACTATATGGACAATAATATAAAACATAGTTAAGTTATGGGTATAGTTACAATAGCCGGGAAAAAATGGGATGTCCCCAAAAAGCAACTCAATATATTCAACAAAGAAGAAATTGAAAATATATTGTTTGCGTTCAATCAGTCTTGTGGTGGCAATTACTATATGTTGGACTACTATCAAAGGCGGATTATCGTTGATGACCTTTCGTCTGCTATTTTATGTGGATACTCAAGAAAGGAAATCGAAAAAGAGGGTTTTGATTTTCTTAAACGAATTTTGAATTCCGAAGAACAATGTTGGTTGGATAAAGTAAATACAGCAGGTTGGAATTTCTTTTTCTTGCAAGATGAGAGCAAGCGTAAAAACTTTGTAATTTCTTATGATTTAACAGTAAAAACAATTAACGGCTCTAAACACATCTTGCATCACAAAATCACACCATTTAAGTTCTGCAATAGAGGAAATATGTGGTTGGGGTTGTGCCATGCTACGATTTCGCCACAAAAAGAAATGAAAAATCAAGCCTATATTACTAATGTGGTTGAAGGGCGAAGGTATAACTTTGTTGATGACAACTTTACCTTATCTAAAATGGAATATCTATCGTATAAAGAAAGGCAAATTTTGAGCCTAATGGCACAAGATTTGACAACGGCAGAAATAAGTAAAAACCTCGAAATCTCTGCACCGACTTTAGACCGTTTCAAGCGAAAGATATTTGATAAATTTGGTGTAGATAAAGCAACAAGTGCCATTCATAAGGCACACATGGAAGGATTGATTTGAGAGTGTTAAGCAACTTTACGTTTGCTCACGTTCTCATCAACGAAGTTGCTCCGAAACAAACGCAGAATAAGTAACTATTTGCGTACGTTGATGCGACTGCAAAGTCAGCAAATCTTTATCGCCCGTTAGAATGAAGTCCGCAGAAACAGTTTCTGCCAACGACAGCAAATACAAATCATTCACATCACGCACGGGCGACTCCGCAACTTTGTCGGGAACGCAATGTATGCAAAACAAATCTATCAATTCCAATGTGTCCGCCACATCTTTTTCGGATATGTACTTTTGGATTTTGGGTTTTTCTACAACTCGCCTAAATTCGTCAAGGAGATTATCACATACGTATATGCTCAAATTCGGATTAGACAGTAAATTCTCAAGAATAGACAGATTTTTTCCAATCAAAAATGAAACCCAAAGATTTGTATCAACTATTATTTTCACGTTGAGTATCTTACAGAATTAACCACGTCCATTATCTCTGCATCCGACAAATCGGCTTGTTTTGGACGTGTGCTGATATACTTTCTCAAAACATTCTCTTTTGTCTGAAAAGTCCACCCCATTCTCCTTGACAATTCCTCAAGAAAAACGATGTCGGTCTGCGGTATATTTTGAACAAGTACATCCATACTGTTTGATTTTAGACTACAAAGTTACAATATTTTTTGGTAAAAATCAAGTTTTTTTATCAAAAACTAAGTTTTCAACAAAAAAAGCCGACAATTCTCAACTG
>Ga0209755_10008063_pt1 | contig 11329 bp, 7 predicted proteins | sample TergutCo191P1_FD_187301 | JGI IMG/M metagenome (GOLD analysis project Ga0209755, IMG submission 187301) | Cornitermes sp. P1 segment gut microbial communities from Petit-Saut dam, French Guiana - Co191P1 (SPAdes) (version 2) | ecosystem: Host-associated > Arthropoda: Insects > Digestive system >...
GGGACAGAAGGGTGAGCAAACTAACCTTCTCAGCTAGAACCGAACTAATAGTGCAAGTACCGGTGGACGCAGGACCGCGGGAAGAGGGCATAGTAGAGTGAGCAGAGCTGATGCCAGGGGTGTACATGGCCGAGAGCCTGTTCACGGTAGCTAAGGGAAGTGTTATTACTAGCATCATTAGTACTACTTAAGAGGACGTAGAATTGTTTGATCCTGTGGTTAAGCTGGAGGAGCTAGGTGATAGTGATACCAGCGAAGCCACAATCATGGGCGTGACAGAACAGGGAGAAGATAGGGATGACCACAATTTAATCAGAGGAGAGAGGTTGATACCTGAGTTGAGGGACGAACACCTAAATGAGGAGGAAAAGAAATTACTCCATGAGGTATGTGTTGAGTATCAAGATGTGTTTTACTTGCCTGGAGATAAATGGAGTTGTACTAACGCAGCTAGACACTCCATACAGTTAGAGCCCGGTTTTACACCTATTAACACACGACCCTACAGGCTACGTGAAAGCCAGAAAGAGGAGATAGATAGACAGGTGAAACAATTGGTAGAGGATGGCATTGTTACTAAAAGTGACTCTCCGTGGAATAGCCCCCTTTTAATGGTACTAAAAAAGGCGGGCCTGGACGGACGACCGAAGTGGCGTATGGTCGTGGATTTCCGCAAGTTGAACGAGAAGACTATCGGAGATGCTCATCCCCTTCCTGATATTACTGAGATTTTGGATCAGCTAGGGCAATCTAAATACTTTACATGTTTGGATATGGTGATGGGCTATCACCAGTTTGAACTAGAACCCGGAGAAGGATCGAAAAGCGCGTTTAGTACTAAGCAGGGCCATTGGGAGTACCTAAGGCTTCCCTTTGGGTTAAAGACGGCCCCAGCTACATTCCAAAAGATGATTAACTCCGTGTTGAGTGGACTGACGGGTACATGCTGTTTTGTGTACCTGGATGACATTGTGTTATATGCCAGGTTGCTGGCGGAGCATAATGTTAAGCTCCGAAAAGTGTTAGACAGTTTGCGAACCTATAAACTGAAATTTTGACGTTTTGCTGACCGTGCATCTCAGTTTATAGTTATCGCAGTAATTAACCAACTTGATGCGAAAAATTTTCTTTTACAATAAGTTTATTTCATGCCTCTACATGTTTCGAGCACATGTGCTCATCATCAGGAGGTCAAAATTGCATTACATAGCCTCTGGTATCATCACACTGAAACAAGTGAGTGGTCTAAAATTACTAAAATACAATTCTGTAAATGTGAGCAAATGGTAATAAAATTTATGTGTGAATTTTTCGGGTGTGATTACTGTGTATTACTTACTATAAACATGCTATGTCGTGTAGAGGTTATTAAACTTATTAGAAAGGTACTATGTCTATTTAAATTAGCCTATCTAGTCCTAAAATCGTATAAACTGCTGATTAGTTGTTGTATCTGTAAGGTTATGTTTGTCCGGTTGTTAGAATTGTTAAAAATTCGATGTCTATTTACATTACCTATCTAAAAAAGGTGTGTTTATCTAGTTATTAAGATTGTGCAGTGTTTCAGTTTGATGATACCAGAGGCTGTGTAATGCAGTCTTAATAAGTAGATCAACAACTTTTTTTGATAGATAATGTAAATAGATATCGTATTTTTAACAATTCTAACAACCGGACAAACATAACCTTACAGATACAACAACTAATCAGCAGTTTATGCGATTTTATGACTAGATAGACTAAGCAAACATAAATGTAAGTAGACATAGTACCTTTCTGATAAGTTTAATAACTGAATAAACATAACCTCTACACGACATAGCATGTTTATAGTAAGTAATACACAGTAATCACACCCGAAAAATTCACACATAAATTTTACTACTATTTGCTTATATTTATAGAATTGTATTTTAGTAATTTTAGACCACTCGTTTCAGTGTGATGATACCAGAGGCTGTGTAATGCAATTTTGACCTCTTGATGATGAGCACGTGTGCTCGAAACATGTAGAGGCATGAAATAAACTTATTGTAAAACAGAAATTTTGTGCATCAAGTTGGTTAATTACTGAGATAACAATAAAGTGAAGTTGCAGCTCGAAAAGTGTGAATTTCTCCGGAAAGAAGTGAGCTATTTAGGTCACCAAATTACAGAGGCCGGGGTGCGACCGGACCCTCAAAAGGTAGCAATAGAGCGATTCCACACCCACACCAATCCGAGACAGAAAGCTTTTTGCGGTATGATCAGTTATTACCGACGGTTTATTCCGAACTGCAACAGAATTGCGTCACTGCTACATAAGCTTTTAAAGAAAGACACTAAATTCGAGTGGACCGAGGCCCAAGAAAACTCATTCCAACACTTAAAATCCAAACTAACTAGGCAAACTATTTTGCAGTACTCTGATTTTTCGAATGAGTTTGTTTTGATAACTGACGCTAGCAATCAGGGCGTGGGTGCCGTGTTATCGCAGGGACCGATTGGCAAAGACTTGCCGGTAGCCTATGGGAGCCGCAGCTTGAATAGGGCGGAGACCCATATAGTATGGGCGACCAAATATTTTAGGCCGTACTTATACGGGCGAAAATTCAAAATTGTTAGTGATCACAAGCCCTTAGTGTGGGTTATGAATGTTAAGGACCCGGGTTCGCGGTTAATGCGATGGAGGATTCAGTTGGCGGAATATGACTATGAAATTGTTCACAAACGCGGATCTCAGAACACTAATGCGGATGCTTTGAGTAGGATTGGCAGTGTTGGCAGGGTAAAGGAGCGGACGGACATTCCTGATAAAAATAATTAAAAAAACAGATTTTGTATGAGTTTCATGATTCCCCCATTGGTGGTCATAGGGGAATGAACAAAACTTACCATGCGATTAAGGTGCAATACACTTGGCTGAAAATGAGGCGAGAGGTAGAGGAATACATAAAACAGTGTAAGAGTTGCCAAGTAAACACGATCTTAACCCCCAAACACAAGGCACCGATGGAAATAACCGCGATGGCCGAGCGTCCTTTTGGGAAATATTATATTGACTTAATAGGCCCCCTCCCTGTGACGCTGAAGGTAATAATACATTCTGATGTTTCAGGATGATTTAAGCAAGTACGTGGTGGCCGTACCCATAGGAAAGCAGGACGCCGAAACAGTAGCTAGAGTTTTTGTGGAGAAAATAGTATTAACGTATGGCACGCCTCAAACCCTGCAAACAGATCAAGGTGCCAGTTTTGTCGGTGAGGTATTTAGGAACACCTGTAAGATTCTTAAAATTAATAAGATTCAGTCTACTGCATTCCATCCGGAAACTCAGGGAAGTACTGAGCGGAGTCATCGTGTGTTGGCTGAGTACCTCAGGCACTATGTGAGCGAGGATCAGACCAACTCGTTGGTCCAATTCGCGACATGTGTGTATCATACAACCGAACACTCTGCTACGGGATTTACTCCTTTCGAGTTGCTGTTTGGGCGCCCCTCAACCCTGCCCTCTGTTTTGAAGAAGCCGCCCGAACTCCAGAATAATTATGACGACTACGCGTCCGAATTGAAGGGCCGGTTACAGACGGTTCATCAGCATGCACACAAACTTAGTTGAAAGAAGGGGCAAGAGCAAGGAGCATTACGATAAAATCGCAGGACCGACGAAACTACAGGTAGGCGACAAGATTTTGCTTTTTGATGAAACAGTGTGATGAGGTAGATCGCGCAAACTGAGTGCACAGTGGGTTGGACCGTACACTGTAACTGACACAGACAAGGTAAATGCCACCATAGCTAGGGGACGTAAGTCGACCAAGGTACGCATTAACCGACTAAAACCTTTGTATTAATGAAGAGGAAATAGTAAGCAACGCGTATTTGTTTGTTACAGATGAGGACTAAACTCCTCACGCTGATTGTTTGGTCGATGGTTAGAACCGCCGAGGGAAACGCTGGCTATGAAAGGAATGTTTACCGAGAGTCACCTGGTGTTTATTTTGAGAATCTATGTTACGCCACCCTGTCAAATACTGCATGGACCATAGTAGTATTTGCCCCTATACAAATAAAGGATACGAGACTTCCCATCTTGAGCATTATGTTCATTAGATTTGCTCTAGAATGATTATTAAGAATTGGAGTGCGTGTAGTCACTTCGGTGACATTATGACCCATAAACTCCAACAGATAAAGAATACACAGCGATTATTGTATGTTATTGCTCAGGGAGGAGAAGGAGACAGGAGACACAAAAGAGGATTGTTTAACTTAATAGGTAAACTTAGTAAGACAATGTTTGGCATTATGGATGATGATGACGCGCAATTTTATAATGATCAGATAGAGCACCTTGAACAGGGCACTACCACCCTGACTCAACTAGTGAAAAGACAACTGATAATAGTTAAATTGACACTATGTACATTTAGTGAGATGCTAACAGGCATTGAGTATAATGAGAAGAAGATGAGAGAGGGGTTAAGTAAATTGCAGATGTATGTAGCAACATTTGGTTCTCATGTAAAAAATGCCACCTATCTTTTGTCACTCAAGATTACCATAGAGCACCATATTGCCAAGGCTTTAGCTGCATCGCATACCATCCAGCGAACGCTGGACATTCTGGTAGACAGCATAGCCGACACGCATAAGGGATCCCTACCACCACGCATATCACCCACCTTGTTATTGGACACCCTGAAAAGTAGTAGTCCTTCATTTCCCACTGATACCACCATTCCATTCCTGCTGGGTAAAGACTACCTACACTCAATGTATCAGCTCATTGATGTTTGTGTGTACACTTACAAGGAATGCCTGGGATACGTGATAACAGTGCTGTTGGTGCGTAAGAAAACATTTACCATCTTGAGAATGATTCCCATACCTGTACCGGTAAGCCGAGAACACTTTCTTTATATAGATGTTTGAGACTCTGTGTTATGTTTAGACCAAGCTAGGCAGTGTTACTTTACCATGACAGAGGATGAATTACCTAAGTGCAAGTTAGTGGACCCAGGTTACTACATGTGCACACACCAACGCACACTGTTATCCACCCTCACTACGGATTCATGCGCAGTGACATTGCTTCAGAGGAAGAATAGTCTTCCCTCAGTGTGCGACACCAGATTAGTAAGACTCTCCATTAAAGTGTGGACACAACTTACTAATAATTCATGGATTTATTTTGCCCTTCATCCTGATATCATGACCATATTATGTCACAATAACAACCCTGTAGACATTTGTTTGAAGGGCGTAGGAAAGTTACAGGTGTATCCAGGTTGTAAAGGATATAGTACTAGTACCCTACTTTATGGAAGCTCCATCATTGGCAGTGCTAGTGTAAAAATAACAGGAGACCTGGTATCCCAGATTGATCTCCAGTATACCTGTTGTGAAGAATTGGGTGTTAAGGTAAATTTTAGCCAACTACCAGTGGAGGTAGCATACAGAAAAACTGTCGCTCACCTGGATGATTTAAGATATGCCAGTAGGAAAGTATTGGATTTGGTTGAGGAAGTGAATGAACAAGAATTGAAAAACAATCATGTAGCATATTGCAATACTCACTGTGTTTTATTATTTTTTGTAGCAAGTGTTATTTTTGCATATTTGTTGTACAAACTGTATACATGTACATGCAACCGAACCACTATTTGGTTCTGTAGGGAGAAGGCACCGGTCACACCGACAGAAGTATCCTATGTTGTTGGACAAGATTATCAAGAGAGCACTGTTAACATTAATGGTAGAAGCAGTGGGGACAATCTGAACATAACCGATGCTGTCTCTCCCCCAACTAAGAGGGCCTCACCCCCCCATATGGCCAAATCTTACTTTTAAACTATGCACATCTCCCGCCATTTAAGGTGTAAAATGGCTCCTCATCTACCGGGGAGGTGTTGTATAGTGGTCATATGATTAATATGTGTTGTGTTCTTTTTGGGAAAAATTAATTGCTTTTGTATGTATATTACTGCATAGTTGTTATATATTATTCTTTACAGAATTACTGCTTACTTCAAGCTAAGGGTGACATGCTTATTTGATGATTGACTAACGTAATCTGGACTGTGCCCATGGCAAAGTACACCCTGTGACTGCGTACTGTGCTGAGGCGTGATCACGTGTGGCACAATGTTCAGAAGCCCGAGAACTCTGAAGAGTAATTACCCTCAAAACTTTCTGTAATTTCTGGATGCTTTAACATAACTATGAAAGAACAAAAGACACTTCTTCACAAGACATCGAGCAACGCAGACGACTAAGCACTCATTAGGGGTACATTACTGTCCTCCGAGTTCTTGCCTTGTTGTAGTTCACTTACTAGTATAAAATAAACCTCCCATATATTCAGCATGGTGAGTTATTACTAGAGCAAAGAACCGTCACCTCCGAGCCCTGACTGAGGTTTGAGTTTCGCCCCCTTCAGAGAGCAACATCCATGATACATTCTCTACCGGGATACAACATTGTAAGTGATGTGTTGATGGTGTGGTATACTGGTTGGAGTATACCACACCCTTCTACTTACAACATTACCTAGGTATGTTCCAGTTAATATACCGCACCTACTAGTTGGAACGCTACCTAGGTATGTTCTGATTAGTGTATCACACTGTACTAGTTGGAATGGTAACTAGGTGTGTTCTGATTAGTATATCGCATTGTACTAGTTGGGATGCTACCTAGGTATGTTCTGATTAGTATACCACACTGTACTAGTTCGAACGCTACTTAGGTATGTTCTGATTATTATACTCCACTGTACTATTTGGAATGCTACCTAGGTATGTTGTGATTAGTACACCACACCATACTAGTTGGAAGGTTACCTAGGTATGTTTCGATTAGTATACCACACTGTACTAGTTGGAACACTACCTAGGTATGTTCTGATTAGTATACCACACTGTACTAACACTACCAAGGTATGTTCCGATTAGTATACTACACTGTACTAGTTGGAACGCTACCTAGGTATGTTCCGATTTGTATACCCCACTGTACTAGTTGGAATGCTATGTAGGTATTTCTGATTAGTATACCACACCATACTAGTTGGAACGCTACCTAGGTATGTTCCAATTAGTTACCATACTGTACTAGTTGGAATGATACCTAGGTATGTTCTGATTAGTATACTGCACTGTACTAGTTGGAACACTACCTAGGTATGTTCCGATTTGTATACCCCACTGTACTAGTTGGAACGCTACGTAGGTATGTTCTGATTAGTATACCACACTGTACTAGTTGGAACACTACCTTGGTATGTTCTGATTAGTATACCGCTCTGTACTAGTTGAAATGCTTCCTAGACATGTTCCAGTTAGTATACCACATCATCAACACATCACCTACATGCTGAATTAAAACTCACCACACCATTGCCTCAGTCATCACTCTGCACAGACTAAACAATTTTAACTCCCAAGATTTTAATAATTTGCCCATTTTTAACCTATATTTTTATTACTTACATGATTTTAACCAAAATTATAATTTTAACTGCTATGGAGATTACAGTGACACAGTTAACCCAATTTGTACATTTCTATTCTTGTAATAATAACATCACCCTGAATAAGGCTGGAATGCTGGCCAAAACATGTTTGTGAGAACTTTGTGAATAAAATTCACCATAAATATTGAAGTGCATTTGTTGCTTTTTTATATATTTTGGATCTGATTAAAGCACAGAAGATGGAACATATTAAAGTATGTACATATGTCACAAAATGCATTGGGATGATGAGAACTGTACATTTCGAAAGTGTTGCTACTGGTTTGCTGAAGGAAGAATTTTTGTGAGCATTTGTTATATGATTCATTCGATGTTACATGCCTCAGTGTTATTGTATGAGGCTCATCCTAAGATTTGTTTTGTAAGTCACTTCTCTGGTCTAGTCATTAGTATTTCTGCTTCTGGTTGGCAAGATTGCTGGTTCGAGTTTGTCTGGGTTCAGTTATTTAAGTATTGTACTGACTTGAATGGTTTCAGGGGATGGTAATGTGATCTGCAGTGTGTGTGTTGTGGAGTCATAGAGGAGATACCAGAGAGAGTCTGGAGTACTTTTTCACTTTCTGTGTGTTGTGCTAGATTGCTTTCAGTGGCTCAGTTGTTGTTGCACTTGTGTGATTTTTATGGTGACCCCACTTTTCTCCAGTAGTTTCTTCTTTATTATTGACTGTAATAGTCTGACACTTCCACAGATATCTGTCTGTACATAAGTATGGACTTTTTTGGTTGTGTCATTGGCCATGCTAAGTGCAGCTTCAAGGTGATATGTGCAGAGGATTTGAAAGTGACTGTTGTCAAACTTTTTTTTTTTGGGGGGGGAGGTGATTCTTGTGTTGTTGAGAGAAAATATCGTGTTGTAATATTGTGTGCTGCTATTTGCCAGCTTTTCGAGTAGTCTGAAGAAACAGGAAGTGTGTGAAAACTTCAGAGGGATGTAAACATAGCATATTAATTCTCAAGAAAAACATTGTCAGTGCAAATTTGGAGACAGTAGCAAGAAGTTGTAGAAAATGCATTAAATATGTTTTGTAAGAGGTAGCAGGCTGACAAGAGTATTGTTAGAAAAATCTTCTGTGGTTTGTCATTTTCTTACAAACTGCATTTGAGTTGGCCATTATGAGAGGATGGAATAGCTTGATTTTGCACTTTTATGAATGACTGTGAAGTGCTACTGGAGGACATTAAGGTATTTTGGGGGTACTGAGATGACAATCACTTCCATTTGTGTGGTGACATAAAGAATCAAAATGTCATGTTTTGGGCCTCAGAGAACCCAAGGCATAATGTTGCTGACGCACTGCACCCATGGTGTGTTGTCAGGCACTGTTAATAACTGTCTCAATGCTCATTCAGGGATCACTGAACTCTGATATTTACCTCAGTTTGCTTCGGGATGACTGTCTTTTTCTTAACCTTCATCTTAATAGGGTGGGTAATCAAGTTTCAGCACATGGTTTGTGAAAAATGTATTATATGAACAAAAAAAGATAAAATTATGAAATAAATGGCAATAAATTTCCTCTTTGCCTAAATGTGTAAAATGGATTTCTAGGGTTATATTCCTATGTGCATTTGGGTATGTGAACACAGGCCTTTTAAAGGTTAATGAGATAAGGAATTGCAGTAAATACAGCCTTTTTTAAGACAACTATGTTGAATCTCACACTAGCAATACTGTATTTAAGTTTTTGATGATGTTCTGGAGCAATGGTTTAGTACCCAACACTGTTTGAGGAAGCATTGGCTCACCCCCCAGCTTCACATCCAAAACCCTTTTGAATGTTTCATTTGTAATTGGTTGAAGAAGAAGTATTTCAGGAAAATTCTGCATGCAGTGTGGGAACTGAAGTTTGCCATTCAATCTGAAATTTAATACATTTCTGTAGGCATGCTTACCAAGGTTATGTGCAGTGTTCTGCTGTGTTTACACAAAATTTGTGAGCTTTGAGAATGTCAAATTTAATATGTCTGTTCAAGAAACCATATTACCAAGTGTGTAGGGATGTCTATGAAGGAGGAATGCAGTTGCCTTCACCTGCAAAGAAGTTCCAATTTTCAGTTGTCAGATGATGAGGTAATCAGTGTCTGGTTGCACATTACTGTGGTGAGTTAGAAAGCTTGAATTTTTTAGGAACTTCTGTTATGTATTAGAAATAAAGGTGCATCTAGAAGCTTAAAAATAACATACAAAACAAAGATTGGCAGTGTGAGTGTGATGTTTTCACAGCAGTGTAACAGAGGTGTAGGGTCGTATGGGATGTGATGCTGCATTGTTTAGTGGGTAGTTCCGAGGGATGCAACATCACATCCCAGAAGACAGGAATCCTTAAAAAGTAGCAGGTTATATATAGTTGTTTCCTAATTCCATTGTCTTAAGTAATTACTACATTAGTGGTAATATTCTCATATGGTTCTTAATTGTAGTGAATCTGTGGTTGTTGCTTGTTGATTAATTTTTGTTTGGTGTAGGAGGATGACAAAGTATAACTTAATTCACGCACTATAAGATTGCAATAGCTCTGGAATGATGTTTTGTGTGAAATGTTAGACAGCCCCAGAGAGATATAAGGGAAGAAAGTAGGGTCTCAGAAGTCTGTCTCCTCCAGTGCCAGCGCACACTTCTAGAGAGAACAGTTGCTGGTGTGAGGTGTGTATAGTTTCATGTGAATTTTCATGTGCCCGTACATCTTGGTTGCAGAAATTCATTATTCCATCTCTTGAAAATCCCACTTTGTAGGTAAATACAATTAAAGATGGATATGCAGGCCTTTCAATGCACGTTCTAAGAAACCACTTATAAAGTGTTTTCTTGGGAAGTAATCCATTTGCTGAGTCCTTACACATCTAGATGGTAGGGGTATAGTAGCTGTGCATTTAGGACTGTCCACAATGTGTTCTGTGAAATTCTCTCATATGGCTCTTCTCCTTGTGCTTGTCTGCGGATTTATAGAAATTAGGTGAAGGATTTTTCCCTCTCGTTGAAATTTTGACACTTTATGATTGCCCATGATCATTTGGTTGTACTTTAAATACACCAATTTTCTTGGTGTTTTTGCCATGTACACCATCACATAAGCTCTGGAAAACATATAGGTCAGCCTTTTTAGTGTAAGTGTAATCAGCCATTTCACCAATTTGATGCTTCAGATGGGATAAACAAACTGATGTTAACTACACGCAGAGTGCCTGCTGCCTTGCCGTAGTGCTGACTGTGAATTGCTGAAATAGACTGAAGGGAGTTGCAGACTGACTGCATAGAAGCATGAGCCAGAGAGTTTGAGCATCTTTGGTTATCAGAAGGCTGCAGTCCAGAAACCATGCTTCAGACGACCTGTGTTCATGCTACCCATCTTTGAATTGTGCATTCACCTGTTCTAGTTTTGGCCATGCATTTTTTGTTCATTTCTGTATTTGCTGCAGTGTACCAACTCTCTGTAGAAGGAAACTTCAAGGATGGGTGTAACAACACCATTGAGTCAGCCGATATTGGAAGTTGTGTGGGATATGCCAACAATGGAGGTGGTGAATCACTGTCTGGGTCATGTGTTAGATTTTGGGTGGTGGAATTTTCAGGCTAGGCATGAGTTGCTTGTGCGCAGATAGCTGATTGGTGGATGAAACAAAACAAATGGTCTGCCCCTTCCTCCACCTCATATGCAGAATATACAGAGTAGGCCCTCCTGCCTGCCCTGCTATGGTCTTCTACAACCAAGAGCTATCAAGCGACCCATACTGTCAAATGGGTGACAAGAATAGAATAGAATAGTATTTGGGTTTGAGCCCTTGTGGACCTGATGCACCTAGACCTTAAAACAG
>Ga0209755_10008064_pt1 | contig 11326 bp, 8 predicted proteins | sample TergutCo191P1_FD_187301 | JGI IMG/M metagenome (GOLD analysis project Ga0209755, IMG submission 187301) | Cornitermes sp. P1 segment gut microbial communities from Petit-Saut dam, French Guiana - Co191P1 (SPAdes) (version 2) | ecosystem: Host-associated > Arthropoda: Insects > Digestive system >...
CTTGTGAGTGCGGTAATGAACCTTCGGGTTCCGTGAAATGCGGGGAATTTCTTGACTAGCTGCAAGCCAGTCAGCTGCTCAGGAAGGACTCTGCACCATGGAGTAAGTAAGTAAGTAAGTAAGTATAGAATTGTATCAAATGTTAATAGACATTCTGTAAAACAAATTTCAACAGCAACTGTTAATTAATGATTAATGTTTTGCGTATTTTTTATTTCATTTTGGAACTCCGTGGAACAAGTGAAAATAGTTCCTCAGTTTTCCCACATTTTATGCAATGGAAGCGCTCATTAGCATGTTTGTGATATCCCGCCACATTTATTAAGTACACACCTTGCCAAGCTGGGTCTTGAAGATCCAGTTTAATACCTTCCATCTACGCATAGGTCTTCTCCCCTCTAGTCTTCTTTCAATTTTCCACACCAAAACCCTTTCTTCATCTATTATTTCCCTTACACCAAAGGGTATGTGATCCTGATTGACTGCAGTCACTGATTACACTATGTATTACACCAAAATAGATTGTAACTTTATTCGAAACCTCTGTTCTTAAGATTGTACTGTGAACCTTGCTCAGTGTAACCAAATACTTCATCTACATTTGAGAGTTTACTGCCAAACTTGCCCAGTGTAAATAAATAATCTACCTACTGGGCTCTGTGCAGGATTTTTGGGGCAAAGCACTTACAAGAGTGAGATTGCAACCTTTGCACTCAATTAGGACAGCTCACTTCCCTCTGCCAGCTTAACTAGATCACACATGTGTGTATTCACATTCTTCTCTTGTTTTGTTCTCTGGACAAAACTTTTAAGGGTAGGCAGGCTTGTGTCAGCCCCAGACGTGGGCATTGCAAAGACCAATACCTTGTTCTCAAACCTGTAACTCTATCAGCAGTAAAGCCTCATACTCGGCTGATTGGAGTTTTCAACCAAAAACACCCAACTCCCTCACCTATCACTTGGCAAGGAATAGGGATACAACACCATGTTTGCATGCATGACCAATTATGGCCCCCATGTACCTTAGCTTTTCTGTAGACACTCTTACAGACCAGACACACAAAATCTCTGGCGCTAAGTCACATAGAATACTAAATTTTATATGAAGGCATGTATCATATGGGAGTCCTCAGAATAGAACATGACTCATGTCAACTTTCTGGCACCTAAAATTGAGAGGTGACTCCTACATTTTTCGTAAATTTCGACATCCATTACACACAGTCGCATGGGTTTGCATGTGTGGCCACTAATAAATACGTGAATAACATGGCATGTCTGGAATCAATAGCATAGCCTATCAAAGAGCACATCTATGTGATCACCTTCAGACACACAGGGACATTATTTTCCCAGTAACATATATACAGGGAGATTACTGTTCCTGAATGAATGGGTCCAAAAGTTCAAAGCAGTAAGTGGACTGATGAGATTGGGTTCTCCATACAGTGACCCTGTCATTCACTAGGAAATATACAGGTCTGAATTGTTCACTGTCTAACAGTTCAGTTGTCATCAGTTCCCAGATTATCAACATGTCCTTTACCATTCAGATACTGGTTCCATCACAACCTGAGGTATTAGTTAACAAGACAATGTACATATAATGGGACACTGAGGTGTGTTCTTGCAACTATTGCCCCAATGGAAAAACAATAAGTATTACGTATTCGAGTAGTCTGTTTGTAGCCTAAGGTATCCAGCACGCAATGAGCATGTGCCACATTGTCATCTGTGGCCTGCCAGGCTGTACAATATTTTTGCACATTATCACATACATGACATGACTTTCTTTAATAATAATAATACAATGTTGATTTTCTCTGCAACTTTTGGTCTGAAACATATCTCATTCTCAGAAGAATTCACCAAGATACAATAAAAAATGTACATTGGTCTTCATACTCAGTACCTGTTATTCTTCCCAGATTTTAATGAAACTTGAATTTTCTTGACAAATTTTCGAAAATAATCAAATATCAAATTTCATTAAAATCTGTCCAGTGGAAACCAAGGTGTTCCATGCGGACAGACAGACATGATGACGTTAACAGTCACTTTTCGCAATTTTGCAAATGCACCTAATATGTTGAGTGACAGTGGACCTATTTATTATGTAAAGGGACTCTGCTGTAGGGACTGGCTGGTTGAGAAGTGGGATTTGAATTTATTGTCTTTACTCTTGTAAGGGAGAAATTAATTGTAATAAACTGAGAATGAAACTTTTGCAAGGAAGAAGCAGATCTTTTCTGGCTGCATACTAATGTACCTTATGAGGGAACAGGATCTACAGAATCACAAATCCTCATTTACATAGGTACATGTATTTAAAGCCAATACCACTGCTCAAGTTATATCCAAATGTCACCACATGAATGTTACAAATCTAATAAGTACATTTACATCAAACATGGCAATTAATGTAGGCTGTATTTTTCCACAACACACACAATGTTCATATATTTATGGTCCAACAAATTATAACTTAAACATTCTACTGAAATGTCATCAGATAACAAAAAGCACGCGCAACCGCACACACACACACACACACACGCACACGCACACATAAATTAAATAAGATTTACATTGTCAGAAGTTCCAGATAGGTAAATAGATTTATATTTGATACAAGTGCAGCTATTATACATGTCGTCATAAAAATAAAGTATTTTTACATCAAACATCACATAATTTCTGACACCTATATATTTTCATGGCATACACACTATAGTTACAATTTATGGACCAACAAGTGTCACATGTGTGCTATAAACTACTAAGTCACTCATTCATTTTGTCTGTTTTACAAGAGGTCCACAAACTCTCCCACAGCAAGTTGTCCACAGAGTGTGATCTAGTGCTTCCTCTTTCAATTTCCAATATCTTCTCACTTCCTTAAAGTCATCCAGTACCTGATTATATCTTCTTCCTAGTCTTCCTATCACTACTATCTCTCCCTCCATCTTTCCTTCAATAACATGTTTTAGAGGGCAGTTCCTACCCAAGATGTGACAAATCCATTTAGCCTCCTTTTTATTGTATATAGGATATCCTTCCCTCATAGACTCTATGTAATACTTCTTCATTTTTCACACAAATGGTACAACTGATCTTCTCCATCCTTCTCCAGTGCACAATTCAAAACTTTCCAGGTACTTATGATCTGCTTTCCAAAGTGTTCAAGTTACAGCACCATGCTCCAAATGTATCAACTCCAAGGGCCAGCAACTGTGCTCAGTTGATAAATAAGGTAACTACTATTCAACTCTAATTTACCCCCACACATACCTCAATTAATAATTTGGAAATCTGACACAACAGAATGTACCATTTCTGGAGAATAGAGTGTGTGTGTGAAATGGTTTAACCATTATCCATCACAAGGCAATTCTGCAACATGAGGTCTTGGAAGAAAAGCTGTAAATTTTTCACTAACCAATCCAAAATTTCCTTATTAATATGTACTGAACCATTTTAAATTGTATAACAGCTAGAAGAGTGTAACACACATACACATTTAGAAAAGGTGAGGTTAAGACAACTTGAACAAAATACATTTTTTCACAGACATTTGTATTCAACCTCGCAGCTTTTGTCCAACAAGTTACATAAAATACTGTTTTGTCACCCACTTCAATGTTACAACAAGCAATAATAATAAAGTTCCCAAGCAGTTTTACTATTATTCTCCTCATACATACCACTACACAAGTGTCTTGCATTATACACCATGGCATAAATTTCAGGGATCAGAATATAAATCCTACCATACAGAACAGCTCACGTACTCTTTCAAAATAGCAAATAGATGTTCTATTATGTTCATGAGCAATACAATTTATCCCTTCTATTTCCCATTTAGCTTGTATAAGTTCCACCTTCTGTTCCTCTAATTTGCCATAAAATTTGAATTGTCTCTGCTTTCAAATGTTTACACAGTGATTCTTAACATAACAGATGTGTACCATCACACACATATCTTGATTACTACTGACATGTTTTGTGTTTCTCACATTTTTACACAATTATAGTCAATCTGAACTGTGTATGCTACCAAATTTGTTCATTTTGCAAAACCTGATAATTGCTGTAATGTTTTACGTCTCTGGGCTTTTCAACACTCTTCGAAATGTGAGATTGAGCCTGACACCCGGACAATTCTTTCTTTGTGGCAGTGAATGAAACCATAGCTTGTTTGTGGGTGGATTCATCATTAGAAGACTCCCATGCTCCAGCAACAATTTCACTGCAAACAAAAGCCAACGCCAAAATTCTAAAACCGTGTATATTAGAAGAGGAAATAAGTTCTGAACTTGGACATAAATGACGAGAACATTCTTAATAAACTTAATGCATCTGACGTATATCAGTTACAAGTGCTGTAAGGGCTATTTCACTATCAAACAATCCTGATTCCAATCATATGCTATCTTTTTTACTGTTAGACATCCCACTGTGTTTTTATTATTTATAATAACAAATTATAATTTTCATCATCAACACAATTTGTGTCAACAGTGAAAGGCACAATTCATTATCATCAAACAATACCCATACTTCTGTACATTTTTGCAGATGTGCCTACTGTGATTTCTTGATTATGTAATCACTCATAACTCCAAGAAGTAGAGTGCCTTTTGTGGAAAGTATGGTTCATTACCATGTTCAAAACTACTGGTCACTGAGCCATGGGAATCTAATACATACCAAACCACACCCCCATTCTATTTCTTGCTTTAAAATCAATGTTACTGTTATCTTCACATTTGTATACTTGTGGCCTCCAAGCTCGTCCCTTCATGTTTTTTTCACTTACAATTTTGCACTATCCCATGCATGGTACATGCCCTGCCCATCTCATTCTCACTGACTTGATATTTCCTGCATACTTCAAATTACAAAGTTCTTAATGCAGTTTCATTCATTCATCTACCTACTAGGACAAAATAATACCTTGAACACCCCACTCTCAGACACCTTCAATCCAGGATGAAAGACCCAAGTCCAAGTTTATAACTATACAAAATGGTAAAATTATAGTCTTCTGCTTTAGTTTTTATTTTAAGTTTTTAAACAGAAGTCAGGAACCCAAAAGATTCTAACCCAAAAGTCAGCAAGCACTCTACTCTATTTAATCTGCTCTTAATTTCTATACTGTAGTTTTGATTTGTTACTGTCATTTCCAAGAATCCCAATGTTTTCAATTTTTAAGGAGTTATTAGCTATATTTTATAATTTTGTCTACAGTGTAAAAATCTAGGGAGTCTTCAAAATAAAGGGGTTAGTAGAGTGTATAAAGTTTCTACACCTGGCAAAATCTCTCTCTTCTGGGGTCCACGCTTTCTTGCATCATGGTGCCTGAACACAAAGTCTCTGGCACATCCAAGGGACAAAGATGCTATAGGCACTGCTGAATCAAGTTCTCTCTCATCATCTCGATGTTCCGCTATATAATCTCTTCCATCTCGGTACCTACAACAGAGGTATGTATACGTTAATGTAAACTCAATCATATTAGTGAATAACTATACCACAGCACTTCATGAAACTGCAGTACTAACCTGTTGACAAGGACAAAATTGAAGCAGTAACCAGTCAGTCGAGTAAGCATGTCCCTTACATAAAGTAAAGCAGATGGCCATGCCTTGGCTGGTACCGTGTTGCCTGAGAACTTGTAACTCAGACCTAAGTCACCAAATGCAACCTGGGAAACACACACACTTCCCAATTAAATGAATGTGCTGAATCTCACAAATACCTTTCCCTGTGTTGCGTTCATATTAGTGGGCTAGCCCATTGAAGGAAACCCCCAACAGGAGAAAATATCATGATAAGTAAAATGACAGGTGATAGAAAACACACACTTACTTGGGTTGGGTGACATTCAGAACCATGAAAGTACTGCATTACCCAAATATAATATAAGACTGCACATAAGAAGCCCCTTTAAAATATTCAGCTTTTAGGTACATATCTATAGGATGTCCATAACATTGTGGATGGTAATACAGCTTACTAAATTTAATTTTCTTACTCATTTCCAGACATTCATTATGAACAAAAATATGGGGCTGCCTGCACTGCGCACCACATGACATGAGACAACTTTAAAGATGTCTGGATGCCATAATCAAGAACTTGGAAGTGTGCTTATATGAATGTCTGACCTTGAAGATGACCCACAAGACACTATGCACAAAACTCACTTCCTGAGATAATAACAACACAAAGCCTGCCTAGCATTTCAGGCTGATTTATACTGTATGTAAAAACCATTATACCTGCTGACGAGGAATGGGGTGCCACTTGCCATAAACATATACCCTGGCCAGATCACCACTAAAATACTCAAGCTCTGATTCAAGATGCTGCAGCAGCTGGTTGGCAAGAGATTGAGGTAATAACACTGTGTAGTCAAGGTCCAGACCTTCAGCTGAAATCTTCCTCCATTTCAACTGTCTTGACTCTATTTTATTCAAACCTGCCTGCAGAGCCCTGACAGAACAGAACGGACAGTTCAATAAAGACTATTCTCCTGGCAAGGTATGCTGTTGCAAGTGGTTGTAACCGACGTTTCAGATAACACGAAACTTGTGTTAATATTTTCAAATTTCCTGCTCACTTATATGAACTACTGTGTTAGTACAAACGGCATTTTCATGCTGATTACCTATACAATTCGGGTCACGTAACAGACATGCCAATCCACGAACCATGCAACACAAGCACGAGATATTGGCGTGATACGCACAGCTTTAAAAATAAAACAGTCTGATTATTTAATATCATTCTAATAAAGTAATTTCTCCAATCTTACTACACTTTTTATCATGTAACAAGATAATGTTACAAGGCATTTACAATCAACCCACCCGACACACACATCAGTCACAACCTCGACCATGTTGCTTTACAACCAGCTGATTGAAAAATGGCGGGAACCTAAGACTAGAATCATGACCATTGGCGGTGATGGTTGTCAAAGAGAGGAAGTTACGTGGCAGACCGACATTTATCTTGAAATATAATTTTTCAATAGACCCGAACTGAATTTGCGTTCCGTACTTAGATCCTTTATAGTGTAAGGATGTAGAACATGTCATAGTACGCCAATAAAAATATGAACTGCATGAACTGTACTCCCATTTATAGCCATCTCGTAAGATAATCATAATACACGCACTACAAATATCACAAAGTATTTGTGTCAGAAGTAACTTCATACCAAGCGCACTACATATAAGCTTCCGATCGAAAAATAAATCCGTAGAGCATGGGTGAGTGGCTTAATTGTATCATGATTAAAGATTTTAATGCAAGACTGGAAAATGCCGTATGACTTGGTCTGTTAATTGTTGCTTATGCTTGAAAAGCAACAGACGAAAAAAGTGTTTAGAGTTTTCTTAAAGTTTATGAAAAGTGACTTCAGAATATTCCTGCAACAGTATGTCAAATGGAAACCTGATGTGCATAGTAAATGTAAAGCGATAAATGGGCTTGATGGTGAATTTCACAAACAACAAAGGCAACCTACAGTTTTTTTTTTTTTAAATGTTTCGTTGTTGTTTTAGGGTGGCAAGTTCCACAAGAGCTGAGACTGAAAACCGTACCACGACTTTATGGACAAAATGTTATTACATTGATGTTACAGTTGTTGTAAAGAGAAGAATATCTGTTTATGGTACGGTTTCCGACAGGGGTGATTAAATTTACATGAGGATGCATATGTGTCTCTGTGTGTTCAGCCGTAGCAACTCTTGAAATTAGTACCCATTTTGTAGCATCCACCAGAAAGAATATTTTCAGTCATGCGTGAGATTCATATGGTGATTTCCATCGACTTCTCCAGACAAATATTTGGATAGTAGGTCGAAACACAGTCCCAGTTTGTAAGAACCCTATCAGTATACACTATGTAACATAAGGAACTGTCAGAAATGCTGACAAATAAACGTATATTTAATCAGTAAGAAGTCATGGCACTGGAGGGGGGACCAATTTTAATAACTTTTTTAAAAAAATTAGTTGTAACTGTGATTATTATTGCGGCTCAACTTTCAAGACGGATGACCGCCTCTTGATGGCTATCCCCTGGCTATTTACTTGTTGTTTTACCTAGTTTTTCCAGGCAAATATGGCTTCCTTTCACATCTTTTCCAGTTTAGTATTTATTATAATTGTATCTTTCGAAGCTGCATACTAATAGCGGCTGATAGCGTCGTCCTATAAAACACAAATAAGCAAATAAACATATCGCCTCTGTTTTGTAAAAAAGGGACATCACACTCTATGTCGAATAGAGGGTTGGACCCTTTTTATAAAAAGGGACGACATGTTGTTCAATAATAGAACCACAAAAATATAATTGCTTTCGAATCGAACTGAGAAAAATCATTCGTTCATTAACGCAATTACAGAAATTTTGATTGATGACAAACGCCTCTGAAGTAAACCTGATTGCCACGACGGTAAATCTATTCACAGTTGCAGCCACGCAAAATTAGCCTCTTTATCAATGCGACCATCGCAAATTAGTCTGTATATTTATGCCACCACGGCAGAGTGATTCTTCATAAATCATATAACGGAATATTTGAATTATAGTCCATGAATGAACCCAGTGAACAAATGATTTCAATAATAAAAAGGCAGAAAGTAAGTCTTTTCATCATTACACCCACAACAAATGTGTTTCTTTATTAATGCGGCAGCAAAAGATATCTTTGTTCAGTAAAATGCAAGGGACAAATCTGTCTGGTTGTTAGAATGACCACGATAAACTTTTCCTTATACATAGGCCAAAGGTAATTAATTTGTTAATAAGCAGTCCACTTCTTGATTACCGATAAAACAGACGAAGCCAAATTCATTCAATTTATTTCTTTTTGCACGGAAATTTAATTTCTTGATTTAATCTCTATCTATTGCTGCAAGTTTTGTGTTTTTACTTTGTTGGTTGTTGTCTTTTATTTTAATTCGTATATACTTAAGTGTTAATTAATTCATCCTACAGATCGCATGAACCAAATCGCCGCATTAGTTGTAAGTACTTTTAGTGTGGCATTCTTGAAGTTGTTAATTACGTTTGTGTGTTCAGCATCAATAAACTGAGCACAACGATCTAAAAAGATGCACGGCATAGACAACGTCAGAATAATGGCAATTGTTTTTTTGTTTTTCACACGGCTACGGAAAGCAGTCTAGGAAATTCTTAACAAAGGCAAGAATTTTTTAAGACATTGAGACCTTCATACGGGAGCCGTGATTTGGTAGTCGGTGTAGTGATTATGATAAGGCCTAGAAAATCCAGGGTCCCATTCTCGGCAGGGATAAGAGATTTCTCTTCTACAAAAATACTCCCGACCGGCTGTGGGGGCCATACAGACTCCTGTTCAGTGAGCAACTGTGGCTCTTTCACCAGGGGTAAAGTGACGGGGAATGAGACTGACCACTCACCTCCATTTAGTGCCGATGTTGAGAATAAGTGGCACTACACTTCCACTCTATATACCTTAGTTGCCTGTGTAGGGACAAATTCAACTTTCTGGGCTGTACATGCATTTGTTTAAATAGAAGAATACGATCCAAATAACTGTAGAAACAATTCCCTCCAACAACCAGCAGCAGGGTCAACACAGAAAATTTGTTAGCCGTATGATTTACAGGGACTTACATGCATCTGTGTACTAATTCTAGACAGAAAGCAAACGTACCTACCCCACATTCCGCCAAATTAGTAACACAAAGAGGACGAAGGTTGTAATAATAAATCCTTACATTTCCAAGAAGTGAACCAATTAAACGAGACGATAAAGACTACCTCAAGGTATTACTTAAAACCAATCAAGAGCGCCACAGAACTTCAGTCTTCTGCACTGCCGAATACCAGACAGCATTTCACTGTAATGTACTGCCTGAGAGACTTAACATTTCTCTAAACAAGTTCATGTGTGAATTTCAGAATTAGGGACAAACTAAAAACAAAATACTTGAAGAATATTTTTACTTAGCAGCCTGTTTTCCAGCACCTCGTGTAGACCTCTATATTACTTTCGTCAGTTGATAAAACTAACTTCGCAACCAATTAAACTCTTTATTATCCAAGTAATGCAAAATATATAATATGTGGATACAATTAAAATTATAAAATATTTAAAAGTGCTCCAAATGTTTCGGATCACAAATGATCCATCATCAAGGAGCCTGTCAAAGGACACGATAGAATCATTCTTGTAATTTTTAGCCATGCACTTTACAAGGCTCCCTGATGATTGATCATCTGTGATCCGAAACATGTTGGAGCAATTTTAAATATTTTATAATCTTAATTGTGTCTACATATTATATATTGTGAATTAGTTGTTTAATAAAGTGTTTAATTATCATTGATGCACGGTGCAAACATGAAGATAGCTTCACAACCCTTCACACAGCAATCAGTTTGATAGCATACACATGAGACATTTGAAGCGTTATGCTTTTGGGGACGAGACGGAAAGGGAAAAAAATACTGACACTTTTTTTTTTCGAAAAAGAAACTCCAATTATCACTTCAAAGGAACGATAGTATATTTGAATCAATTTGACCACATGGTTATTTAACGATGCTCTATACACAGCACTGTTTCCCGTGAATTACGAAGTGCAAACTTACAAACTTACAAACCGTTACTGTGGAAACTTCACACTCGGGCGCTACAGTTTGACAATTAAGGTGTAATGACACGCACACCGACAAGATTAGCGATGGCAGGAAATCCGTGTTCTGTTTAGGCAGTTTTTTGATAAATAAACTCTTATCCACATTTCTCGTCGACTTGGGCACTTCCCAGCACATTTTGAACGCAGGCCCACAGGATCTGGATCACATGAAGTGGCTTCTCCAACAGCAGCGTATTCGTCTACGTTAACACGGAAACACGTGTATAAGAAGACTAGTACCAGTCGTCATTGCCTGGAGTTGTAACAGTAGTTTACTGTCATTGCCACCCATGGCCATATCAGGATCCAGGCCGTTAGGTTACAGACCACTTCATAACTTCGAGTCCTCGAGTTTAGTAGGCCTAACATGGCAGAAAACGCAGGATATGTAATGAGCAAAGTGATAGGCTGGTTGTTTTGTTTGAAGACTACTTCGGTTTTTCTCCTGGCAATCATCACTCTGCCAGAGCCCCGTCACTTACATCACTGAGTAATTATCGAGCAAGTTCAGTTGGATCTGACAGTCATGTCCTGAGCACTGATAACCATCGACACATGAAGCCGTCCGTTGCTCTTGCTTATGGCGGGGCAATGACTCCAGTGTTTGTTCTTCTAGAGGTAA
>Ga0209755_10008065_pt1 | contig 11325 bp, 6 predicted proteins | sample TergutCo191P1_FD_187301 | JGI IMG/M metagenome (GOLD analysis project Ga0209755, IMG submission 187301) | Cornitermes sp. P1 segment gut microbial communities from Petit-Saut dam, French Guiana - Co191P1 (SPAdes) (version 2) | ecosystem: Host-associated > Arthropoda: Insects > Digestive system >...
CTCCCAACAACAATTTTGTCCAGTTTGTGCTGGAATCCCTGAGAATCTGCCTGGGGAGTCCTGTTTAGACCCCCTTTGTGTTGGTTGCTTTTCTAGCAACTGTAATTCTTCAGAACTCAACTCATTTGGATTCAGGACTTCTGATATCTGGGAACTTGCTGCATTTTGCAGGAAGTCCGTGTAATTATTTTTGTTTTCATATACTGTTTTGTACACAAAAATGCATTTAAGGGTGGACAGTTTAGCAGATACATTCTGTTATTTGACAGTTTACCTTAGATCTGAGTAAAAACTAAGGTACTTGGCCTTATCTACATCCTTCATGAATTGATTGGACTAAAAACAGTGTAAGGTGTATATATTTCCAGACCTGTTCTGTCTTTCCTTCCTGCATTCACTGCTGTTGCATCATGGATCATACTTGTCAATCGCACAAATCTTTTGTCTGTCCACACTTGGACTGTTATGTCACCTTTCCCACCTTTCCTTTGGAATGCAGACCGCCATATTTTCCAGTGGTTGGCTTCGTGTTCTAGGATAGTTGGACTGCCCCTTCTTAGTCCTCATAGTGCTTCAAGTCTTGCTTTTCTGTCTAGCAATATTACATCTTATCTCACACTATTATACAATGGCTTGATAGGTGAGAGGATTCTGGCCTAAATTTCTGTCTAAAGTGATAAAACTGTGTCCCCCAAATGTATATTTCTTCTTACAGATATAACCCAATACCATATTTTATTTTCCCTGGATTGCATGTCCTAAATTTCAGGTGACCCCACCATGGGATCATGGTGTCATCAAGTGGCAGTTCTTTTGGTTGTAAACTGACATGCATTTCTATATAAAATATTCTTATACAGGCCATATTTTGAATAGCCTCCCTGCATTTTGTATTTTCTGGCTTGTTTTATCATCAGAGCCACCTGGTTTTCACTACTTTCTTCCTCTTACTTTACTAGCCACTCTCACTAGTAAAAGTTAAGGGACAGATCGAAATTGTTTACGTGGAGGAGTTGTGGTGACATCACTGTTACTGTCTAAAATTTCAGACATTAGAATATGTATCAATATAACTCACACAAAATACCATAGTTTTTCATAACACACTTACACAAAGCCACGGTTTCTACTGAAGGAAGTGACGACAACAGAGCGGTATCTGAATCTGTGGTCACTTTGTTGCAATTGTATGGTTCCAAGAATGTGGGGTCAGGAAGGGTCTGTGTGTTTGTAACTTAAGACCCAAACATTCTACTTCAAGGTGGTGATATCCTTGACGTAATAAGTGATACAGGACAGCTGAGAAATGCGTGGTATAGCAGTCGCATTTTATGTGTGACCAGATGGCAAAGTGTTCATAAGAAACCTGCAATGGCAATTTTAATAAGTCAAACATTTTCCTCACTAGCAGTTCATTGCATTTCAAAATAGGGCTTTAGAACATATATCATAGTGTCATTAATATGCTTTAGGTTTGTATGCACTAAAGAATCCCAAAACATTCATGCAGATATGCAGCCAAACGTTTGAAATATGGTACACGTTACAGATGGAAATATGCATTAAGAATGTGTGCATGCCCAGAAATTAGTCCGTTTATTTTGCTTATGATTGAATTTCAGTAGCATTATCTAGTACATTTATCATTGATTGTATTAAAATGATTAAGATAAAAATATGTGTATGGAATAAGAAAATTAGAATGGCATACTTAGAAGTAATTAATTAATGTTATGCGTTTAATCACTCTGTGGTGCATTAAGTTTTGAAACAAATATTCTGCCTATTACTGGCAAATATATTCTCATATATTTTGAGAAAACTCAACATCTCATGCAAGTACACGGGCATATTTCATTTTCATGGTATCTGTAAGTGTAATATTTTCAAAAGAGTGGTCAATGGAATTTTCACTGTTAAACACTTAAGAGATTTTAGTTACTGGTGGTAGCCAGCATTTTTAGATGGCACTGAGTGCATTTTTTCTTTTTCAATACCTCCTTTTGATTGCATTCAAAGCATTCCAAACTTTTAAAACTACATTTAAACTTTCAATTTTGGTCAGTCCTTTCTGTTCTAGTTTGTGTATGGCTTTTTCCAAACAAAGTAAACTGATTGAATAAAATCCAAATCTTCCCATATTCATTTCATGGTGAGCACATCTTGAGCTTCTTTGATATGCTTTGCATCATCTGCACTGAATTTACTGCTTACACATTTGATGAGTTCAAATATTTTGGCATAATATGCAATAGTTTCAAGCAAGGTTCCCCAGTGGGTTATAGCTGGAGATGAAGGAATGGGCAAACCACCAGATTCTTGAATAAATCTTTGCCTGCTAGTCACGTCCTTTACAAATATTTTTTTTTCCTGAAGAAATTCATGAATTGATATTTTGAAAGTCGGAACAAAATGTCTTAAATATGCATTGTAAACCACTGAGCCAGGCGTGTAACATATATCATTTTATGGTTTGCAATGTGCTCATAGCTTTTATCATATAAGGTGCTGCATCTGTACATAACTAGCAGCACTGTGTCATGTAAAATACCGTTCAGCCACAAAAGACAGAAGTAAGTTTTAAAGAATGCAGCAGTAGGAGAATAATTTACATTTTGCAGTACATCCAGCATTATTTCATATAATTTGCTGGCTGTTCCACTCCCAGAGTGCCAAATATGGCATTAGGGACACATTGTTATTCACTATCATTGGCTGCATCCATTGACACCCAAACTGAATTGTCCCTTCATTCCTGAGTCTATTGAGTGTCATGTTACACAGTTGTGAAGTGTAATTTTTCCTTAACGTGAATTCATCTGGAACTTTGCTGAGAAGTTTACTGATTCAGTGTTTTATAATTTTCCCTTGGGAATAGTGGCAGAAACGAAGGCTGTGTGTATATCCTCATACAAGTGGTTTACAAATTGTACTGGTTTATCAGCTGGGTTATTTAGCAAAATCTGGATGGACTGTTTGGTAACATTTGGACACAGCTTTGTCCGTAGTTCGGTTTCTTTTATGTTTTATGTTTCACTGTTGCAACATGGTGCTGCACCTGGAACTTGGTTGATGAATTCATCTTTACGTCACAGTACTGACAAGTAATACATTTCTGTCACTTGTGAAACCTTCAAGATCATGTACATGTGAAATGAGAATATTGCCACTATTCCTGTTCTCTTCTGGCACGTTTGACCCACATTTTATGCAGCTACAAAATAACTACAAATGAACTGTAGATGAACAGAGTGTAATCAAACTACAAAAGTGGTCATTGGAAACTCTCAGAATGAAATGAATCATAGAACACTTGTATACGAGTAATACGCACACGGGTGCACGTGCATGCGCGTTCACACACACACACACACACACACACAGTTGAAATCTTATAACGACCTTGGTTTGTGTAACATGTTGGCTATAAACTTGTACATTCTGTGGTACCAACTGATTCAGCATAAGGAACATGTTTTTCTGCCCTGCTTAGTGCAACTTATGTAAGAACATCTACCTCAAATATTTTCCAAGAAGTAGACTATTTTATAATGCAGCCATCTCTTTGTCCCTTCTCAGATAGCCATATATATTTCAAGCCTTGACAATGACATTAATAACAGTAATTCCTTGGTGTATAAAGTTTGTCTTTGGTGTCCTACTACTGCACTTAACAGGAGACTGGTAATGCGATAACATTGCTATAGTCATGAATGCAAGGAAGGTTTTGAGCATCAAAGGAAGAGTTAAAGTGATACAAGAAATAGAAAATGGAAACAAAAAAGCTGACATGTTTTGGAATTTGGTTTTGTAAATGCTGTGATCCATAGGTTTTGGAAAAACAGAACTAAAATTTTTTGCGTGTTCAAATAGAACAGATTGAGAACAAATAGATTTCAAAAGCCTGAACAAAGTGACATCAATGAGGTGCTGCTGAAGTGGTTTAAGCAACAGAGAGGTGACAATGTATCAGTGAGCAGTCTTCCTCTCATGATAACTTTTGCTCTTCCTAAATTTTAATTGCAAGTTAACAAATTTTTTATGGTAACCTGTATGGAAATTTACAATTATAGAAGAATAATTTTCATTATTTCCAAATTTTAATTGTAATTTAAATTTGAAATGCATCATACCATTAACATTAAGTAATATGCCTGCAGACCTCTGTTTTGTCTGTTTACACTTACTGTCATTAATGGATAAACTTCATGCTGTTGGCAGTTACTGTAGCTGCCACAGATTGACAGCTGTATCAGTATTTACTGTTCAGATAACATGCGAGGTCAGTATTATCAATATTAAATAGAAGTTACAACAAAGATATTAGTTGCAAATAATTGGCAGCAGAAATAAAAGTATTTGTGAAAACATGTTACTATTAGCAGAACACTTTACAAATCATTTGCTGTCATCTGGTGATTCTGTTTTGTAGAGTAAATGCAAATAGTAAGTACTTGCTGGGTATTCCTCTACACTTTATATAATCATGCAATTTTCTTATACCTTTTCTTAAAATGTGATGAGTATTACAGGAAGATTGCCAGAGGACTAGACTGTCCAGAATGCTAAATTCTATGTCAGATTTCCATATTTGGCAATATTTAGATTTAACATCATACTGAGATACTTTATTATCTGAAACATATATGCTGCATTGTTGCTTCTTTATCCTTGCATATAGGGTTGTTTGCCAAAACAAAACCTGTAGAGGTAGGGTTCTGTTATTGTTTCTTTTGTCCTTGCTGTTCCAGAGAAAGCTTGGGTTTTTCTTGGAGATTTATATAAATCAAAGAAACATCTTTCTGACTGGTTATATTCCTGAGGTTCTCTGTTTTGTTTCTGGACTTCCAGGGAGTCGGTATAAGATGGAATACACCATTGATAAGTGCAGTGAGTTGGACCAGAATATTGATTTGTCAAGCCTGAACTTGACAGCCCTCTACAACTGCCATTACCTGAGTTGTGTGCACACAGTTGACCTCAGCAGCAACAATCTAAGCAGCTGCTCACTTCCTCAACTTCACCCTCTTCAACGTTGTCAGGTTGGTGGAAGTATGTTACCTGAAGCTCTATGCATTTTTAATCTCAGCATTAGATGGAGCTGCATGGTCAGGTTCATGCACTGCATATATTTGTGGGAAACACTCCCTGTTGCTATTTGATGGGTTGGAAGGGAAACCCTAGTTATCCAGCCCATAGCCAATCCATATTCATGTAATACTTGAGTCTTACATTATTGAATGAAGCTGTATAATTGTAGAGATAATTTATCTTCAGAAAGAGTCACAGGTTCATCATGCGCAATGGAATGGAAAGGAAGGATATTGTTATGACCCATTTGAAGTTGTTACACAAGTTAGTATTCGCCAGGAAAGGCTGAGATATGACATGAAAAACCTTAAGGTGGTGTGTATTGCAGCTCAGGTTCAAACTGAGTACCTTTGAAATAAAGACATGTATTATTGGTCGGTAGTAACTTCATTTTTGGAGAACAGTTTCTTTCCTTCTGGTGGCAGGGTAATGAAGAGCAGTACACCATGAAAAAATTTGATGAAACATGATGATAGGGGACTCAATTAAATGTTGAGGGAAAGAGGTTTCTAATATACCTGACCAAACAGAAAGCCCTCTAATTTTGATATTAAGCACATACTGTACTATGTTGATGATAGGTCCTGAAGCTGGACAGTAATGCCATTGCAAGTCTTCAGGGGATGCCCTTACTCATGTCACTGCAAATTCTGTCACTGCGAGGCAACATCATCACGGCTGCAGAAGAAGTTAAGTTCCTGCAACCTTGCACCAATTTGTCCTCAATAGACTTGCGTGATAATTCTGTTGAGAAAGATGAAGTGCTTATAGACCTGGTACAAACATTCCTTTTGTCAGTAAATATGTTGAATGGGTGCTCACTGTAACTACAACATGTTCATTATAAGTACATCTTGTATGTCACTCCATAGAAACGGTATCATTTTTGCTTCAGCAGTGCAGCACATGTATATATGCATCTTGCATAGTATCAAATGGTGGAGTGTGTATCAGTAGATACTTACTTCTACCTGGGAAAAAAAAAAAAAGAAAAAAAAAATTGTTAACTTTATCGCTTTCATTATATACAAGTATTGGTACTGGAGCACTCTGTCACATTCTCTAAATTTCACATCAGTCTTTTCTCTTGCTGGGCCCATTCTCCTCTTGTGGAGAAGACAGCTCTTCCCATATGAATTTGCTACAACTGAAAAGACAAAACTGCACTTTCTCTCTGTACAGATTGAGACATTTGTAGAAACAGTTTGAAGGAACCGTCACAAAACTCTTGCTGAACCATGAATATATTTTTGGAAGTGGCTTTTTCAGTTTCAAAATGTGTTTGAACAGCAGGTATAATGTGTTGATGATTGTGTGTTTTTATTTTGAATTACAGTGGGCAGGCAGAAAGTAATGCCTCCTTTTTTTTTTTATTTTATGATATTAAACTTTGGATGTATGCAAGTTTGACAAAATTTCACTATAATGTTAATGCATAGTTAATGGTCGGTAGTCTTTATGTTTGTTGACAGTCTTCCTTCTCTGCAACCACTGTCATATGCTGTACCTCATCACTGGCGTAATGGTGTCTCACAGACTTTTTTCAAAGGACCAAACAGTTGATAATCTGATGGTGTGAGATCAGTATTCTAGGGTGGATATGTTAATGATTCCATCCAACGTTTGTGATGGCCCCTGTGGTGTGCCCTCTATGTTCGGCCTAGCATTGTAAGGGAGCTACACTTCAGAAATTTTTTTTGTGGGACAAACTCTACAAAGGTAATCATTTGGAATGCCAAGTGTTGCAGTATAGTGGTCAGAGTTCTTTCTTGTCCCACTAGGCAAAACATTCATGAGAATAAGACCATTATTATCCCATCCATGCTTTTTTCCAACTGCCAGCACATGTTTAAATTCTTCCTTGTATTCCTTGTATGGTGCCATCCTTGATTGGTGCTGGGATTTGGGTTCAAAATGGTGGACCCATGTTTCATCCCCCATGACATTGTGCAAAAAGAAGCTCTCAAATAAAGTTTTGTATTGGTGCAAAAGATCAGTGGTGACTGCTGTCCTTGTCTTTTTGTGTGCCTCTATCAGCTATCTGTGGGACTGAGAGGGTGGGGGCAAACCTTGAAATAGCCAAGCCCTTCAATAGTTGTCATTACACTGCTTTTATTGATGGATAAGTTGGAGCATAATTCATCTGTTTTGTTGCATTGGTCACAGAACATCAGTTTATCAACCCAGCAGATGTGAGGGTTCACTGCAGTGTGAGTGTGACCACTCTATAGTTATCATGAAGTGCTGCTCCTCCTGTTTCAGCTTCTTTAATCCATCTTACCCATTATCAAACAGTACTCACATCCACAGTAACTCCTGCACCCACTTTGAGTAAACATTCACGAATGCAAGTCAGCTTCATAACTTCAACCAAAAATGCCATCACTGCTTGTTTGAACTGCACGTCAGTCTCTCCTGTTCCAGAATCAGCTGTGGTGCTGCCCTCCTTTGAGCAGAAGAGCTAAACCTAGTAAAATATAATAGAATATAATCAAGAATATTCAAGGACTTCACTGGTAAAGTGGTTATTCCCTTGAAAAGTAGAAATGAGGTGCTAGAAATATGATACATTGCTTTCTGACTGCTCCTTATGTGTATGAATTGTACAGGCATGGAAGGAGTTATTGTTTGTATTTGTAAAATTTGAGATGGGAGTGAATACAGTAATTTCTGAGGAATCTACTTCATGTGAACCTCACAAAATTGTATTCTTTTTTTTTTTTCTGGCATAGATCATACAATTTATGAATGAATAAAATTTCTGATGATCAGTATGAATTCTGCCACAACAGGTCAACACTTGATCATATACAGTGAAACCCCAATTTATGGGACATGAATTGTAATTTTAGAATGGTCATTGTAACTACCTTGTGTGATTGTGTATCACTGTTCATTGTGATTTTGCTTTATTATATTGTTATAAATTGAAATTTATTTAAGATATATATGTTGTGGTCCTGACCAAGGCTCCATATACCCATTGTATTATTTTCCTTAATTTAATGTCTGTTGATCTAAGGACTAACCAGCACTGTGAATAGGAAGGATTTGGTTCAAGGATGGGGTCTCTTATAAGAAAAGTCATACTTTTTCTGAATAAGTGTGCACTTGATCAGCGAGTTCTATCAGGTTTTTAACCCGTTACTACTAAATTTTGTGTATTTCTAACATGCAGTGTGATGCTCAAAACACTGAACACCAGTGAATGCCAATGGCTGCTCTTATCCAGCTGTCATTTAAATTCTGCTCTTCTGCAGATCGCACTGGGAAGTTTAGTTCTCATGTCAGAGTGTTAAGAAATTTAAGACTGTCTTCCTGCCAGTTGCACCAGCTGCATCTAGACTGAGGCAACTTCAACAGCATGAAGGCCAAGTACAGAAAGGTATTCATGCAGACTATCATCTTGTTGAACAGCAAACAATAACTTCAGCTGAATGATCTACAGGCTTTCTGCCTTGTGGCAGCAGCATGGCATTCAAGGAATTCTGACTAGCTAGCTAGCTACTTCAGTAAAGTTGAGTTTTCTGTCAAAATGAACAAATGGATGAAAGGAAATTAAAAGAAGATCTCATTCACAGACTGTTAACTCTGTCAGCAGTGTCATAACAACAGCTCTGTTGAGAGTTTGGAAGACATGGACAAAGCAGCAAATGTAGACAAAGACATGGAGGAGGAGAGTGACAGAAGTGTAGAAGAGGAGTGACCACATCCAAAATTTGGGGTAGCTCTACCTGGCTTTGAGATGTGACCTCATTTCCAATTCAGTGATGCTAGCATGCAGCGATTGACTCTAATGGAGGGGGGATGGTCTTCATGTTTTGGACATGTGAAACAAAGTAGACTATCCTTACTTCAGGAGTGATGTGTCTGAGCGCATGTGTTTGCATTAGTTGTGATATTTTGACCTCAGAAGACTTTTTAAACTTCATGTTTGCTGGTTTATAGTATAGCTGGAGTCTGACATGGTCTAATTATTAATGTGATGTCATATAGGTCGTCCGTCTATTAATACAAACTGTTTCCTATTTTCAGACGCGACTGTAGACCCAGCTGTATGATTCATATATTGTAATTCTTATCAGTGTAATATGAACCAACAAGATACAATATTTTCTATAAATTTATTTCAATAATAAGCCTCTACATGTTTCAAGCAGTTTTGCTGCACATCATCAGGAGGATCAACTCTGTATAAACAGCAACTGGTGTAGTCATATGTTATGTTGACTGGCTGTTGGCAGGATTGGGATGGAACTGGTTTTTTGTCGTGTTGATGATGGACTATTGATCAGTAGTCAGGTGGGATGTGACATATTGCGTAAGTTGTAGATCTGCTGGTACATGGGGTTGTGCTCACTTATATGTTGCTCATCTGCATTTGCCTGTCATCTCCTTGTCCAGTATAACCAGCTTGCTGGTAAAGTGTGGAACGCTGCTGTGGTTGCTGCATTGTACTGTTATCAACTGTTTGCAGGTCTTTTCCTGCTGTAGATGCTGCAGCAGTTGATGACAGTGATGCTCCTGCAGTAGGATTTGACTGTGGTTACTGCTGCTATCGCAGGGGCACTAAACCATTAGCTTGACAAGGTCAAGCTAATGGTTTAGTCAAGACCTGCAGCAGGAGCATCACTGTCATCAACTGCTGTTGCAACTACAGCAGGAAGAAACCTGCAGACAGTTGATAACAGTGCAATGCAGCAACATCCTCAACCACAGCAGCGTTCCACACTTTACCAGCAAGCTGGTTATACTGGACAGGGGGCTGACAGGCAAATGCAGATGAGCAACATATAAGTGAGCACAACCCCATGTACCAGCTGATCTACAACTTACACAATATGTCACATCCCACCTGACTACTGATCAATACTCCATCAATGACATGACAAAAAGCCACTTCCATCCTGAACCTGCCAACAGCCAGGCAACATAACACATGACAGCACCAGTTGCTGTTTATACAGAGTTGATCCTCCTTATGATGAGCAGCAAGCCTGCTTGAAACATGTAGAGGCTTATTATTGAAATAAATTTATAGAAAATAGTGCATCTTGTTGGTTCATATTATACTGATATATCACGATGCACAGTCAACAAAACTTTAAAATTGTAATTCTGATTGTACTTTGGGATTAATTTTGTGTTATGTTTGAAGGGGTTATTCAGATTTATGTGCGGCTGTAATAAATACAAAACACTTTATAATGTGCCATGTCTGGAAATTCATATTATGCAATACAGTCCTTGTTTGAAATTCTAGTTTGTGAAATTGGTGCTATGGTAAGTGAACACAGCTTTTTTTTTTTTGTTTACGTCTGAACTCGGTTACAAGATCATGGACTGACTGAATTATTTGTCCCATTATAAATAAGTGTAATTATTGACCAAGAAGTATGATGTTTTGGTAAGAGTGAATGTTAAGTACTTTGACAGAAAGTGCACTAATGTTCTAAGAACTGTGGTTCTGTTTTTCAAAACAGTTTGGATTGTGTTGTTAATGAGACAAGATTCCCAACATATCAGCTTTCTTTTTTCCATTCTCTGTTTCTCATATCATTTGAGCTTTTCTTATTACGAAACCTTCCATTTGTTCATGATTGTATCCATGTTGTCTGTCTAGCCTCGTACTAACTGCAAGGGTAGAAAAGGGGTTAAGAAATATAGACCACAAAGTGAAGAACCGTAAATACAATTATTGTCAAAGTTTGGGGTGTCTAAAGGGTTTACCTTCTTAAAGATAAAGCAGTTTATTTTTTAAAATCCCCATTTAAGGTACAAAAGCCTTGTCCCACATACAAACCGTGAATAGGGGTTTCACTACATTTTGCAGTTGAAAAGTGCTATAGGAAAAGAAATATAATAGATCAGTACCTTGAATAGTTAGAGGTTGTAAGTAAGTCTGTGTTTATATTACTGTATAAGAGTTAAACTGAATTTGGAATAAATTTTTCTTTCTTATTTAAGTTAATTAAAATCTATATGCATGTAGTGTAGTAGTTACTACATGTAAACATTTATGCTGACCCTTTTCTAGTTGAAAATGGTCTGAAACAAGGGAGTGTTTTATCCTTGACACTTCTTTTATTTTGCACAGGTCTGTGATATCAGGAAAATGCGAGAACTAAATTGCCTATATCTTATGTGTGTGTTTCTTTCTGACGGTACAAAATAAATGTTGCAAAGAGTAAGACAAAAATTCTCCTACAAGGAAGCAAAAAAAAAAAAAAAAAC
>Ga0209755_10008066_pt1 | contig 11323 bp, 13 predicted proteins | sample TergutCo191P1_FD_187301 | JGI IMG/M metagenome (GOLD analysis project Ga0209755, IMG submission 187301) | Cornitermes sp. P1 segment gut microbial communities from Petit-Saut dam, French Guiana - Co191P1 (SPAdes) (version 2) | ecosystem: Host-associated > Arthropoda: Insects > Digestive system...
CAATCAGAGCGCCCATGAAGGCCGAAACATAAAACAAGGCGGCGGTTTTCCCGGCGATAACCCGCAGGTAGGAGAGCATCGGCAGATCCACGTTTCGGTTGTGAACGTGCTGGCTGTATTCGCCCTGGCAGATCGAGGCCAAAGCTTTGGCGAAGCGCACCGCCAGGTGGCCCCGGGTTTCGATGCCCAGCTCGGCTCCAAGCTCCATGCCGGCAAGCGTGGTCATGCTAATGCTTAAAAGGTAGTCGCCGCACAGGATTGCGTTTTTGTTGCCAAACTCTTTGTGAAGGGTCGTGCGGCCCCTTCGCGTGTCGGCATCGTCGATGACGTCGTCGTGCACCAGGGTTGCCATGTGCAGAAGCTCCACGGCGGCGGCGGCTTTGGGGGCGTTTGGCGGCACCCCTCCCCCCCCGTCCATCGCCGAGCTTAGCAGCACGCGGGTTCTCATTCCTTTTCCCGCGCCTTGGGCAAGGTAGGCGGTGAGCCCGCCAAGGCCGTATGGGTGCCGGCTTTGGCTTGGCCCGTTCAGGGCCGCCTGCACGAGCCTGCCCGTTTCCTTAATTCCCGCTTCAATGTCCAGCTTGCCGGACGCGGGTTCCGGGTTTTGGCTACTCATGGTACAGGTACCATTTTTTGGCGAAACCCGTTTTCCTCCATTTTTTCTTGAGCCATGGGGAAACGTAATAGTCCAACCCGAAAACCAACCCCGCGCCAAACATTACGGCGACGCTTGCGGGAACCATCCACCACGTGGAAAGGTAAAGCCCCGTGGAAGTCAAAAACAGCACCTGCAACCCCAGCGACGCCGCCCCGCTCAACGTTGTGAACAAACCCGCAAGCAATGCCAGCCCTATCAGTATTTCCGCCGCCACGATTACGATTTGCATAAGAAGCTGAAGGCCGTCGTGGGGCAGTATGAAGTTCACCAAAAACCAGTCCAGCGGGAATATCTGCAGCAGGAAAGCTTCCTGCGGGGCCGTGATCAGCAGCGGGCGGAAAATGCCGAGCACCGTCCAGTCTATCAGAACCGTTCCCGCGCCCGCGCCGACTGCGGGCGTGGCCGAAGCTACGGGAGTCGCGGCGGCCGTGGCTCCTGCGGCGATCTCCCCGGCCAGAACGGAATCGTACCACTGCCTGGCCCCCATGAAAAACGAGCCCATCCTTGGCGAGCTCATCCAGCCTTCGCCGACCTTTTTGAGGCCCTCGTACAGCCAGATAAACCCCAGGAACATCCGCAGGGGAAGCAGGAAAAACGAGGGGCCCCGGTTTGAAAAATGCCCGCCCACAAAGCTGCGCCTGTTGCGGACCGTGAAGAATTCGTGCTTCATGTACGAAAAAACTTTGTGCCAGCCGAGCACCTGCATGAAGTACACCATGTTGATGAAGTGTTTTGACAACATTGCCAAAAACGACGGCAGCGCGACGAACCTGCCCGGGCGGCCCACGTGCGCCGCGCCCCAGCGTCCGCCGACGCAGAGCATCGTTCCGTGGAAACTCGGGGCGTATTTTTCCTTTGCGCCGCCCGCAATGTCCGCCATTACGTTGTGGGCAACGGTGTGCGCCGAGTGCTCGGCGTTTTCCACCATCTGCGGCACGGGGGTTTTATCGCCTTCGGGAACGAAATAGATATTGTCGCCGGCGACGTATACGTTTGCGGCGTCCAAAGCCCGAAGGTACTCGTCCGTTTTGACGCGCCCGGAGCTGGTGCGGCTTAGGGCTTCGGCGTTTTGCACAAGCTCCGCCCCGGCAGTTCCCGCCGCCCAGATTACCGTTTGGGTCGGCACCCGGGCCGTGTCGCTGTCCGATTCGTATTCTATGTGGTCGCGGCCCACTCCAAGCACGTTTGTTTTCAGCTTTACCGCAACGCCGGTTTTTTCCAGCCTGGCCCGCACTTTTGCCGAAAGCTTTTCCGGCAGCGTTGGGCAGACCCTTTCCAGCACGTCCACCGCGGCGATTGTTACCAGGGCGGGATCCGTTTCGAAACGGCGGCAAAGGATGGGAGCGTATTCGGCCAGCTCGCCCGTCATTTCCGTTCCGGTCAATCCCATGCCGACAACGTAAAAGGTAAGCAGCTCGCGCTTTTTCGACTCGCAGCTTTCCGCCGAAGCTTTGCGGAACATGTCCAGAATGTGCTCCCGCAGCTTCACCGCGTCGTCGTAGCTCCACAGGGTAAAGCAGTTGGCCTCGGCACCGCGCACCCCGAAAAAGTTTGGCCTGGAGCCGGCCGCTATCACGAGCCGGTCGTAGCCGTAGCTTGCCTTGCCGCCCTTAAGGGTGCGAAGCTCGAAGTCGATGTCGGCGATTGTATCCTGAACCACATTCACGCCGCGCCCCGCAAAAACTTTGTCAAGGTTTATGCGTATGCTTTCCTCTTCCACGCGCCCGGCGGCCACTTCGTGCAGCTCGGTGAGCATGGTGTGGAAAGGGTTTTTGTCAATCAGGGTAATATCGATTTGGTGATTGGCCTTTTTTGCCTTCTTCGCCAGTTTCTTCGCGGTTAGCATTCCGGCATATCCCGCGCCCAGCACGACCACTTTTTTCATGACGACACCTCTCCTGCTACAAATTTCTCGACTGTTCTACTGCTCAACAAAACTCGACAATCGGGCATATCCCGGCGTGGCAAACCGTTCTCCGCTGCGGTCTATCCAAAAAGCTTCCGCGCCGGTCGCCGCCGCCAAAGCTTTGCCTTCATCCGGCGGCAGCACGAACAGGGCCGTGGAAAGCGCGTCCGCCATCCACGACTTCGGGTGTACCACCGCGACCTGCTTGTACGAATTCGCCGGCATCAAGGTTTTGGGATCTATTACGTGCCCGAAAGCCTGCCCGTCCACTACGTAAAAACGCTGGTACGCGCCGCTTATGGAAACCGTCGCGTCGGTAAGCGACAGGATGTCCACGGTGTCCGGCTCGCCTTCAAGGGCGGCTTCCGGGTTTTGCACGGCGACCTTCCAGTGTCCGCGCCCCGGCGGGGTACCGAGGGCAACGACGTGTCCGCCCACGCTCAAAAGCGCGGAGCCAAGGCCCGCTTCCCTGGCGGCTTCCAGGGCAAGCTCAGCGGCATAGCCCTTGGCAATGGAGCCTACGTCCAGGGACATTCCGGCTTCGCGCAGAAACACCGTGCGCATGTTTTTGTCGATAACAACGTTGTCCATCGAGGTTCGTTCCGCGGCCTCACGCAGGGCGGACATTGAAGGCAGGCTCGCGTTTTCCGGATCGGCGATTCCGCGCAGGCGGTGGTCGTGCCATATCCGCAAAACGGGTCCCATCGCCGCGTTGGTTACGCCTCCGGTAAGCGCGTAGGCTTCGCGGGCGGCAAGCAGCATGTCGATTATCTCCTGTGCCACTTCCACGGGCGCAATGCCGGCGTTCGCGTTTATCGTGCGGATGTTGTTAAGGCCGTTGTACTCGTTGAAAATGTCGTACATCCGGTGCAGCGCTTCCAGCCGCGCAAACACGGTGTCCGCGTACTTGTTAAAATCCTTTTCGCTTTTCGAGTAGGCCATCAGCACGGTGATCGTGTCGAAAGGCCCCATCAGGTGCGTTTGGTGCCGCTTTGGGCCCGGAGCACAGGCGGCAAAGAGCAGGGGCAGGGCCGCGACGGCCCACGTCCACGCCGAACCTTTGCGGCTTGGGCTACCTTGCATTTTCGGCGGCCCTCGCCACGGCCGCAAGCGCGGAAACGATATTGACCGTCACCGATGCCGTCAAATCCGCGCCAGAGGGTCGGCCGTTGTTAAGGCCCATGCCAACAACTTCCGCCGGCGTTCTGCCTATCATCCATTGCGCGAAGTCGCGCATCTGCTCGTTCCACTCGCGGCCGATGGGGGAGGCCTGCCGCATTCCGTACCGGTCGCCAAGCTCGTACCTGGTGGGGGAAGCTTCGGGCAGGGCCCGCAGGTTTCCCGCCGAGTCGAACTCCACCTCCGACTGCGAGCTGTCAATCCAGGCGGCCACAATCCGGTTGTTTTGATCCAGGGTGAGCACCGCGTAATGCGACGTTACCCGCGCCCTGCCGAGCTGCTCCGAGGTCGCGCTTCTGGACGCGCCCAGGTCCGTTACCACGCCAAGGCCGGTTCTGTGTTCGCCTGCCGCGTTGCCCAGCCGCGCGTTTGCCACCGCCGGCTCCATCGCGGCCAAGAAGCCGCTTATGTTCACCGTAACGGAGGCGGTCAAGTCCGCCGCCGCAGGCCGCCCGTTGTTTAACGCCATCGACAAAAACTGTGCCGGAGTGCGCCCCCGCGCCCAGCTTTCCAGCGCCGCCATCTGTTCGTGGTATTCCCTGCCTATGCCGGAAACCCGGCGCATGTTGTATGCGTCGCCCAGCTCGCTCTTTGTCATTATCGGAGCTGAAAGGTCGCTGGTGATTTGCCCCCTGGCGTCGAATCCGATCCGGGTCTGCGCCGCGTCGAATCCGGCCCGGGTGATAACGCCGTTTTCATCGATGGTGACGGCGACCAGGGTGCTGTCCACCTGCGCCAAACCGTCGCTGCCGGCGGTCGCGGATCTTGAGCCCGCAAGCGAGGTTATCACGCCGAGGCCCGTGCGGATTTGTCCGCCTTCGTGAAGCGGCGCTTCTGCAACCGTGCCCGCCCTTTGGGTCGGCGTGGCAAGCACTACGTCGCCGGCGCGCCGGTTGTCCCTGCACGCGGAAAACATCCCCAACGCGCCTGCCGTCAGCAGGACGAAAACCATGTAACGCCTCATATCGCACCCTCGTCGTAAAAGTTTGAACTATCCATCAAATATAACCACAGACCCGCGACAAATCAAACGGGAAACGGCGGCGGAAGCCTAGCGCAAGGCCGCGTTTTAGTGTATACTTTCAACGTGGGCAGTAATTTTACAAGCGCAAAGCTCGACTCGTTTTTCCGGGGCTTTCTGGAAATCGACGGCTTTGCCGGATCCGACAATTCACTCAACGGCATCCAGGTGGACAACGACGGCCAAGGCATAGGCAAGATCGCCTTCGCGGTGGACGCAAGCCTGGAGACAATCGAACGGGCGGCGGCTTCCGGGGCGGGTATGCTCTTTGTGCACCACGGGCTGTTTTGGGGCAAGTCCCTTGCGATTGCCGGCTACCACAGGCGGCGGGCGAAGGCGCTTTTGGACAACAACGTTTGCCTGTACGCGGTACACCTGCCTTTGGATCAGCACCCCAAGCTTGGAAACTGCGCGGTGATTGCGGAGCTTCTGGGGCTTGAAAACGTGGAGCCTTTCGGTCTGCACGGCGGCAGGAAAATCGGCTACAAGGGCGTTTTTCCAAAACCCACAAGCGTGGACGAGGCCGTGAAAAAGATCGCCTTCGAGGGCAGGCCGCCTTTGGGGGTCTACCCGTTCGGCAAAACGGAAAACGCAAGCTGCGCGGTGGTTTCCGGCGGCGCGGCCTACGACGCGGATCAGGCCATCGACGAGGGCCTGGACCTGTACGTTACCGGGGAGATGGCCCACGCGATGTACCACGCCTGTCTTGAGGCCGGCCTGAACATGATTGCCGGGGGGCACTACTCCACCGAGGTTTGGGGGGTGCGCGCCGTAATGCGCCATTGCGCCGCAGAGCTGAATATTGACGTTGAATTTATCGATGTTCCAACGGGGCTGTGAGTCCTTTTGATACATTCGCGCCCCCGTCTGCGGGGCGTTTGATTTTGGGGCGCGGCCCCGTTAGCGTTATGGAGAAAATATGGGCTTGATGAAATGCAGGTTTGACAGGGAACGAGGGCTGCCCCTAATCCTTACGGGGTTCGTGGTGCTTCTGGATCAGATTACGAAATCGATTATCGCGTCGAGGTGGCCCATCCCAAGCGGGCACCACCACTATTTTATTACCGACGTTTTCAACAACGAGCTGCTGCACATAATCCATGTACGCAACACGGCGATCGCCTTCAGCATTGGGCAGAACCTTCCCGACCCCGCAAAACGGATACTGTTTGTCATACTGCCAATCATCGTGCTGTGCATTTTGGTGTGGTACTATTTCAGCTCCGACGAGTTCACCAAGCTGCAGCGTTGGGCCACCGCGGGCATTCTTGGCGGCGGGATTGGCAACATCGCCGACCGCATTTTGCGCCCCGACGGCGTGGTCGATTTTATCAGCGTAAGGTTTTTCGGCATATTCGGCTTTGAGCGCTGGCCCACCTTCAACGTCGCGGACACAAGCGTGGTGATAAGCTGCATCTTGTTGCTTGTGACTATTTTCATGGGCACAAGGCGGATGGCGGTGCCGGGACAGGCCGATGAACAAGAAAGTTAACACGCTCCTTTTCGTTTTGGGGGCCACGCTGTTCAATATTCTCGTGGTGCTTATAGTCGCCGCCGTGCTCATCATCGGGATTTACGGCATGGTGGTTGCGCCCATGCTGCCGGAAACCGTTCCGCACGACTTTATCGCGTCCATGCTGTTCATCGCGTCCATAATAGTATCGTTCATCGTGTACCGGATTACCCTCAACAAGCTGCTCAAGAAAATCAAGTTCGAGGACTACTTCGACCCGATCTTTGGGCGCAGGCCGCCGCCGAAAAAGAAAAGCGACTAAAAAAACCCGACCGCCGGGAAGCGGTCGGGCCGTTTTTGAAAACCGGTTCTACAAAAGGGTTTAACCCTATTGCAGTATCTGGAGCACCATCTGGCCCCTTTGGTTCGCCTGCGAAAGCATGGCGGTGCTGGCCTGCGAAAGAATCATGTTTCTGGTGTGGGTTACCATTTCGCTTGCCATGTTCGTGTCCCTTATGCGGGACTCGGCGGCCTGCAGGTTTTCCGCGCCTACGTCGATGCTGCGGATTGCGTGCTCAAGGCGGTTCTGGTACGCGCCGAGGTCGGCCCTTTGCTTGTTTACAATCGTGAGGGCCGCGTCCAGGGTTCCGATTGCGCGGTTTGCGTTGTCGGGATCCGAAAGCGAGATAAAGGAATGGTCGCCAAGGTTCCTGATGCCGAGTCCGGCGGCAGTCATGGTGCCGATGAACACCTGCATTCTTTGGTCCATGTTTGCGCCGATGTGCAGCCACATGGAGGCCGTAACCATGTTTTCGCCGACGGGCGAGCCGAAACGTCCCGTCAACAGGTTCATTCCGTTGAACTGGGCATGGCTTGCGATCCTGTCGATCTCCGCGACGAGCTGGGAAACCTCTACCTGAATGTAAAGGCGATCTTCCGCCGTGTAAATGCCGTTGGCGGCCTGCACGGCAAGCTCGCGCAAACGGTGAATGACGTTTTGGGTTTCCTGAAGAAAGCCTTCCGCCGTTTGGATAAACGAAATGCCGTTCTGGGCGTTGGACGACGCCATGTTCAGGCCGCGAATCTGGGCCCGCATCTTTTCGGAAACGGCCAGTCCGGAAGCGTCGTCGCCGGCGCGGTTGATCCGCATACCGCTGGACAGTCTTTCCATGCTTTTGTTCAACGACGTTTGGGTAACGCCGAGCGATCTGTTTGCAAACATCGCGCTTAGGTTGTGGTTGATTATCATAATTCCTCCCTGGGTGGCTTTCGGCACATAGCTGTCAACGACAGGTTTTTCGCCGCGATCCTTCCCTTAGAGTATCGGAATTTTACAGATCGGCTTTAGCAAAAAAGCGCGGGATGCATTATAATATGCCCGTTTCGGCGGCTTGACGGCACTTCGGTTTTAGGGTAAATGTTTGACAATTGCGAGCAATTCTTCGGGGGTGGCAGCTTTGACCATGCTTTTCTTGAAATCACTTATGTCTCTTGTTAAGATGCAGTCGGCGTTATTCTCGTATGCCGACACTTCGATAACCGCGTCCTCATAGTCATCGATTTCGGAATGCAACGATTTGCCCAATATCATCGCATTGACTTCGATAACCTTAAACCGCCTCATAATCCATGAAAGCGATTTTATGACTTGCCCTTTTTCTTTTATCGATTTGTGCAAAAAATAAGACAGCGTGGTTATTTCATGCGCACAAACATACCCAATTAACCTATTTTCTGCGCAGTACCTGAACACTTCCGCGACTTTCTCGTGACCTTCCCGTTTGAAGAGAAAATCCATGAAAATATTTATGTCAATTACGATGTTTTTCATGGAGGGTTTTCCTCAGCTCCTTTTTATCAGGGACATCCATGCCTTCAAAAATTCCGTACAAATCCTCAAGATCATCGGACAGCTCGGTCGCGCCGGCCTTCGGAAAAACAAGAACCCTGACTGAACCTGGAAGCGCGTCTTTATACTGCGGGGGAACGTGGATAATCCCATTTTCCACATACGAATCGAATTCCACCATTTGCACGTTGCGCCTCCCAAACGAGGTATGCAGGATATTCCTAATATACACGCTAGCCCCAAAGTCCAGCCTTGTCAAGTGTTGTACCATACTCCACAGGGCAGCCTCATGCGGATACCTTGTCATCCAGCGGCTTGACGGCACTTCGTTTTTAGGATAAAATAAGGCGTACTTTAGATTATCCTAAAACGGGGGCTTTATGGGTTATATCGTCCGGCATTTGGAGCGCAAATTTTCCAAAATGAGCGGGTTTTTCAAGGCGGTTCTTGTGACCGGGGCGCGGCAGGTCGGCAAAACCACCATGCTTCGGCACCTTGCCAAGGGGCAAAACAGGACCTACGTTACGCTAGACAACCAAATGGCAAGGGATCTTGCGAATCGGGATCCCGTTCTGTTTTTTCAAACCTACAAGCCGCCGATCATAATCGACGAGGCGCAGTACGCTCCCGGACTTTTCAGCCACGTTAAAGAGCTGTGCGACGGGAGCGAGGAAAGCGGGCTTTTTTGGCTGACCGGTTCCCAGCAATACGAGATGATGAAAAACGTCCGCGAAACCCTTGCGGGGCGAATAGGGATACTCCGGCTTTACGGCTTTTCGTACAGGGAAAAAGAGGGGCTTTTTTTTGACACCACGCCGGATTTTTCTTTTGACGACCTGCAATCCAGAAAAGCGAAAACGCCGCAAAACGATGTTGTCAAAATTTTTGAGCATATCTGGCGGGGCGGTATGCCGCAGGTCCTTCACGCCGACGACGTGCAGCGAATGGAATACTACAACGCCTATGTAAGCTCCTACATCATGCGCGACGTTGCGGAACTTGGCGGCGTAACGGACACCCTGCGTTTTGGGAAATTCATGACCGCCTGCGCAGCGCTTGTGGGACAGCAGGTAAATTACAGAACCCTTGCGGAGTCGTCCGAGATCTCCGAGCCCACGGCAAAGGAATGGCTTAGGCTGCTTGAGGGCCTTGGAATCGTTTATCTGCTTCGGCCTTACGCAAGCAATGCGCTAAAACGGTTAACAAAAACCCCCAAACTTTATTTTCTCGATTCGGGTTTGTGCGCCCATTTGTCGATGTGGCTGACTCCCCAGACGCTGATGGCCGGGGCCGCCAGCGGACATTTTTTTGAAAACTACGTTGTTACCGAGCTGGTCAAGACTTTTGCGTATTCCGCCGCCAAGGTAAACCTTTCCTATTACCGCGATTCCAACGGAAAAGAGGTGGATCTGCTCTTGGAGGAGAACAACAGGATTCACTGCCTGGAAATCAAAAAATCGGCCAACCCAGACAGCCGCGAGGTTAGAAAATTCGCCTGGGTTGAAAAGGCGGGGCTGGAACTCGGGTGCGGCGGCATCATCTGCATGTGCGAGGAAGTGATCCCGATTGACGACAGGAACTCTTTCATTCCGTGCAATCTGATTTGAGGGATATTACCGGAAATTGGTGACCGGCACCGTTGCGTTGCCTGACCCCCTCGCGCCTACGTCTGGTTTCGTATGGGGAGGGGGGGGTACGCTATAGGTAGTGTACCCGAGTGTGCACCTGTACTATGGGTTTTTGGTGACTGACACCCCCGCGCCTACTGTGCTTTTCTGATTGGGGGGAGGAGGGTACGCTATAGGTAGTGTACCCGAGTGTGCACCTGCGCTACGGGTTTTTGGTGACTGACACCCACGCGTGCCCGTCGGGGGTTCCCGGATCGTCCTTGTATGATGTGTCTCCTGCTGTATATATGGCGCGAAACTGAGAAAAGCTTTAGTCCGACGGGAAATTTCCGCGAAAAAAAACGGCCGTCTCGAAAGACGGCCATCCGGTTTCGTATGGGGAGGGGGGGTACGCTATAAGTAGTGTACCCGAGTGTGCACCTGCACTATGGGTTTTTGGTGACTGACACCCACGCGTGCCCCCGAATTTGTACCGGTACACGGCAATAGACGACTGCACGCGCTACAGGGTGCTCCAAATCTACAAAAACCGCACCGCAAGCAACACGCTTGATTTTTTGGACAGGGTAGTCGAACAGCCGCCGTTTCCGGTGCAACGTATCCGGACCGACCGGGGGATGGAGTTTTTCGCGGAAAAGGTTCAGCGGCGGCTTATGGAGGACGGCATAAAATTCCGCCCCAACAAGCCCGGAAGCCCTCACCTTAACGGCAAGGTCGAACGTTCCCGGAAGACGGACTTGGAGGAGTTTTTCCCGACCGTCGATTTGAAAGCCGCCGGCCTGGAAAATCTCCTGTCGGAATGGCAGCATTATTACAACTGGTTTAGGCCCCACGGTTCCCTCGTGGGAAAGAGCCCCGATGAACGCCGTCTTGAGCTCAGCCTGGTAACACCGTTTTGGGATGAGGTGGGGAAAAACTACCATCCGGAAAAGGAGCGGCTTCAGGTACAAAATTATTATTATGATTTACGCCTTGCAAAATTGAAACGATGTATGTGAGCCTCACAACTATGTGCAGCGTTTTCCCGGTCTCGCACGCCTTGTCAATCTTTTTCAGGAACTTTATGTAGTCCGCAGACGTGTGCCGCTCCCTGCACTCCCCGATCACGTTCCCGCTGAGGACGTCCAGCGCCGCGAACAGCGTCGTCGTACCGTGCCTCATGTAGTCCCCGTCTGGCGTTCCGGCACGTTGCGCGGCATCGGCAGTATCGGCTGGCTGCGCTCAAGGGCCTGCATCTGCGTCTTTCCGTCCACGCACAGCACTATGGCGTTCTCCGGGGGCTTCAGGTACAGCCCGACGACATCGGTAAGCTTCGCCTCGAACTCCGGGTCGCTGCTGTAGTTGCGCCTTGCGGCCTTGTGCGGCTTCAGCCCGCATTCGCGCAGTATCTGGCTGACGGCGGTGTGCGATATCCCGACGCGCCTGGCCAGCGTGCGGGTGCTCCAGTGGGTCTCGTTTCGGGCTTCCCGCTGCAGGCAATACGGCATACCTCGTTTTTCAGTTCCCGGCTTACGGGCTCCTTGCCGGGCTTGCGCGTCTTGTCGCGCAACAGCGAGCCGATGCCGAAATTGTTGTGGCGCTTGTAGAGGCTGACCGTGCCCTGCCGTACCCCGAGGAAGTCGGCTAAGA
>Ga0209755_10008067_pt1 | contig 11322 bp, 7 predicted proteins | sample TergutCo191P1_FD_187301 | JGI IMG/M metagenome (GOLD analysis project Ga0209755, IMG submission 187301) | Cornitermes sp. P1 segment gut microbial communities from Petit-Saut dam, French Guiana - Co191P1 (SPAdes) (version 2) | ecosystem: Host-associated > Arthropoda: Insects > Digestive system >...
TCCCCAAATGAAATTTGTGGGCATTGTGTCGCACCCTCATGAAAAGCTCTTCCTGCCCGGTGTGATCGGTCGCGTAAAACACGTCCCGCCCGTATGTGTCAAAAGGCGTTAAACGCAAAGTCCCGTCGAGCGGCGGGTAGGAATTCCAACCCCACTCCGCCATGGTGCAAAGCGGAAAGGCATCATCGCCATTCGCGTATTCGTCAAAGAAAGTTTGCAAACCGGTAAAGTCGGCGGTAAAGGCAAACGCGCCGTTGCCCACGGAAAGTGGCGTGTTTTTTTGCATGGAAACATAACGCGGGCTGTGCCTGTCTACAAGCGCGTGACGATCTATCATCTAAAACTTGAGCAGATCGGCAATGTCCACCGCCATGCCACTTGCGATGGATTTGTTTGCGGCAATGCCCGTCAGTATCGACATTGCCCCATCGATATGGCTTGCGGCCCGGTTAAACGGATCGGCGGCTGGCGTACCGAAAATATCGTTTAACAAAACCGTGTCGCCACCCCCGTGCCCTCCAGATTGCTTTTCCACCTTGACCTCGTAAGGCTCGGCGAAAAGTGGCCTTACCATCAGACGTTCCGATTCGGTCGCACCCTGGTGCTCGATCTTGTCCCTGCCGCTGACGTAGGAATTTTCCGCCACCGCAAGCTCTATGCGACCTTTCGTGCCGTTCAGCGCAACGTTGAAGCCTTCCCAAGGCATGTAAGTGTTGAGCGAATATGTAAGGATAGTGCCACGATTGTACCGCACAGTAAGGCCCATCACGTCCTCTATGGCGACATCGTCGGAAAAGACGGAACGATCGCGGACGTAGCCACTGTCCGCCTCAGCTTCAAGGTACATCTCGCGCATCTCCTCGTCGGCGGACAGGTCTATGGCGAAGAGATCGTTCTTTGCGATCTCGCTTCCGTGGGACCTGTGGTAAAAATCCTTCACGCCTCGTTTTTCGGCGTTTTTCATGCCATAAAACATAAGGTCGCCCATGGCGAAGACTCGTTTGGGGGTGTCCCCCAGCCAGAAATTTACAAGGTCAAAGTGATGGGTGGATTTGTGCACCAGCAGCCCGCCACTATTGTGCTTGTTCCTGTGCCAGCGACGATAGTAGTCCGCCCCGTGCCTGGTGTCCAAAAGCCACTCAAAATGTATGGAAAGCACATCGCCAATGGTATCGGTCATTACAAGTTCCCGAACCTTGGTGTTGTGCGGGGCGTATCGGTAGTTAAAAGTCACCCGTAGACTGCGCCCCGTGCGCTTCTGCGCGTCGATTATGGCCTGGGCTTTTTCTTCGTCAATTGTCATAGGCTTTTCGGTTATGACATCGCAGCCCATCTCCATCGCCTTGATGATGTAGTGATCGTGGGTACGATCCACCGAGGTAACGATTACGCAATCTGGCTTGGTTTCCGTGATCATCCGTCCAAAATCGGTGTGCCTATAGGTGGGCACGGCGGTACCCCCATATCTTTCCAAAAGCTTATTGGCATAATTCATCCGCGTGGGGGAAATATCGCAAAAAGCCACCATTTGGCTGGTTTCCCCGTAAACGCCCGCCACGGCCTCGTAGAAAAGCTTGGCCCTGCTACCGCACCCAACTAACGCATATTTTCTCTTACCCATATACCCACTTTACCTGTTGCCAATCTTGCTAGCAAGGGGCTTGCCTCAAGATAAATCTAATCCAATAAGGGTGGATCTGTACGTACCAGGGCCACATTCCATTTATACATTTCCCGTATCTCCACAGCCACTCTAAAAGTCGCCCGCAGGCGATTTCCCTTCGCGAGCGTAGGCGTCAGAACGGGCGTTATGGCCGGTTGTCCCGCGGGCGGCGTGGGCGGAAATTTAATACCGTAGGCGACTCTTGCGCTTTCCCGTGGCGTGGAGCGACGCGGGCGGGGCTGTTTTTGGGTTAAATCGCGCGTCGCGCGGTTGGAAATATTTTTACTGTTGCGGGCAGTATCCCGCAGGGCTACATGCTTTCTAAGGAGGCATAAATGAAGAAGTTAATTGCGGTCTTGGCGGTCTCCGCCATTGTGACGACGGTGGCGTTTGCGCAGGTGGCGGTAAGCGGGACGGTGGAAACCAGGCTTAACCTGCTGCACCCAAACCTTGGCGACGAGGATACCGACATGACGATCGGCGGGACCATGGGCGCGGCGCAGATCCAGCTGGCCGGGACAAACGCCGACGGCACGTTGGGGGGCCTGTTCCGCCTGAGAAACACGGACATTGTCAGAGCCGACCCCTGGTTCCACAGGGTGTTTGTTTGGTGGAGGCCTATCCAGCCGATGCGGATTTGGCTCGGCATCGACCAGGACGGTATGTTCGACACGGCGCACTTCGCCGGCTGGGGTTTCCACCAGGGGGACAACGACTATATGTTCAACCACCAGTGGGACTTCTGGCGGCGCATATTCCCGGGGAACTGGGACGGCTTTGGCCTGGCGTTCTCCTTTACGAACTTTGGGGTTGACGGGCTTGCCTTGAACCTGGTGCTTCCCACAGGCGGACGCAACTGGCCACAGGCGACGAATGCCCAGGTGACCAGGCGGCTCTCGATACAGGAGATGCTGGCCGGGTTCAGGTTCCACGGGACCTACGCCCTTCCCGGTGTTGGTACCCTGCAGTTCGTGTACAACGCCCCCGGTGGCATAATGAACATTGACGATCCCCTCAGTGGCGATCCCCACTGCACCGTTGCCTTGAACCAGGTCCAGACCACCTGGGGCGACGCGACGAACATGGGCCAGGCGGGGCTGTCGTTCCTGCTGACGGCGCTTGACTTTGGGAACATCCTGTTCGGCGGCGCGGTTATAATCCCCGATTCCGATCGCTTCATGGACGCCCACGTGGGCCTGGCGCTGGACATGCCCAGCCTGGTGCCCGGCCTTATGGGGCTTAGGTTCCGCGCCGGTGCGAACATCTCCGGCGACAATTACAGGCCCATCTTCATCCACGGTAACGTGATGCCGGTCGTCGCCCTGGGCCCGGGGTCGTTCATGTTCGATATTGGGCTGTCGATGGAAGTTGGCGGCCTCGACGGGGATAGGCAGTCTTTGGACTTTGACGCCGAGCGGGACCTTGGCTGGTCTGTGAAGCCCGTTTACAGGCTCCCCGTGGCCTCCGGCGCGTTTTCGATTGGCCTGCATATCAGCAGCGGCGTCACCATGGGTGGCCAGGCCGGCCTTACCAGGAACAACGACATTCGCCTTAACATACCCATGCTTCTCCGTTTTGCGTTCTAGTTTGGGCCGGCGCGAGAGATTGGGGGTTCCCGTGTGGAACATGGTCGCGCGTTGCGCGGTTTGTGAGGGTTTTGCTGTCGCGGACAGCAATTCCGTAGAGCCAAGTGCTTTTTTCAAGGAGACATAGTAATGAGAGTGAACAGAGCGAAAATCGGAAGTGCCGCAGTTGCTGTGCTGGCAGCTATGACGGTAATGGTAATGACCGGGTGCGGTTATGGCGCTGCTGGAGTACCGGAAGAGCCACCACCGGTCTTGATGGTGGAGATCTTCAATCTGGTGGAACATCTCGAGACCCTAAACGTGGGCGAGACCAACCGCGATGTGATATTTGACGATATACCCTTGCTCCCGGCTGGCGGTGCCACCGCCGTTAGTTTTGAAGTAATCAACTTCGAGAGCAGCAGGGCGTTGCGGGTTACGATCTCCAGTGACTGGGCGGGCATTGACCTTGCCCATGAAAACTGGGCTGGTTACTCCGAGGGTCCAGTCTTTGGTTTCCAGGTAGGTGACGAGGTAACGATAGTCGGTCGAGTATTGGGGACAGGCACTGCCCTGGAGCCATTTAATCAAGCTGTATTTATGGCCCCTGGCCCTGCATGGCGAACGTTTGACGGGACATCTGAGGGCCGAGAACCAGCCACTGGTACTGAATGGGTAAACACTGAAGGTGTGGAAGATGGGGCTTTTGAAAGGGAAGTTACCCTGAATGCCGCGGATATAACTCGCATTGCAGCAGCTAACCCGCCTACCATTAGGTTTAGGGCAAACGCGGCAAACGCAGTGTATGTCATCACCGACCTTATCGTGGAAAGGAACATGGCTGCACCGGCCGTAAACGTCGGCAACCAAATAGGTACCGTGGTTAGGGGAGAGGGGGGAGATGTTGCGTATAGAACCGTAAGATTTCCAGTTTCGGCCAGCTTCCTGGAAGGCGCCGCTGGTACCATTAACTTTTCGACCGCAGGCGTGGTAACTGGTTTGCCTGAAGGCGTTACCGTTGCTGAAGGTGCTGCTGGTGGGTCGATTGCGATAGCTGCGGACGGTTCGGGGGCAACCACTGCTGCCACGCACCTAACCTTGATCGTGGCCGCTGACGCCGACCTGTCCGTTAACGGCGACTATACGTTCACAGTAACGCTGCGCGACACCGAATCTATGCCTGGCGACATAGTTATCAGCGGACTAATAGTTGACGAGTTGGTAACGTTCGGTGCAGAGGATAGGCACGCAATAGTCGAGGTTGAGGCGTTCAGGCTGGCGGCGCGTGGCTCTCTTCCCCTCTTTGTAACAGGCGATCTGCCAACAAACGTTACTGTCACAAGCGCTGGTATTGTGCTGGACGCCAACGGCAGTGGAAGATCGACCGTGGTCTTCTCTGGGCCCCCCACAGATAGCAATGAGTTTGGCGACATGTTTAGGATCACCGTAGAGGTACCTGGTACGAGAGCTTCGGAAAGTTTTGACTTGTTACCAGGCACCTTGACTACGGTGTTCGATATGCAGGATTTTACCACGGTGGAAGCCGAAGACCACTTTGAAGGTTATAACAACAGGGGCGATATAACTGTTACTGTCACTGGAGACAATATGACAGTCGCATGGCAGTTGCTGAATCCGCTTCCTGGCTGGGCTGCTCAACCACACGATTCCGTGAATGGCGGTTGGATACCTTTGCGTATTTTACGCCCAGGGACAGATGGTGTCCGACTTAATGATGTGCTGACTGTAACGGGAAGGCTTACTGGCGGAGGGGTTCCCGTTACTGGCATAGGCCATATAGGCCTTGCTAGAGACACTTCTTTGATTGGGGGGACTGCCGCAATCCACGGTGATGGCAATAGTCTGCCCGCAACGTTTGAGGTTACGCATACTCTCACGTCGACCGATGTTGATGGATACATTAACATCATGTGGAATTTGTGGGGCTGGGATGGTAATTTCCCAAGCGACTTTGTTCTCCACATTGACAGTGTTGTAGTAGAGGGTTACAGGTAGCCTGTCAACCATTCAGCCCGTCGCCTGGATCGCCAGGCGACGGGGGCTTGGGGTTGCGACCCCAGGCCCATGTTTCAAAGCCCGCGCCCGATGCTTTTGCATTAGGCGCGGGCCTTTTTGTACTAGGGCCAATGGGCTTCGGGGAATCCGAACAAATGAACTCGCACTTGGGGATCCAGGGACAGTTGACTGCCACTGCAAGGCCCATCCTCCCGGACGCTCCGCGTCCGGGAGGGCGAAGGACCAGCGTTAGAACCGCAAGGATAAAACGCTAGCAATCCAAACAGCAATACCAAACGACCAGTTCGTTAAGGAGACAAAAATGAAATTGCGAAAACTGATTTTCACGGCCGCCACCGTGGCGATAACCATCGCCCTGGCAGGATGCCCCAACGGTAATGACGATCCCGGCGATACTGGCGTCTTCGAACCCACAATCTTCGACCTTGCAACCGCGACCGCAATCCCCGACACCTGGGTAACAAGCGCCGGTGCCGTGACAATGAGCCTAGTGGGCAACACGATTGAGGTCACAAACCGCACGCAGAACTGGCACGGCATAGACATCCCCGTAGGGTTCTTCACCGGCGGCAGCTCGTATACCCTGACGGTGTCCGGCACCATAGACGACGGAGGCGCGGGCGACGTGCAGTTCCAGATAGGCCGCAACCCGCATAACGCCACCCTGGCCCAGGCCCTTCTCCGGGCTAGGATCCACGTTTAGCGACACCAGCCTAACATTTACCCAAGCGGTACTGGCAGCCGCGATAGCCGCAAGCCCCGCCCAAACCCACGTCAGGCTGCAGTTGCAGTCCGACGGCAACGAGGAAGGGGCCAACACCTTCGACTTCACCATCACGGCCCTAACGATAACAAGGGCGCGTTGAGCCGGCTGGTTAACCCCGCCCCGGCGCACAACGCCGGGCGCGGGTCTATACGCCTTCGCCTAGCCCCGCAATCGTTTCCATGTCAAGGCCGGTTATGTCGCGAACAAGTTCGGGAGGCAATCCCTTCGCCAGGGCGTTTCGGGCGACTTTTTCGGCGTTCCTTTTCTCGCCTTTCAACTCGGCAGTGTAAATCTCGCTCCTGCGGTCACGCTCCGCCTTCCGGAGCGCCTCGTAGATCTCGCGCGCGTCCGCGTCGCTCATCACGAAAGCCTGCCTGTCATCAGCATACGCTATCGCGCTGTCCATGCTCTTGACCTCCTCGATCAGTTCGGGCGGGCTTTTCTGGTCAACCCACGCCAGCCACCGGTGCAGGGGGTTCCCAGCGAAATCCCTGTCCGCCTGCCCCCTCCATTTTACCACATTGATGAAGTGGATTTCCATCGCGCCAGTCAATTCCAGCGATGGATCCGACACCTCCCGCAGTCGAAAGCGCGTGTGCACCCCGCCGCCGCGGGGGAAGTCGTACCCGACGATGTTTATCGCGATCGTGTCCGGAAGCTTGCCGTAGTCTTCACCCTCCACCAGGGTTTCGGTGTACATCTTGCTCCAGTAGAACAGGGTGCGTCGGTCCATGTCGTGCTTGTCCTTGACCTGGACCTCGATGTTCACCCTTGTCCCGTCGGAAAGGACGGCCCTCGCGTCCAGGGAGCAGGACTTGCCCATGAGGAAATCCTTGACGTAGATCTTCCTGTCCAGGATCTCCACGGTTTCGATGGGCTTTCTTCCCGACGGCCCGAGGACGGCGTTGAGGAATCCGGTAAGCTGCGGCTCGTCGCCCTTTTCCCCCATGGTTTTGAAGAAGAGAAAGTCGTTGAGCGGGTTGAACCTTCGTGAAGGCTCGGTGTTTTCAAGTGTATCCATGTATTATATATGGCGCGGAAGTGCCGTTTTGCTTTAGTCCGGGTGGATTTTTTTCGCCCCGGACTAAAGCATTTCGCGGTTTCGCGCCATGTATATAGTATAGACACGTAGGCGCCTCGCGATTCTTGACAGCGGTTTGCTCCAGGAATATATTCAATTTACAGGAGAGCGAAGCATGGTAGCGACACGGGCTACGGATCAAAACCCCGCGACCCCAGAGGAAATCTGGGCCATTCTGCGGCGAACGGCAGAAATGCACGAGAAAGCAAGGCGGAGGCCGCCAGATGGCGGGAGAAGTACGAGGCGGAGGCCAACAGACGGCATAAGGCGTACGAGCTGTGGCGGGAGGAGCATGACAGGAAGGCCGAGGAGCAGCGCAAGGCGGAACTGGAAAGCTGGGCGGAACTAAGGGCGAAGGCCTCGGAAACCTGGCTCATGATCACGCGCAACGACGATCGGGTCGGCAGGTTGCGGAACAGCTTCGGCGAACTGGCCGAGCATCTTGTTGTCCCGGGCATAGCGAAACGTTTCGCCGAAATCGGGTACCATTTCGGCAAAATAAAGAACCGGCGCCTCCAGATACCCGGCAGGAAAAAGGGGCAGATACTCACGGAGGTGGATATCCTGCTGGAGAACGAGGACACCGTGATAGCGGTGGAGGTGAAAAGCCGCCCCCAGAAGGTCGAGGGCGACTTTGAAAGGGACGACGTGCAGCGCCATGTCTGGAGGCTTGAGGTGCTGAGGCAGTACCGCAAGGACAAAGGCAAGCCCGCGAAAAGGATTCTTGGCGCGATAGCCGGCGCGATATTCGACGATGACGTAAAAAAGGCCGCACTGGAAGCCGGTTTCTTCGTGATAGGGCAAAGCGGCGACACGATGAAGATTGAGATACCCGAGGGCTTCAAGCCACGGGAATGGTAGCAAATAAAAGCCCGCACCCAACGCGAGACGCGCCGAGTGCGGGCTGGTTTTGCAATCCCTAAGAGCCTACCCTAAGGCAGTGCCGGGGGATGGCCAAGCCCCGTTAAGGGTTAGGGTCTGGGCCCAGTCCTTGTGATCAAAACTTCCGTGATGCGTAAATCTGCGGTGCTAGCAGTACCGCCGTTGGTCTGGATACGAATGGGGGCAGCACTAAAGTCTGCGGTGGCTGGTATTGCTGCTGACGTAAGATCAAATGCCACATCGGTTCCTGTTGGGAAGGCAGGATTCACACCAAGCCAGGTATCCCCCTGTTGTATGTTCAATTGGCCACCGCCATGGGCACCTACCACACCGACTACTCGCACCGTGTAGAGATAACTTGTAACATTCATCCCAGGGACAGCCTCTTGAAGAATATTCAGGCCCTGCCAGTTTCCAGTGCGGTTAGTTATGTTTACGCCACCATCAGCCACGGCAAAGCGATCGCCAGCATCATTTCCGGTCACATTGGGAGCCAATGCAGCAAAATCTGTGACGGGCGGGGGTCCTGCAAGCAAAGCCGCTAGAGAGAACACTGGCCCAAGCGGTACCGCAATGTTCAGGGTGAATACTTCGCCAGTGCTTCCGCCAAATGTACTGGTTACAGAGATGTTGTCGGCGACATTCGCCACGGAAGTAGCCGTCAGCGTCACGGTGCTGGTTCCCGAGCCACTGGCATCAACGGTAAGGTTTCCAGATGCGGTAACGCCCGCTGGTAGTCCAGTAAACATAGTGGCAAAGGGATGGTTACCAGCCGTTACATTCAAGTTGAACGCCGTGATTTCGAGGGTCACGGTGTTGCCCGCCGTGCCTCCGGCCCTAATGTTGACGGTGGAAGGATAGGCCAGCAGTAGAACGGAGCCTTCTGGGTGTATGGACACAGTCGCCGTGCCGACTACCGCGCCAATGTCCGACGTGGCCGTGACGGTTACGGTTGAAGCTATTGCCGCAGCCGTAATCGTCAACACGCCAGTCTGCGCGATGGCAACGGCATTCGTGGTGGTCTGGACCGGGTTACTTGTAACGCTCCATGTAACGCCCTGTGGCGCCGCGGGCACCCCCGTCACCGTCGCCGGTAGCACAGTCGCGACAAAGGTCTCCGTTCCGGCAACACCAGCCATGAAGTTGGCGGTGGGCGGGTCAATAACAACGCTTGTGGGCCTGGGAATCACTGTTGCCCGAAGGGTTTCGGTAATGCCAAGCGCATTGACGGTCAGCAAGGCGATGTCCCCGGCGACGTTATTACCAACATTGCCTTCCAAGGTTACCAGGAAGGGCGCGCTGTTAATCGGTATGTGGGATGGGGGAGCGAGTAAAGAAACACTGCCACCTATCCCCGTTCCTAGCGTTACCGTAACCGGAACGAGGGTGCCATCCGCCAGGGCGAAGCGGTCTGTGGAAACCAGAATTTGTATTCCGTCCACGGATTCACCGCCTATAAGACCCGTTACGCGACCTCCCGCGAGTCCTACGCCTTCAGGGGGATCCAGGGCGGTAAACCCTATTGCCCCAGGAAGCATTCCGCTCGGGTGGGTCAGCACCTCTTCCATATCCCACACGACTTCCCCGCCGGAATTCAATATCTCCACGCCTGTAAGGGTAAAGGAGTTTGCCGCCCAAGTGGCACCACCGGTAGCGACGGAGCCGATACGAGCCCTGCTCCAGGGCCCCGCGTTAGCAGCGTCTCCATGGGTAGCCGGGATAACAAAGTCCCTTTCAAGGGAGAACTCCCCGTCCGTATCGGGCGCGACGCTATTGTTCACCCAGTTAAACCCAGGCAATCCCATTATCCTTATTTGGTGGCCCGCAGGGAAATCCTCGGGGACAACACCCGCAATTCTAACTGTGTACGTACCCCCGACAGTTACAACGCGACCGGAAACCATGTCCACCACGTTGGCGAATATACCAGGCGACCAAACTATATCCAGACCATGCCCATCGTTGTCCAAGGCCATGCGAAGCCCCACGAAGTCACCGCGGTACGTTACCTTGTACATATCGGTTCCATCCGATTCGGCAATACCCAGGAACCCGCCCGTTGCAGCGGAAAGATCGATTTCCTCTTCCTCTTCTTCTGGAATAACGGGTGGCGGTGGCGGTTCCACCGCGCCTGGGGCCCTGTAGCCTTCGACCACAAGACTGGTCAGCGTAAACACCGAGTTATCGTTAGGGCCACGTATCCTAAGGCCGTTCGGCCCCGCGGCGGAAACCATTTGCGCTATCTGGGGCGCGGTCAGGGTGAACTCTTCGTCAAAGTCCTCCCCCGGATCGGACCGCCAGCCGGCCATCCAGTCGCTCTCCTGTCCAAAGCCAAGGCCCAGGGCGCCACTTGTCCCCGAATTTCCCGCCAGCGCTATGGTATCGCCGGCCTGGAAGTTAAAGCCGGGGGCAGTGGCGTGGGTGTGGAGGATGTCAATGCCGGACCAGTCCTGGACGGTCCCGACCTGGAGCGCCCTTTCGCCGTCCACTTCAATTATGGTCAGGGTCGGGGAGCCGGCATTGGTCAAGGGCACGCCTTCCCACAGAGCCTCGCCGGTAACCACGCCAAGAGTAAACCTATCCAGGTGTTCGACCAAGTCAAAAATCGTGGTCCATACCGGCTCGGCTCCGGGCGGCGGCGCTTCCGGCCTTACCGGGGACGGGCACCCCGTCAGGGCAATCGCAACCGCGACCGCGGCAGCGGCCAAAACCCACTTCTTAATTCTCATCGTATGCCTCCTTAAAAGCATTTTCATTGTCGCGGGCCAGTGTTCCCGCGGTACCATAATTCTTCGCCCGCGCGACGCGCGGTTCGACTACCATTCCATCTCTATGCCGACGGGAATCCTCCAGACGAGGTTCATGTCGCCGGTGTCGCCGTCCCTGCGGGAGCCGTTCGACTGAACGTGCACGCCGGTCATAAGCCTTACGGGGCCGGCTATCGACCTGGAGATAAAGGGGGCGACGTGCCAGCCAAGGTAAGCGCCGTGGTTGGTCCCGTGGTTCGAGTCCACGTTTTCAGCCAGGAACTGGACGCCGGCGGCAAGGTGAACCGTCATGGCGCCAAGGTTGAGGCTGGGGTGGATGTTGGCCCCAACCAGCATCGGGATGGCGTTCCCGTCCACGCTGCCGGCGAAGGTGCCCGCGAAGCGCGCGGCGAACCTGAACGGTCCCTGCGAGAACAGGAACCCAAGCCCGGCCTCTATCGGGTAGTTGGTGGTCACGTCGTCATCGGCGGTGGCACCCTGTACCACGAACGGCAGGGTGTACGCCACGCCCAGGTTAAGCTGTATGCCAGCCTGGAGAAGCGCGGGAAGCTGGTTGAAAT
>Ga0209755_10008068_pt1 | contig 11320 bp, 7 predicted proteins | sample TergutCo191P1_FD_187301 | JGI IMG/M metagenome (GOLD analysis project Ga0209755, IMG submission 187301) | Cornitermes sp. P1 segment gut microbial communities from Petit-Saut dam, French Guiana - Co191P1 (SPAdes) (version 2) | ecosystem: Host-associated > Arthropoda: Insects > Digestive system >...
AATCTTCTGCAAAGCACCTGCACTGTGCGGTCAAGCTCTTCTTCCCTGCCGATAACAGGCTCAAGTTTTTGATCGCGGGCAAGAGCGGTAAGATCGACAGCGTATTTTTCGAGCGCGGATTTTTTGTTCGGTTTTCGCTGTCCCTCAAAAGTCTCGGTAAAAGGTTCGTCCTCTGCGGGGGGATATTTGCCGTCGCCGAAATTATGGGAGAGCATCTGCAAAAGCTCCAGCCGCTTTATTCCCGCCTTGCGCAGATAATACGCGCTGTAACATCTCTCCTCGTCAAAAAGCGAAACCAAAATATCCGCAACATCTATCGTATTCTTTTGGGCGGATCTGCTTTGAATCACAGCCCTCTCGATAATGCTATGAAAGCCGACAGTTTTAGTCGGCTCGCCTGTATTGGAAACAGGAAGCTTCTGCTCAAAGTAAGTTTCCATTCCGCTTTTTAATTCCTGCAAATCCGCTCCGCAGGAAAACAGAACTCCCTGAACTTCGTCAAAAGCAAGCGCCGCATACAAAAGATGCTCCGGCGTAAGATATTCATGATTACGAAGCCTTGCCTCGTTATAGGCGGCATCGATGATTGCCTGTACATGACCTGATACTCTCATATCAATCCCATCCTTTCTTCCATATTATACCGTAAAAATCATTATAAAACTACAAAAATATTTATGCGGGCTCCACAATGCATCGAAGCGGAAACTCGTTTATCTGAGCCACGGCATGAACCTGCTCGGCTTTGGTCACCGCAATATCCCATGTAAAAACCCCGACGATTCCCCTTCCTTTTTCGTGAACATCGAGCATAATCCTGTTTGCGTCCTCAAGCCCTTTATGGAAAATCAGCATTAAAACTTCAATCACAAATTCCATTGTAGTATAATGGTCGTTGAGGAGAATAACTTTGTACTGCTCAGGCTCCTTAACTTTTTCAGTCGTCTTGGAAGCCGGCTTATCCTTGACTTTCGGTTCCATGGTATTATTTTAAGGGATTGTTAGGCAGGTTGTAAAGTCGAGGGGTATGGTTTATTCTGAAATAACCCGATATGGCAAACACAACAAAGGCATTGATTGTTCAAAGCGACAGAACCCTTCTCCTCGACGTTCACTGCGAAAATGCCGAAGACGCAAGACAGGCAATCATCCCCTTTGCGGAATTGGAAAAATCCCCCGAGCATATCCACACCTATCGCATAACTCCGCTCTCACTCTGGAACGCCGCAAGCGCAGGGCTTACTCCAAAGGACATTGTCAAAGCCCTAAAGGAACACACCCGTTATGAAATACCTGACAGTATAATAGAAGGATTTTCGCTTTTGATGTCCCGATACGGAAAAATCAGAATGATTCAGGAAGGCGACGATTCTTCCACACTTTTTTTGCAGATTGATGACGAGGCAACACGCTTGGAAATCGGCGAATCGAAAGCTCTTAAAAAATACCTGACAAAATCGTCGAAAGGTTTCTTGCTTCCGCTTGTAAATCGCGGAACTGTAAAACGCGAATTGATAAGAATCGGCTGGCCTGTTAAGGACGAAGCTCCTCTCGCCAAGGGCGAAGATTTGGAAATCAAGCTTCGCGATACATGCGTTTCCGGGAGACCTTTCGTCCCCAGAGATTATCAAGTGACGGCAGCTACCGCGTTCGGCGGCCACGGCGTAATCGTTCTTCCGTGCGGCTCCGGCAAAACAATTGTCGGCATGCAGATTATGGCGATGCTAAAAACCAACACGCTGATTTTAACGACCAATGTCGCCGCCGTTCATCAATGGATCGATGAATTGCTTGATAAAACAGAACTTACAAAAGAGCAAATCGCGGAGTATTCGGGAGACAACAAATCTGTCGCTCCTGTAACTGTCGCCACCTATCAGATAATTTCGTGGAGACCCGAAAAGGACGGAGACTTCCCTCATTTTAAACTGTTCCGCGAAAGAGCATGGGGCCTTGTCATCTACGATGAAGTTCATCTGCTCCCCGCTCCCGTGTTCCGCGTAACGGCAGAGCTTCAGGCGATAAGACGCCTTGGACTTACAGCAACCCTAATCCGCGAAGACGGCGAAGAAGACGCGGTCTTCAGTTTGGTCGGCCCCAAACGTTATGATGTGCCGTGGAAAGATTTGGAAACAAAGGGATGGATTGCCGAAGCACTTTGCACAGAGATAAGGCTCGACCTGCCGCAAAAATTGAGAATAGCGTACGCGACTGCTCCCAAAAGGGAAAAGTATCGTATTGCCGCTGAGAATCCTTTAAAAGAAGATATCGTTTTACAATTAATTCTTAATCACAAGGAAGAGCAGATACTCGTAATCGGGCAATACTTGACGCAGCTTGATTCAATCTCAAAATTATTAAACGCGCCGCTTATCACAGGAAAGACACCCAATGCGGAACGGGAGCGCATCTATTCAAGTTTCAAAAAGGGAGAGGTGCGCGTTATCGTTGTTTCAAAAGTTGCAAACTTTGCAATCGACTTGCCCGATGCCTCGATGGCTGTGCAGGTCTCGGGCTCCTTCGGCTCGCGTCAGGAAGAAGCCCAGCGTCTCGGGCGCATATTAAGACCAAAGGCGGCAAAATCTGACAACTCATGGTTTTTCTCGCTTGTGTCGGGCTACACTGTCGAAGAAGAGTTTGCGGCAAACCGCCAAAAATTTTTGACAGAGCAGGGCTACAAGTACGCGATTCAAAAATGGGAAATTAACAATCCCGATTCGGGAACGGCAAAATGAAAACCGAAATATTCCGCACTGCGCAATTCTGGAAAGCGGCGTTCATTTCCATGCCCGACAATTCTTTCTTTGAACTGATGCGAAGCGTATTCGGAAAAATCAAAACGCCGTTCAACAAACAGCAGCTTTTAAACGACCTTGAATCGTTTTTGCTTCGCAGCGACATACAGGAAACAATCGGGGCATACATCGATTATACGGACGCAAAGATAATCACTGCGGTTGCGCTCTTTGGAGAGCCTACGCCCCGGCAGCTTGAGAATTTTTTCTGCGACGAACACAGCAATATGGAACTTCAGGACATCATCATAAATCTTGAAGAACGCTTTATTTTGTACCGCGCCCATTGCGACAACAATGAAAATTCCCGTCTTGCGCTGAACCCGATTTTAAAACAGGTTCTGCTTCCGTTTACGACGCAGACTTCAACCCTCTTCCCGGCAGCCCCGGAAAACAAAAAGACTTCCGCTCAACGCGCGCCGAAAACACAATCGGCACCAATCATCAATGACCTTACTTTAGCCGCCCTCTTTTCTTTCATTTGTACATGGGACACTTTTTACAAATCGGAAAATGTAATCCGTAAAAAGGTCATTGACGAAGGGAAAACCCTTTTCCCCGCTCTTGACCTTGCCGATATCACGGGCGCACTTCAAATACTCGGGCTTTTTTACGCACACGACGAAAGGCTCCTACCCGACAAAAAGCGCTTTGAAGAATTCGCATCCCTTTCGGCGCGCGAACGCAGCCAATATCTCGCCGCTGCATTCATGCTTTACGGAGAACTGTCCCCTCCGTTTGAAATTCTGCCTCCCCTTTTTAAAAACAAGATCAAGGACATTGCATATTTGATACACAACTTTTTGAATTTATTGAAACCTGATTCCGCCTATCTTGGCCAGACATTAAAAAGGATGATGGAAGTAACCAAAGCGCAAACTGGCGTTGCTTCGCAAATTAACATAAACGCCAACTCAGCTCTGCTATTGGATGCATTGGCAAAAACAGGCATACTGCAAACCGAAAACCATTTAACCCGACTTGTTCGCTTTAGCGACGAGAAAAAAAATGCTCCCGTAATCGCGATAGATTCGGGCGGTTCTGTCATTGTTTACCCGGAAATCGATTTTAATGACGCTATCAAACTTGCGTCCTTCCTGAACATCCGCGAGACAAGCTCCCAAAACACTGCGCCTGTTCTTCGTTTTGAACTGGACAAAGACTCAGCCGTCCGCGCATTTAACAACAACATTGGCGCAGACGAAATAATCGACCTCTTAAAAAAACTTGCGGGCGAAAAAGCGCAGTATGACACATTGACATGGAACTTAAAGGATTGGGAAAAGCGTCATAAGGAAGTCTCTTTGAAAAAGGGCGTGGTTTTGCAGCTTTCGCAGGAGCACAGTTATATAGTGGAAACAAAACCGCTAGCCGACCTTATAATGGAAACGCTTGCGCCGGGTGTGTACCTGTTAAATGAGAACGCCATGCCCGACGCGCAAGAAGCTTTAAAAAAAGCGGGCATCGATATAATTGCCCAGCGCAACATTTCGCGTTCGGAAAAAAAAGACGGCTCGATTGCAAGCTTGGGCTGTTACCCCTCTTTTCCTTCGCATGCATCGCAGGAAAACAATCTTGCCTCTCCCGCTTCAATGCCGGAAGAAGGCGATTTTTCCCGCTCCTCCGGATACGAAGAAATGACAAACAGCTTTCGCGCGATGCTGGAAAAGATTAACTTAAACGAAACGGAAAAAACAGAACTGGGCGCAAGAATAGACAGGAAACTTGTCCTTTGCGAAAATCAACTAAAGAACGCATACATACGCTACGAAAAATTGGAAGCCCGTCACATGGATTATGCGGGGAAGCAAAACATTGTCAAACAGGCAATAGCTCAGCAATCGCCTGTGGAAGTTGTCTGGTCGATGAAAGGAAAGGAAAAGAAAAATTACGGCATCCCAAAAGCGCTGGAAAAAAACGGAGGCGATTTGACGCTTGTAATTGAAGACGAACGGATACCGATTGCAAAAATAAGCCTTCTGCGCAGAGTTAAAAAATCGATTTTTGAAAAGTAAACAGGTATCTGCCACAATACCCGCCCGTAGTAAAAAATTCTACTTTTCTGCCATAAATATTATTATATTTGAATACATGAAACAAATTTCGTGTATAGCGTGCCCAATGTGCTGTCGTATCACAATTGATGTGAAAAACGGGAAGCGGTTGTTTTCGGGTAATGGATGCGGAAAAGGAGCACAAGTTGCTAAAAGAGAGCTTTCGGCTCCTTTTCGTTCGCTGACAACAATGGTAAGAACGATATATCCTGATATGCCGGTTTTGTCGGTCAGAACCAACGGGGAAATACCAAAAAAGAAAGTAAAAAAAATCGTTAAAAAATTATCCAGAATTGTTGTTACCGAAAGAAAAGCAGTCGGCGAGATTGTAATGGAGAACATTTCAAAAACCGGCTGTGATGTTGTCGCAGCCGGCGATATGAAAGAAAGATTGGTTTATTGCAGACCCTGATTATTTGATCTTGGTCTTTCTAGTTTCTAATAACTGTTACAACAACCGTTGCGGATTTTGTAGGATCTACAACGGAGGTAGCAATAACATAAAGAGTTGTATTGGTTTCATTGGCGGATACAGTAAGCAACCCGTTGCTAGTTATATTTGTTCCCGAAGTAACAGAACCTGTTCCTGAGGTGTTGGAGCTGACTCTCCATGTCACTGCGTTGCTTGGGTTGTTGTTTCCTCTGACTATCGCGCTGAATTGATAACTGCTGCCTCTTTGCATGTTCTGACCCGAAGGACTTATATCCATTGACGTTACTGTCGACGTATTTGCAGGCGGCGGTGTTACAACAGGTGGTGTAACCGGAGGCGGTGTCACAACAGGCGGCGTAACAACAGGCGGTGTCACTGCAGGCGGTGTCACTGCAGGCGGTGTCACTGCAGGCGGTGTCACTGCAGGCGGTGTTTGATTTTCACTCTGCCCTGGCCGATTCGTCTGACCGGGTCGATTGCCCTGATTTCCTTGGTTACCCTGATTACCCTGATTACCCTGATTACCCTGCGGTCTGTTATCTTGATTGCCTTGCGGTCTGTTGCCCTGGTTACCCTGATTTCCTTGATTACCCTGATCGTTTTGATTGTTGTTGCTGATTGTAATAACAGCCGAAGTTGATACTGCAGGATTGGCAACCGAGGTTGCAATAACTGTAAGAACTATCGCCCTCTCGTTACTGGCAACACGCAGCATTCCGTTGTTGTTGATTGTTGTTCCGGATACGCCGCCTGCAACACTCCACGTTACTGCTGTGCTTGGATTGTTAATGCCTATGACTGTTGCGCTGAATTGAACACTGGTATTTGTCCTTGTTGTGACGGATGCAGGATTTATGGAAATGCCTGTCACTATAGGCGCTTGAGGTTGAGTCGGTGGAGTCACAGGAGGCGGTGTCACCGGAGGCGGTGTTACAGGAGGCGGCGTTACAGGCGGACGAACATTTGACGGCGGTTGAACAACAATGGGCGGTTGTGTTACAGGAGGAGACACAATCGGCGGTGTTACATGAACAGACGCAGGAGTGACATTAACTATAACGCTGCCTGTCATTGCGGGATTAAAAACCGATGTGGCAAAAACAAAAAGCGTTCCTGCAGGCTGGTTGGCGGATATCGACAAAATGCCGTTGGAGCTTATGCTTGTTCCCGATGCTACGGTTCCAGTCCCTGCGGCATTGGAACTAACTCTCCAAGTAACATCTGTGTTTGGATTGTTTGTTCCGGTTACAGACGCAGTAAAATGATGCGATGTGCCGGCAGGTATGGAAAGACCTGCGGGGCTTACGGTTACATTTGTAACTGTCGGAACAATTACACTGACAGTAATCCATCCCGATTTTGTCGGATCGTAAGTGGACGTTGCCCTGACAAACAAGGTTGTAAGCGTTTCGTTGTTTGCCACTCTGAGCATTCCGTTGGAGCCGATGGTCGTTCCCGGCGTTACAACCCCGGTACCTGTAGAATTTGAACTGACAGACCATGTTACCGTATTGACAGGATCAAATGTACCGACAACAGACGCGCTGAATTGCAAACTGCTCCCGGCTCTCATCGATTGGTTTGGCGGCGAAACAGTTACGCTTGTAACCGTTGGGACAACCACGCTCGCGGCAATAAAACCGGATTTTGTCGGGTCTATCTGGGAAGTTGCAATTACAAAAATCGTTCTTAGCGATTCATTGGGGGCAACTGTAAGAAGTCCGTTTGCACCAATGCTTGTTCCCTGTGTGACAGTGCCCGATCCGCCGGGGTTCGAGCTTACGCTCCATGTAACGGCATTATCGGGATTGTTGTTTCCATTAACCTGCGCCCTGAACTGGGCTGTTCTGCCAAGGGCTACAAACTGGTTTGCAGGCTGAACGTCAATCGAAGTAACGGTGACAACCCTGATTGGTTTTACTTCATAAAAATTATCCTGAGCGGATGACGCAATAACAAAGATAACAGACGCGGTTTCAAACGCAGAAGCGGTAAGCAAACCGTTTTGGCTGATAAAGGTTCCGCTTGTTACGCCGCCCGAACCGTCGCTTGTAGAACTGACGTTCCAAATAACATTACGGCCGCCCGCTCTCAATTGAAGGGTTCCGCCGGCCAATATGGACGATCTGTTTCCGTCGGTCCTGATGGTTATTCTGTAAAAGCTTATACATCCTGCCAATACAATATTGATAATTATTAAAACGGCGATAATACCCCAAGAATTTCCCGGCTTTTTCATTGCAATTACCCCTTAATTATATTCTAAAAATCGCTATTTTCCTGTTCTTATGTATTATTATATCAACATTTTATGCAATTACAAGGTTACGCGGGCAATCGTCAATCTTTGCTTGCAAGGGCTTTTTCTATAACGGCTATCAAATTATCCCGATTAACAGGTTTAATCATAATGTCAAAAACATCGGTGCTTTTTGCTTTTGTCAGGAAATCCTGTCCCGTATTGCCGCTGACTATAATAATCGGCGTGCTTAGGTAGCTTGGAATTTTTATCAAATCGTTAAGAAATTCAAAGCCGTTTATATTGGGCATTTCGATATCAAGAAGAATGACATTTGCCTTGTTTTTTATTAAAAATGCGACAGCTTCGGAAGCGGATTTGACAGTCCGCAGGTCATATTCCGGTATCAGTATGCTCTTGAATTCGCTTAACTGCTGTAAATTGTCGTCAATCGCCAGTACGATTTTTTTATCACTCATAACTTGCCATCCGGTACATTTCTTATTTTCATTCTACTATTAATTATAATAAAATTCAAGTATACTTCCTTAATGAGCGATGACAGCAAAAACAGCGTTCTTATTGTTGATGATGAAAGGGCAAACCTCGATTTTCTGGTCAGCATTTTAAGCCCCGATTATACGGTTTATATGACAAAGAGCGGCGCTTCCGCTATAGAAATGGCAAACGAACTAATGCCGGATATTGTCCTGCTGGACATTATCATGCAGGATATGAGCGGTTACGAAGTTCTCAAGGTATTAAAGTCCGAGGAAAAAACGAAGGAAATTCCTGTCATTTTTATTACGGGACTTGAGGGTAAAGAAGACGAAGAAAAGGGGCTTGCTCTTCAGGCGGCCGACTATATTCATAAACCGATGAGTCCCGCCATTGTCAAAATGAGGGTCTCGAATCAACTGCAAATTGTAAACCAAATCCGCGCCATCAAGAATTATGCATACGAGGTTGCGTTATCTGAAGAACGAAACAAGTTCTTTGCAAGAATGAGCCACGAAATGCGCACGCCGCTTAACGCTGTTATCGGTCTTTCCGAAATGACGCTTGAACAGTGTTCCCTTTGCGACGAAGCCGAGGAAAATATCCTAAAAGTCTGCAATGCAGGCGCATCCCTTCTTCACATGGTAAACGACATTCTGGACATGTCCAAGCTTGACGAAGGAAAGTTCAATCTTGTTCCGATAGAGTACATTTTCCCCCAGATGATAAGCGACACGGTTTCGCAGAGCATTGTTTACAAGGGAGAAAAACCGATCGATTTCATTTTGAATATCGACGAAAACATTCCGCTTCGTCTATATGGGGACGATCAAAGGATAAAACAGATAATGAACAATCTTCTTTCCAACGCGTTTAAATACACAAAGGAAGGAAAAATCGAATTGAATGTTTCCTGCAAAAAAACTGACGAAACTGTCATGCTTTCTTTTACCGTAAGGGACACAGGGATCGGCATGCCGAAAGAATTTCTTGGAAGCCTTTTTTTGGATTATGCGCGAATGGATACCGAAGACAACAGAAAGATCGCGGGAACCGGGCTTGGTCTTCCGATTGTAAAAATGCTTGTAGACATGATGGACGGCGATATTTCCGTGGAAAGCGAACTTGGCAAAGGTTCCTGCTTTAAGGTAAATTTCCCGCAGAAACTTGTATCGGACGAGGTAATCGGTTTTGACATTGTGAACAATTTGCAGTGTTTTCAATATGCCTCCAGACGGAAAATCAAATCGCGCATTTCGCGGATAAGCCTTCCGTATGCAAGCGTTTTGGTTGTGGACGATGTCATTACAAATCTTGATGTTGCAAGAGGCATGATGAAGCCGTACAGAATGAAGGTTGACTGCGTAACAAGCGGACAAGCCGCAGTTGACGCTATTCGAAATGAAAGCGTCAAATACAATGCAATCTTTATGGATCAGATGATGCCGGAAATGGACGGCATGGAAGCCGTAAGGATCATCCGCGAAGAAATCGGAACCGAGTATGCAAAGACTGTTCCGATTATTGCATTTACCGCAAACGCGCTTGTCGGCAACAAGGAAATGTTTTTGTCAAAAGGGTTTAATGCATACATAACAAAACCTTTGGATGTAAACCAGCTTGATGAAATTATCAGAAAATTCGTCAAGGACGAAGATTACGAAAAAATTCTGGAAGAGGGCAAAAATAGCGAAGACGGCAAGCCGCATCTTTCGCTGCCTGAATTCAATACCCGCTCGGGAGACGACAGGCGTACAGGCGACGAAAGACGAAGCGGAATAGAAAGGCGTTTGTTCGAGGACAGAATCGAGGGAATCAATCTGCGAAAAGGATTGGAACGCTTTAGCGGTGACAGGGAGACTTTTTTACAAGTGCTGCGTTCGTTTGCAACCAACACGCATTTTCTTTTGGAGCAGATGAAAGATGTAAACAGAGATAATCTTCAAAATTACGCCATCAATGTTCACGGAATTAAAAGCTCCTGCCGCGGCATTTGCGCAGTAGAAGCGGGAATGCAGGCTGAAAATTTGGAAAAGGCGGCCAAGGCGGGCAACCTTGATTTTGTGTTGATCAATAACCCGAATCTAATCGAAAACGTTTTAACGCTTATGGCAAATATCAACCGTGCGCTGAGCATGGAAATCGTAAATGTTGAAAGAATAAAAAAAGATAAGCCTTATAAAGAAGCGCTTGAAAAACTACAAGCCGCCTGCGAGGATTACAAGGCGGAAGAAATCGATACAATTATGAGAGAAATCGAATGTTTTGAATATACAAACGATGACGGATTTGTCAGGTGGCTTAAGACACAGATTGAACAAATGAACTTTATGGAAGCGGCGGAAAGGCTTTCGGGAGAGTTAAATGCGTAAATTTATTTTTATTTTTTTATTAGTGCTGCTTTTTTCATGCGGTCAATCGGAAAAAACCAAGCCTGAAGTACAGGGAAAATTTCATTCTTTTAAACAAGTTCCCGGCATAACCGCCGAAGAAATTTCGGCTATTGAATCTCTTCAATCCAAGTCCAAATATTTTGTGTACGGAATGCCGCTCAGCGTGGAAGCGTTTGAAGATTTTGACGGCAATATAAGAGGATTTACAGCTTTATTCTGCGAATGGCTGACAGAGCTTTTTGAAATTCCCTTTTACCCGCAGCTTTTTGATTGGCTTGATTTGCTTCATGGGCTTGAAACAGGAGACATTCATTTTACCGGCGAATTGACAGCTAATGAAGAGCGGCAAAAAATTTACCACATGACAACAGATATTGCTTCGCGGGCATTAAAATATTTTCGTCTTATTAACAGCCGCCCGATGGAAGATATTATGAAAGAGCGCAGGATAAGATGCGGTTTTATAGAAGGAACATCAACGATTAATACCGTTACCCAAGAGCTTAGAAACGGAACTTATGAAATCGTTTTGTTAAGCGATGTAAGTCTTGTGTACGACGCGCTAAAAAGCGGACAGATAGACGCGTTCTATTACAGCAATACGATAGAAATAAATTTTGCCGCATATCACGATATTGTTTCCAATGATTTTTTCCCGTTGATTTACCGCCCTGTTTCACTGACTACGGAACTTATAGAATTAAAGCCGATTATCACAGTTATGGAAAAAATACTTGAAAACGACGGTCTTCGTTATCTGACAGAATTGTATAATAAAGGCGAGCGCGAATATCAGCTGCATAAACTGCAGGCTCAGCTTACAGAAGAAGAACGCGAATATATTAAAAATAATCCTGTCGTAAACATTGCAATCGATCCGGGAAATTATCCCGACACTTTTTTTGACA
>Ga0209755_10008069_pt1 | contig 11318 bp, 11 predicted proteins | sample TergutCo191P1_FD_187301 | JGI IMG/M metagenome (GOLD analysis project Ga0209755, IMG submission 187301) | Cornitermes sp. P1 segment gut microbial communities from Petit-Saut dam, French Guiana - Co191P1 (SPAdes) (version 2) | ecosystem: Host-associated > Arthropoda: Insects > Digestive system...
TAACTTATTTTCTGACGCCGCGGGAACAGGAAATTTTAAATTTGCTGCTTGGCGGTTTTATCCCGAAAGAAATCGCCTATACTTTGAAAATCAGTTACGCTACAGTTTTAGATCATCAAAAGAATATTTACCGCAAACTGGAAGTAAATAAAATAAATGAACTGCTTATCAAATTTTCAAAGACAGACACGGTTATTCAGCATAAACAGATTAAACAAGAATCTTTTAACGCGCCTTCAGGGCGGGAAGTTAAAGCGGTTTTTCTGCAATGCGGTAAAGTAATAGATGATCATGGTTCATATATTAACTTTGCTTCAAATATCGAAAAAATAAATGAGAAAAATATTGAATCTTATGCCATTTACGGAAATGTATCCGAAAAAAATAATTCTTATACTGGAATAGCGGCTTTTCCGGACGATTCAACGCTGGAAGCCATGAGAAAAGCTGAGTATTTTTCATTTAAGGTTCTGGGTGACGGAAATTCATACGAGGCTATTCTAGCAACAAAAGATGGTGTAACAGATTCCGTTTATAATTTTTTCGGAAAAGAATTTACTGCCGGAAAAAATGTCATCTCTACATTCAATTTTAAAATTGATGAACTCTCTCCATCGCCATTTTTCGGTTTTAATGAACCTCTTAATAGAAATAATATAGAGGTTTTCTATATTCAATGTTTATATAAAGGCGATTTTAACCTGAAGATATGGGACATCAGTTTTTATATGTAAAAAAAATAACCAAAAAAATCCCCCATGATCTTGTGGTATGCAAAATTTTTTTTAATGTTAATTATTAAACCAAGAATTAATTTTTTATTTCTTTCTGCATTTTTAATAATTCTTTGGACTGCGTCAGAAGATATTCCTGCAGGGGGTTGTCGAGCTTATTAAAAATTTCGATTATGTTTTCCAGCCTTGAGTCGGCCGGAGGGGAGGTGAAGATACTGCCGATGCCTGTTTTGAGCCATTCAATATTGACATTGAGCTGGTGGGCCATTAAATGAAGCGTGCGAAGCTGGATTTTTCGTTTATCAAGTTCGATTTCGTTCACCAGTGTCTGGCTGACATATATTTTTCTGGCAAATTGGCGCTGAGAAAGATTAAGTTTTTCGCGGACTGTTTTTATCCTCTCGCTTAAACCTTCAAATTCAGCTTTTCCCATACTCTTTATTAACAAATAAAAGCGGTTTTGTATAGGTTGCTTCAAGTTATCAATTTTAAAATCATAGTGTTGAATATTCATATTGACTAGATTATTTTATAATCGTATTATGGATTATATAATGTTCGATAAAAAGGGATTATATGGAAGAAAAAAAGATAAAAGAAATAAAGGAAGTTTACACGGAATTAAACGATAAAAATAAAGTAAAAATGGAACTTCTTGCGGTCAGTTTGTTAAAATCTCAAATGATTGTTGATAAGGAAAAACCGGTTAATTCACAAGAGGCAATGAAAAAGAAATAAGCCCGCTAATTGCAGCGGAGTTTTCCGCGCGTGGGTTTATATAGAAACATAAGGAGTTTTTATGAAAAACTTAAAAAACCTAACCGGAATAATCGCCATTGCCGCGGTTATCGGGCTTTTACTGACTGCCTGTACCGGCGGACCAACAGCAGCAAGCGGCGGCGCCATAAATGGCGCTGACGAACTGGACACCGCAATCAGAGAAGCTTCAGATTATCTGAATAACAGGATACCGCAAGGAAACAAAGTAGCGTTTATCAATATTTCAGGCGGCTACCCCGATCTTGCGGACTACATTCTCGGCGACCTGTCAAAGCACGGAGTCAATGACGACATATTTTCCGTAGTGGATCGGACATTGCTCGATCAGGTAAGAGCGGAATTGAATTTTAACTGGTCAGGCGAAGTCAGCGATCAGTCGGCGCAGGAAATCGGTAAAATGCTCGGAGCGCAGGCTATCGTTTCCGGCTCAGTGCGGAAGATAGGCGCATTGTACCGCCTTGAGGTCAAGGCAATAGAAGTGCAGACTGCCGCAGTTCAGGGACAATGGAACCGTAACATACCGAATGGCATGACCATAGCGGCATTAACGGTAAATACCAGCGCAGGAACTGTTGCCGCAAGCAGCGGAACGGCAGCAACAGCAAGCGGAGGGACAACACAGACTGCCACAAGCGGAGCAGGAACAACAAGCGGTACGGCACAGGCTACCACAAGCAGCACGGCGACTCCAGCAGCTCCGGCAAGACCGGCAAATGGAACATATACTTTTACGCCAAGGTTACAGGCATACAGGGAAGGCATACCGATAGAAGTGTGGATTTATCAGATTGTAGTAAGAGGAAATTATTTACTGATATATTTAGGAAATGCAGCACGCGGCCCGGCTCCTAATTCATATGTGATTGGTTTTGACGGTAATAATATCCTGACTAATTTGGACAATCCAGTAAGAACATGGACAGCAAGTGGCTCTGAGGAAAGGGATAGTAATTTAGGTAACACAATTTTTTCTTTTCAAAATGTAACTGGAACCCGTTTTAGTCTGGATAATCCTATAGAAAAAGATAATAAGTGGAGAGGTGGAATATTTGAAGAAATTGATTTGAGCAAAGCTCATTACGAACCGTAAGTAATGTCCAGAAGGTAAACGCAAAGATGCCAGGCAATTACAAACAGAAAATGCGACAAAAGTCCATATTTTGGCGACATTTGACAATTTGCTATTACAGATTTTCAAGCGATTATATAGAGAAAGGAACTGCGCTTTTTAAGAGCGGGTTTCAAATAGATTGTAAGGAGAAAAAAATGAAAAACAAACAGAAACATTTCGGGATTTTTGCCCTTGTTGCAATAATCGGGCTTTTGCTGGCAGGCTGCGGCGAAGCAGACAGCGGCGCTACCTTCACCGTAACATACAGCGGCAATGGCAGCACCGGCGGCACAGCGCCGGTAGACAGTAATTCGCCGTATGCAAAAAATGCAACCGTAACGGTATTGGGCAATACCGGCAATCTTGTTAAAGACGGACATACTTTTAACGGATGGAACACTATCGCGAATGGTTCCGGCATAAATTATGCCGCTAGCGAGACTTTTAGCATTACCGCTAATACCACCCTGCATGCGCAATGGACTTCCCCATATGTTCCGGGCGCTGATCTTGCCGCAAAATTATTGTGGATAAAAAACAACGCACAAGACGAGGGCGAATATATTATTCAGATAAATGCCAATGAATCCCTTGCGCCATACACTCTTGGTGAAGCTAACGTAAATAATAAAACAAATATTAAAATTACTCTTGTTGGCATAGGCGAGATGCGTGAAGTTACCAGAACCGATACAGCAGTCAGTACTCCATTTTTCATCGTGAAATCCGGAGTTACCCTTGTATTGGATAATAATATTACCCTGAAAGGCGGCATTAGCAGCCAAACAGGGCCGATCGTCAGAGTAGAAGGCGGTACATTGATTATGAACGCGGGATCCATTCTTAAAGAAAACACCTCCGTTCACGGCGGAGGAGTACGCATAGTAAATAACGGTATATTCAATATGGAAGGCGGTACGATTACCGGTTGCACTGCATATGATTTTGGCGGCGGAGTACACATGGACAGCGGTACATTCACTATGAATGGCGGTACTATTACCGACTGTACCTCAGTTGCAGGCGGCGGCGTATACCTCGAAGGCAGCGGAACCTTTAATCTTAATGACGGACAAATTATTGCCAACAGGATGATAGCTGGTCTTGGAACGCAGCGTGAAGGCGGCGGCGGAGTATGTGTATATGGCGATTCGTCATTCAATATGACAGGTGGTACCATTGCGAATAACACTGCGATGGCTGGCGGAGGCGTGTTTACGTTTTCGACAGGCAGTAAATTTACAATGACAGGCGGCGATATCAAAGGTAATACGGTTGTTGGCCGAGGCGGCGGGTTATATATCTACAATGGGATTTTTGAGAAAACCGGCGGTACTATCTACGGCTCAGACGGAGAGGAAAACAGCAATAGTACGACTGGCGGCGCAGATGACGGACATGCGGTAAGAAAATCCGCTTTTTCCGTAGGCGGTAACGCTTATATCGATAATACCCACGGACCGGATGCCGGACGCTTGTTTGTCGGCGGAACCGTTCCTGAAGGCCCTTGGATAACAATACCGTAAAGACACCTGGTGTCAGGCACCATATTTGTTAAACGCAAAAAATACCTGACACCGTTTTTGCTTAATGCCGTTATGTGAAAACGGTACAAGTAACAGCGCAGTAGTAAGGAAGATTTATGAATTGGAACAATTACGCAGAGATCGCAAAAAAACTGGACGAAGTTTACCCTAATTCCCGGTTTGACGCTTTATCATTATCAAATGACGATCTAAAGAAAATGATTATTTCCCTGCCGGGATTTACAGGGGATAAAAACGATCCCGAAGCTGATTTGCATAGAAAATTCATTCGTAATGAATGGGTTGATATCCGAATACCGAAAACATACCATAACACTAAAGCGGCTCTTGATTATTATTATGATGAATATGAATAGGGAGGAATGATTCAATTAAGGTGACGGTAACGTTTTGGAAGTAGTTTGTGGTAAAAAGCGGAACTTCAAGAGTTATTCGGCGGTCAGCAGGAATTTCTATGGTTTGAGTTATGGTCATGTAATAGATATAGCATGATTTTGAAGAATAAACAATAAAGTAAAGAAATAAGCCCGCATGGGTTTATATAAAAACGCGAGGAGAAAATTATGGCAGATCTGGTTGGATCATCAATTGAAAAGGCTGCTGGAAATATTTCCGGTAGTATTTCTACAGAAACTAAAATGAATGTAGCAGGAGCAATTATCGGAGGCGTGCTTGCCCAAAAAGTCACAAAAGCAATCGAACAGGCATATCAAGGCGTTGAATTGTACAACTCCGGTGATATGAACGGCGCTCTTACAACGTTAGACAAAGTCATCGGAAAGAGCGCTTATGCGGACGGGGTAGCCCTCGCTATGAAAGGTTATATTCATTTTAAGCAGGGGGAGAATGATAAGGCGCTTGCAGCGTATAAAAAAGCGATAAATTCCCACGCATCGGATAAACAATATGCCCATGTCTTTCGCAGCGAGCTGTATGCATCAATAGGTGATACTGAAAAAGCAACTATGGACTGCTGCGAAGCTTTGAACGGTACATATAATGAATCTTATAACTGGTTTACAAAAACTTTACCGGACTTCATCAATCTGACAGGTGATGATATAAGCGGTTTTGAGAACCGGTGCTTCCCATTGCTTAAAGCGGCGGCGGAAAAAGGCAATAAGAGGGCGTACGCTTGTATCGCGGAGTGTTACGATCAAGGTTATGGAACTCCAAAGAACGAACAGGAAGCAAAAAAATGGTTTGCTTTATCCGCCAAAGTTGGTTACCCGATAGGAATAATTATAACTAAGGGACACACCTTTTCGACTACCATAGCAGCCAGTTTTCGCGTATTTCTCTACAGAAAGTCTCCTCTTATTTTCGCAATTTTACTGGGAGCTTTAACATTCTTTTTATTATGTATCCCCGGAATAATAGGCGGTTGGATATTTGGCAGACGCATCATGAAGATACTACAGCCTGGCGCAGTATTCTACAGCAAACAACAAACTGGTCAAAGCGGAATAACAGGCAGATATAAAAGTTGAAAGGAGAATTTATGATTCGGGACAAATACAATTATGAATACCTATAATGTAGTAATAAAATGGCATAAATACATGGCAGAAGAAGCTGATGGTGATATAAATTATTACAATGAAGTATGGAACTGCGTGGCAACCTGTCTTGAATTACAATTATCCGCAGAGGATAAAAAACTGGAATCAACAGCGCTTGATGAATTAAAAGTAAAAATTGCCGAAACTCAAAATATCAAAATAGAAGATATAGTATTTCAGGTAACAAAAGAAAATGATGATGAGAGTGATTGATAATTGTTAATTGATAAGGGAGTTTAATTATGTCTGATGGCGCGCTTTCACAGAATGAAATAAATGCAATGTTAAAAGGGGAAATTGACTTAAATGCGGTCAGCAAAGATGGCGATATTCCCCAAGATGATATTAACCTTTTGTTAAATGCCATTGATGTCCATGAAAAAAAGCAAACGAAAGATTTTAGCATGGAAAACAGGCAGCTGCGATTTTCCGATGCGCAGCTCAAAAAAATCGCGTCTGTTTACGAAAATTTCGCACATATGGCAATGAACTGTCTTTCAACTGTTCTTCGATGTCCGGTGCAAATGCGGCTTGATACAATTAACCAGCTCACTGTTGGGGAAGTTTCCCGCTGTATTCCAACACCCACTACATTGGGGTTTATCAATATGGAACCGCTTAAAGGCGGTACAAACCCTGTTTGCGCGGTAATAGAAATTGACCCCAATGTAACATTTGCCGTAATTGATATTACCCGTCATGGAAGAACCGGAATGACCAATTCGTATTCTGTATTTACCAATTTTGAAATTAGTATCATTAACAATCTCTTTGCGTATATTTTAGAAAATATGAGGCTTGCATGGTCTGGAACAATTAACATACAGCCGAAATTATGCAGACTGGAAACCGATCCAAAATCCATCAAGATTGCCGCCATACATGAAATGACTGCTTTAGCAACAATAGCGGTAAAAATTATGAACATAGACGGAATGATAAATTTTTGTATTCCATTTTCTGTTATTGAGCCTGTTTTGGATAAATAAAGAAGTGGAATATAATTATTATTCCTAATGTGAATACTCTATTTCACCCTTATTCATACCGCAGCGCATCAATTGGGTAGAGTTTTGCCGCTTTGAACGCCGGATAAAAACCGAAAATTACGCCGACAAGAGCGGCGAATAAAGCAGAGACTGCGACAATCATCGGATTAATATCCGTGGGAATTCCGATTTCGTATAATATTTTGCATGAAATAAATGCAAGCCCGATTCCAAGAACGCCGCCGATAAGGCTTAATATCACAGACTCTGTGAGGAATTGGAAAAGGATGTCGCTCTTGCGGGCGCCCACCGCTATTCTGATGCCGATTTCGCGGGTGCGTTCGGTGACGGAAACCAGCATAATGTTCATGATGCCTATTCCGCCGACAAGCAGCGAAATCGCGGCGATGGCGGTTAACAGTCCTGTCAGTATTCTTGAAGTTTCCGATGCCGTATTGATTGTGTTAGTCTGATTTGTAACCGCGAAATCGGAATTTATTCCGTCCGGGATACTGCGGGATTCGCGCAGCAGAAGTTCAATTTCCCTTTGAGCGGCTTCCATATATTTAATATCGATCACGCTCATTACAATGTTGTTAACAAAAGGCGAATTATTAATGCGTGTCATTGCCGTATCCAGCGGAATTAAAACAATGTCATCAATATCTCTTCCGTCCAAATCCGAACCTCTGGTTTCTAAAAGACCGATGACAGTAAAATAAACAGTGCCAATCCGTATCTGCTGGGACAGCGCTTTTTCCGCGTCGGTAAAAAGATTTTTCGCGGTGGTGCGTCCCAGCACAGCCACTGTATTGCGAAGCTCAATATCCTCATCATCAAAAAAATAACCTGAATCCACATTCCAGTTACGCGCTTTTAAAAAATCAGGTTCCACTCCCTGAAGCCTGACCTGAACGTTTCCCTCCGCGCTTATCACATTCGCGTTATTGTTCTGGACAACTCCGGAAATCGCCGCGGCGTAAGACGCTTCTTTCTTAAGTTTATCGATGTCTTCTTTGCTGAAGGCGCTCCTTCTTGTATATGTTGATTGTATATGGCGGGGCGGCGGCCTGTGGTTAACCTGCAGTAAATTAGTTCCCATCGCGCTGATTTTTTCTTCAATAACGCGCTGGGAGCCTTCGCCCATAGCGACCATAACTATAACAGACCCTACTCCTATAATGATGCCCAATGAAGTCAAAAGGCTGCGCATACGGTTACGTGCAATTGAACGAAAACAAATAAGCAAACGCCGGAAAAAATTCATTTAAAGTTTCTCCCGCATAATCACCTGTCTGCCTTCAAAGTCTTCCGTTATAATAATTTCTGTTAATGAGCTTGTCGCTATGCCTGTTTGAACTTGAATTACCTCAAGCTTGCCTTCGCTGTTGAAAAACCAAATATTGCGGTATACGACAGCGGCGCGCGTTCCTCCGCCTGACATCGGCCTTGGAGCCGGTCTTGATCGGGTTCCTGTCAGCAGCGCGGTTAAGCCCGAAGTTGAATTTTGCGCCGCGCCTTTTTCCGCAAGTGTCTGCATGCGATCATCAATCGCGACTTCCTGCTGCGATTCATCCATATTCGCGAGGCTCGCGATAAATTCCATTTCTTCAATTTGATCCGCGCTTAAGATCGAAGGCTGATAGCGCAGCGCGGCGTTGGCGACAACAAGGACATTCTCTCTTTGCTGTACAACAAAATTTACCGCGCATGTCATTCCCGGAAATAATACTCCGTCATGATTTTCCGCGCTGATGATTACAGTGTATGTAACAACATTATTTGACACTATTGGAGTCATCTTGATATTTTCAACTGTTCCGTTAAATCTGCGGCCCGGAAGGCTTTCAAGAGTAAAGCGCACAGGCTGTCCTCTGTGGATCGAAACGACGTCAAGTTCGCCGACAGAAGCTGTAATCTGCATTTCACTCAGATTTTCAGCTAACGTAAAAATACTCGCCGAATTGCTGTTCGCGGAATCCACTACAGTGTCCCCCGCGTTGATGTTACGATCAAGGACAATGCCGTTTATAGGCGATGTTATATAGGCATATTGATTTATTTCAGTTTCAAGAACCAGCAAATTCGCTTCGGCGACTTCCAGTTCGGCCGCAAGATTTTCAAGCGAAGTAAAACTGCTTCTCAGCTCAAATTCAGAAATTAAATTTCTTTGCGCCAGCAGTTCCTGACCGCGAAAATTCATTAGCTGCAATTCATAATTAGCGCGCGCCCTTCTGACTGTCGCAAGCTGCTGGCTTCGCCTTAGCCGCAGCACATCTGTATTTAATTCGGCCAATATATCGCCCGCTTTAACCAAATCGTTGTTATCAACATAAACTTTTTCAACCTTGCCGCTCATGCGCGGTATTACCTTGACTATTGCGACAGGGTTGATTGTGCCGCTTGCCGTTACAGTGCGTTCAAGAGTGCTTCTGCGTATATTAGTATATTCATAATTAACCGTCTCTTTTTTTGAGCCATTACACGCGCAGAAAAAAATTAAAAATGAAAAAACAAACGGCGAAAGCCGAAGACGAAAGATTTTCATTGCGGACTCCCTTTTGCCTGTGACCGCGCTGAGCTTCTGTCAGCGAAGTTTCCGGCGTTACCGAATCTTGTAAAAAGCTCCTGAATGCTTTGAATGCCTAATTTTCTATACATGTTTTTTTGATGATGATGAACTGTTTCATAACTGATTTTTAAAGTATAAGCGATATCTTTAGGCGATGTGCCTTTAAGCAGCATGGTGAATATTTCCTGCTCTCTTGGCGTTAAATTTAATTTTTCTTTTTTATTGATTTCTTCAGTTTCCACAAGCGGCCCGGCGTATCCTTCCATATCGCGGAGATAAAGCCCGTCTGTCCAGTCAGCGTCAAACAATCTTTTTTGTATAAGCGGCATAAAAAGCAGACACAAACTTACAAGAACCAAAACAACCGCGAATGCAAGAAATTTATTCGGCGCGTCAAAATAATTAAAGTAAAAAGAAAAAATTCCTGAAATAAAAAAATACTGGATAAAAAACACAAAGCAGTATATCTTAAACATTTTTAAGGACTTGCTTCTTTTAATCGCTCCGGCGCACATATAACAGATTATTATATAACCTAAGCTGTCGCCTAAACCATAGATGAAAGAGCCGGAAATTATCGCGGCGGACGTATCGAGTAACAGCGCGCCAAGGCCGAATAAAGTGAAAGCAAGAAACATCAGCCAGATATACAACGCGCTTTTACCTTTAAACAATTGAATAAAAATAATAAAGGCGATAGAAATAACCGTTCCCAGTCCAAAGGCAAAACTTGAAACGCTGCTTTCCGCCCATTCGATGTAATTGCTCATGCACATAATCATGTAATGAACAACACCTAACCCAATAACAAAAAGAACGCCTGACCCTTTACCGCCGCTGCCGGTATTTAATTCCATAAAGACTGATTTTGATCTATCTTCGATATTTTTTTTGGCGGCGGATTTAAATCCGGCATCGATACAAAAAACAGTAACAAGAAAAACCGCCATTACGACAGCTCCGGCCCATGTGTTTTCCGCCGTATGAAAATCCGGGAAAATATTCCATGACGCGTAATAAAATCCGTAGTACAGTTGAATAATAATCATGCCGGCAAGGCGTTCAACATTATTTAAAACAAAACAGAATAGGCAGAAAGCGCAGGCGGCGCAAAGCCCGTTGCAGAATTTTAAAGCCAGATAAAGCGTAAACTGCCATGATCCCATAGGCAAAAAGATAAGGAACGATAATAAGAGAGCGGATAAAACAGCGGATATTTTTAATAATGGGATGATAATTTTTTTCGGCGTAAAGCTGAGGATGAGCCAGCCTAATCCCAGCATAAAAAACATAAGTTCGTTAGTCGCAAAACCTCCAAGGGCGATGCTATGGCCGTAATACCGCAGGTTTCCCATGATAACAGAAACAGGAAAAACAAGCAGAACAGGCCACAAAGCCGCCCTGATGTTGCGAAAAGACAATTCATCACGGGTTTGAAAAAGGCTTTTAATAATTCTGTTATGCAAAACTTTATGCTCCTGTTATTCTGACTGCGTGAACTTTAATATTTATCTCCCCCGAACGGCTGATTTTAACCTCACCGTAAATTTCAACCATGTCGAATACCCCGGCGGAAAGTCCGCGCCATTCCTTTGGCCCGATGTTAACTGTTATTTCTCCTGACGCATCGCGAAAAATGTAATTATGCCTTCCTGCGGCTGAAACGCTGATAATATTACCGTTTAAGACAACCCATGAATCATGCGGAAGATTTCTCGCTTCATTAATCGTGATAAGCTGCGTTACAGTAACAGGCTGTCCCGGCAGACGGTTTACCCTTCCCGTTCCCGTAATCGCATGCACTTTTATATGAATTTGTCCGCGGTTGATTTTTACCTCTCCGTAAATATCAACCCTGTCAGTAACATCAACAGACAAGCCCCGCCATTCCTTTGGCCCGATATCAACTGCGATGTCGCCTGTTGTATCACGAAAAGTATACTGCCTGCCTCCGGGCAGTATGTTAATAATATTTCCGGTTAAGACTACCCATGAATCATGAGGCAGGTGTCTGGCTTCAATT
>Ga0209755_10008070_pt1 | contig 11316 bp, 11 predicted proteins | sample TergutCo191P1_FD_187301 | JGI IMG/M metagenome (GOLD analysis project Ga0209755, IMG submission 187301) | Cornitermes sp. P1 segment gut microbial communities from Petit-Saut dam, French Guiana - Co191P1 (SPAdes) (version 2) | ecosystem: Host-associated > Arthropoda: Insects > Digestive system...
AGTCTGCATTTGCATGGAATTCAAAATATTCTGAAACAATGAAGTCTGTTAACACTACAGACTAGACAATTTGTCAACACTTATTCTAATTAGCCAATACAGATAACCTGCCAAACTTATTCTAACTAGCCAATCAATACATCTCCCAGTTCTCTGGCAACAAATCATCACTGCTGATCACAGGAACCTGTCACTGAACATGGTTCTAGTCTGCTTGCAGCTTAGTTTTATATGATCCAGAACCCACTAATTTCATTCTTGGTCTGTTGAAAGTAGTCTTATGAGGGACTTCTCAACCAAAATCGTGAACTGTTTTCTTATGTTCCAATCCTACTTGCCAGTTCTACATACAGTCACTGTAGGTTCTAACAATTCAAAGAGAGCTTTAAACAAGGCACACAAATTGTGTGACCTCTTCAGATGGCAGAAAAGGTATCCACAACCTAAGGCTCAAAATCCATAAAAACATACTATTCATCCTACACTACCCCTTCTTTTATTTTATTATGTGCATAAAAAATATACAGAACAAAATAATAGAAATCCTTACACGAAGTTGCTCAATCTCAGCCTGATACCGGAGCCGAATATTTTCTTCTCCTTCAACATCACGTTCTAACCCAGCTGAAAGTGTCTTTTGATATGCAGCTCTAAGATTTTCAACTTGCTGTGCATACTCTGAATCCAGAGTACCCAGTCGACGTTCGAGTCGACGCGCTCTTTCCTTCAATTGTGCTTGTTCTTGTTCATGCTGGCACACCTTTTCAATGACAAAATTATTTATTAAACAGTGACAGCCCAAGTGATTAGTATTACAGTACACATTTTATATCTCGAGGGTCCTTCTTTCATCACTGCATCTAGTAAAGCAGCTTTATTGCACAGTATGCCTCTGTCCACCAGGGCATCCCAAGCAAGTTGTGATGCTTAGGACAGTGACAAAGGTAACACACTGTAATAAATGTCTAGGAAACCAGAACAAGGATATATTTTACAGATGCCTCAACCACAGTTCAACAACACATACAGTGTTCAACACATTTTAAAACTACCTTCTAATCTTACTGAAGCACCTGCTGTAATTCTGAGTAATGTGCTTAATCTTGGTCTACATCCACTTAAGAGATGTTGAACTTACCAGCAATTGCCTCTGTTGTTCTAGCTCACCGCGTAATCGAGCCATCTCTTGCTCCTGACACCGCTGCAATGCTTTTAACTCTTGTTCATGTTCTGATGCCAACCTGTGTCAAAACAAACCTACATGAAAAGACAAATATTTTGCACTTGCAAATGATGAAAATCATACCAATCTACATAGGGTGTATTGACAGTATTTGAAATTCAGTATAATAATTACACTCCCACAAATTAACAACATTTCTCATTATAACATGTACCTCAGTGATACACAGAAATATGCTTTGAATTACACTTCTCTCACATTCGAACTTGCTGAGTACCAAGTTCGCAGATAGAAACATGTATGAAAGAATAAATATTTTATCACTGCATATGGTGTCTGTCAGGGTATAAAATATTGTAACATAAACAATTCAACACAATCCTGTGAACTGTTATGTTAAGGTTAGTTTATCATTTCAAAACAAATGAGCCCAGCCGTGGTTATTAAATGGCAATATGAACACAAAAGAAGGTATGATTTTGTGGCTAACACTTACCTATGCACCGTTTCCTGCAGCTGGTAACACCTATGACAGTCTTGTCCCTGCAGGACATAATCTACAAGACTAGTAATCTGCAATCGCAGAGTGGCACACTTTGAGCACACATCATCCCAGGAATCTACCCTGGTGTCACAAACAGCTGTCTCTTGTTCATGTATGTTACACTTATCTAATGCTATCTGTAGCTCCTTTTGCAGGTACACAAGAGAATCCATCACACCTCCGATACGTTCTTCATCAGTCACCACAGTTTCGCAGTCTGTTTTGTTACTAAACATTGGCAACAAACTAGAGTGGCACTTTTGAGAAAACTGTTCAAAAAGATACTGGAATTCCATTCTCATAATAGGATCAACTCTGAATTCATCCTGGCCAGGATCTGCCAACAGCCTAGAAAAAACATCATCACTGTCTTCTATCTGTACATCACCAGTCACTTCCTCTGAATTAGCTGGTAATTTCACTGGAAGTGCTTCATTGCAGATCACAGCAATGCGGGCATCTATGAGAGCTTTGTGAGCCATCATGTCAGCAAATTCTGACAGCAATACTCTTGATTCTAACAGTATTTCTTCTCCTTGATTTAGTGGCCATAAGGACCTGTCTTTTTTCAGTTTTGCTAAGTATTCCTCATACTTTCTACTCAGTTCATCAATACCTGATTCCATCTCTTGCCTCAAAATCCCTTCAACAGTATCTGACCACCGTTCCAAAACTGCACGCTGAGATGCTAGGAAACTGAACATTGCTTCCTGTTCCATTGCAAGACTAGTTTCATATGTCTGGCCACATCGCATGGTAACATGTGAAATCTCAGCCTGAATCAGTTCACGGTTCACAGTTTCTTGTGCCATGGTCCACGCCTCACGGATCCTTTGGTCTTCCAGTGTCAGAGCTGGAGACAGTCCAAACTCCTGTTGTTCCAGCTTATTACCCACTGTTTTATTTTTAGTATGTTCTTGTTCGTTTGCAAGACTCAGTGTCTCCACAGCCAGAGTCTGGGCCAGCCTCTCTAATTTGGCTGTTCTATAGTCTCTGATAAGAACTTCCAGCTCCTGTTGTTGCTTCAGCAGTATTTCTACAGCATCTGAACTACTGGACTTCAGACAGCCACCTGCTTCACTTTTCTGAGGCATAAAATTGCAGCTGGAAACAAGATGTCCCTGTGCCACCAACCTTGCTGTCAGAACTCTGGTGAGATGTGAAAGTGATGTTTCATAGCAAGCTGACTTCGTTTCTGCAGTTCCTTTCAATTTTGACTTTAGCTCAAGAATGAGGCGCCTGCAATCTGCAATCTCTGAATCTACGATTTGTTTTCTGAAGGTACTACTACCATCCTCACAACTGGCAACAGCCTGAGCTATTCTACCAACAAGCACAGACTCATATGCCAGTTTTTCAGCTAGAAGCTGCATCCGGGCTTGCCTGTTAAATTTTCCCAGCTTCACTAATTCTGCTTTTCTTACTGCTACTTCCTTTAGCTTCTTTTTCAAAAGATCTTCAAGTCTCCGCACCACACACTGTACTGTTGCATGTTTAACAAGCTCCACTCTGTTATTTGAACTGTTAATGATGCTCACTTCTGCATCATTGCCATTACTACTGCATTTTACCAAGATGTCTTTCACCTCACCTAAACAGTCCTCAAGATATTTGATGCTGTCCAGATAATACAAACAGTTTTTCGAAACTGGAGATTTAAGGGATGCTACTATATTAAGACACTCTTGTACTTTGGCTTTTGTTGTTATTACAGCATTTTCCAAGTCTGCAAGCTTTTCATCCCCCAAGCACACAGAGTCTGGTGCTGGTTCCACACTCACCTCCACATGGTGTGGCTGCTTTGGGGCAGGGAATTGCACATTCTGGCAGGGCACTACCTCCTCTTCTCTATCACTTTCAACTTTCTTTCCTATCCTGCCAACTGCCTTTGCAACTTTGGATTCTAATGAAGAGAGCCGGATTAAGACCTTCATAGGTTCGGAGCTTGTAGCACTATCCAGGGATTTTCGTCGTACTCGAGATGATCCTTTCGAATCTCCATCGTCATTCCCTGTATCGTTCCTGCATTGAGGCGATTCACTTCTTGCATGCTTGTTAGGTCTTGGGGAAGAAGTAATTGCAATTGGCTGTCCTGTTTCTAAAGATGTGATTTTGGCTTCCAACTCAGCCAGCTTCTCTTCTAGCTCCTTGCAGATCTGAAATGATTCACGTCCCTTCAATGACAGAGAGCGCCGCTTTTCACGAGAATCAGATTTCGAGAGCTTCTGTTTCAGTGCTCGAACCTATCAAAAGGACAACATTTTTATTCGTCTAGTGTTCAAATACAGTAACAAACATGAATTAACATTACTGCAAAACACAACAAAATAATGTAATAGTGCTACTAAAGAAGACTAAAAACCTGTTTCTCAGCAGCACTGAGCTTCTGTGTAAGATCCTCCACCCGTGCAACCATTAGAGCAGCTTGTGCATCATTGGCATCTTCCCGTCTTTTCCCATCCTGCCGTAGTGTGATCATAGCCAGCTCCAGATCATCATACAGAGCACATGATTCACGCAACTCACGCTTCATGGCACGTATCTCTGCTACAGCCTTCTCAAAGCGACCACGTAGGTCCTCGTATTCCTCCACTAACCTGTATATCAGTATCAGAGTCACTGCTCATCACATTTAGTTACATCACTATTAAGTTATTGCCTATCACAGACACCCATGTGAACATCTGATAATATTACTGGGAGAAAAATATATGAATAATAATTACATTTAAAAAAAGGGAGTAACAATGCAAATTCATTTCATAATTACAGTCTGCAAAGTTTTGTTCATGTAACACAACAGCTTTGAGAATAATCAAGAAAAATTATATCTCTCATTTGAACATTACATTTGGAACTGAAAATAAAAATCAATACATTTGTCACCCTGCCCAGTGCATTTCACATAGTGATGTGTTGCTATAGCACCCTTGCCAATTTTTTTTTTAATTTGGAAAGAAATGTTACATAACTGAAATAGTTTCTGAGTATTGCATTGGTACTTACCACCATCACAGTAAATTAACTGATGGCCAAGTGAAGCCACTCAGCATTAGCAGCTTTTCATATTGCAGGGGGATAACCACACTTTTCAAGAAAGAAGCCAAAAGGTATCACAGCAGTGTGTAACCATAATTTAGTTCTGTGCTCTAAGTGGTACTGTGTGGTGCAAACTGCATCTTATCTTGTGTGTTTAGGGTCATGTGGTTATTTTTCATACTCCCTTGACTCAAATTATTCACAAGGAGGCAAAAGCTTGAAAATGTGTGTGTGTGTGTGTGTGAAAAAAGTTTCTGTGAAGATGCAAAGAAAAAGTCTGTCATTAGCAACAAAGATGAATGATGTGAAGACTACTGAAGCAGGACAACACCAGTTCCATGTGTGCAAAGCATCAGATATAGCAGGATCAACAGTATGATCCACTTTGAAAAATAAACACAAAATAAAGGAGGAAAGACAGCAACTCCTTTAAGGTCTTAAAAGACTGATTGTACTATGTGTACATAGTACATCTCATTTCAGTACTGAAATATACCTATGTTGAGAATTAATTATCACTGACATACAAGCTGATACTACAAATTAGACCTATGAACATCAATTCTTATGGGGGAAAAACTTCCTCACTTAGTGCTCCATTTTTCTGATAATTTAGAGCATTCAGCCTGCACTACAATGCTGGCAATATACCATATCCAGTTATTAACATCAACTGATGTCCCTACTGTGAACACATATGTCAATCATTGTCAGAAGCTGATGTATATATACTAGATGACAGAATTTATGAAACTCCTAAACTGTGCAAACTTACTAAGTGATAAGCATAGTGACAAACTGTCTTTTAACTGAAACTGGTACAACCACTATACTGGGTACATCAGTGAAGATGTGCGACTGTTTCAATACAGCATACAGAGAATTATATGTAGTGCCAGAATTATACTGTGCTAAAAACAGACAACAATTCCACTTGCCTGTCTCTGTCAACCTGTGCCAAGTCCAGATCAAGATCTATATTAGTTAAATCACTAAGTGAATCAACACTGCGGCCTTTCTCCCTTGATGCTGACAGACCATTGCAGCCACCAGCAGAGCTGCTGCTTGTACTCCTTGCTCGTCCCTCCAACTCATGAACACGATTGTAAAGTGCCTCATTTTCCTCAATGCCTCGAGTCAATTGTTCGCAAAGAGAAGCTGCCCCTGCTGCCTCTCGAGTCAGTGCATCACATCGACAACATGCTGCGGCCAAAGCTGACTCTGCATCAGCTAATTTTTGCTGCCATTCTTCACTGTCTTCATGGTACCTACAAGAAAATAGGTGGCTTAGTATTATTTCTCTTCCTAGTAGTGAGAATGTTTAGGATAACTGTTTGTGTATTTTGACATAATAACACATAATCCCAGTCACCTGGCTTCCAACTGATGATACATCTCCTGCCAATTCTCACCATTTTCTTGTTGTCGCCACTGAGTGAGCACTTCCTCATGTTCTCTCAGAAGTTCACCATAGCTGCAAATAAAAAATAATTCAATATGAAATGGTATAATAATAGTAGTGTCAAAATAAATTCTCCACACCCAGCAGGTACACACATCACTGTAAACTCACAACAGATATGAATGCAGATGTAAAACACAGGCTCACAGATCAGACAGAAATAAACACAACTGAGGAGTGTGCTTTCAAAACCAAAAACTCTACAAATTATGTGCCATTATTCGATACAAATGAAGTACAACAACAATACATAAAACAGTAAATTGAATATTTGTGATCTGAAATTAAATCTACAGAAATCATGACAGAACATATGAGAAATGTTACAGGAAGTTTTTGGACTGATCACATGAAACACAATAAATATGAGATACATTTCATTACACATTATCCCCATCAAAAGAGTACCTGGCTATATGAATACATCAACCACAGTTTCCACTTTCCTGAGCAATCCATATATGATTTTGAAAATATATCGTTGAGCTGCTCTAGCAGTTTTACTTGTATTTCCTCTACCAGTTCACATGAAGGTCATTTACAGGCTAACTTCAAACTTTCTGATTTGTGTCTGGTGTAGGACTACGCTTTCTTAAACATGAAACAACCAACTATGTCTTTCCATTTCTTGATGCCATCAAAAATGTAACCAAATATCTACCACACTGAAAACTTAAGCTTACAAGCACTAGCTTTTATTTTCCTTTAGTTTGGACAATATTTTTTCTGTGATGGTACTTTCCAGGGCATTCTAAGTCACCAGGATTTTATTCTGCTTCAAAAATAACAATGCAGTGATTACTCAACTTCTGCTAGAGACTGACAGTTTGACAGTAATTTAAGAGATGTGGTAATCAGTATATAATATTCATCTCCCATTTCCTCCCTCTTACCCCACTTCCTCACCCTATGGTACACTAGCTATCACTCAACGATAGTGCAGTAGTTATAACACAATGACAACATTCTGAGCTAGGCATCCTGTCAATATCGTGAGTCATGGAAGCCAGAGTACAAGAAAAACATAAGACTGTTCTCTCAATCCCTGGCCACCATCCATATTGGCAATCCCACCTGCTGACTCATACAAATTTACACAAACATGTGCACACAAATGTAAAGAAAATAAATTGTCAGCATCACACAATTTAGTAATTATAGTAATAGAAAACCTCAGCATAAGGCTGGACTTAATATTAATGCTTTCAAACCCATATCCCAGTCTTACAGGCAATGTGTTTGTATGCTGTGAAAATATAATTGTCAATATTCACATCCACACATGGCTCTAGTCACACAGTCTTCATATTCACTATCTGATGAAAGAGGGGAATCCTACTGCTTAGGATACACCTTAGCATTACAGCACATTTCAGGGCCAAAACTGCATTATAGTCCTTTTAAAGATCCAAATGCTTCCATGTCCTCTCCCTTCTTTGTCATCTTGCTAACTCCACTTAATAACTAATCCCAGACCATTACCTCCCTCAGTACCTACCCATTACATCTAGAAAACTCATCACGTCCTTTCTATACTTGCCACATGACACCTGTCTCTTCCACCATAGTTCCCACCCAATGCAATGAACCACCACTACTGCAATTGCACCTCCTTATATAAAAACATACCCACTTTGCTACGTGGCTACTGTTCTTTGACCACACAAACTTTGAAGACAGAGGGAGCAATTCATCAAAACTGTTTTGAGAATGGTGGTTATTATATGTACCACCTGCCTTAACATCAAAGAGTTCAGCTATCTGTCCACCATGTATGATTCTCACAACAAACACCAATAATTTCCCTAAATAGTATCAAGTGATTGGTCTTTATGATGGAGATATTTCCTATTGGTAAAGAAAGAAACAGTGGCGCACCAAGGGGGAGTTCAAACCTCCCCCCTGAAATTCCAAAGGCCATTCAAAATCGTGCCAAACTCAACCTGATTATGAAAAATGTTAAAAAATGATGAATTTAGGATGCCAAAACCCCAAGATGTTTGGAAAAAAGGCAGTAAAATTCTAAAACTACGTAGGTTCACAATTGTTTTACATTAGCAATGACAAATAAATTGGTTGTCATCATACAGAGTCTTAAAGTACCAAAAATGAAGAAAATTTTACTATATGAAATTAAATTTCTTGTACCAAATTACAGATGCCTCCAGAACCCCTGACTAGGGGGCTACTGCCCCCAGATCCCTGTTCTCTCTGTCCTCTGTCCTCAACTGAATTTGTTGAACACCCCCCTGAAAAAAATTCCTGGGTACACCACTGGAAAGAAATGAATTTAATTTCTTGTCTGTGAAGAAAGAACTGAATTTTCGCACAGCATATAAATGAACTACAGGTTTCATATGGCTAGTTGTTCGGTTTACATAATTTAGATGAACGTTAGGTTTTGGAAGGTTAGTCGTTTGTTTTAATTAATTTAGAAGAACTTTCAGGTTTTGAATGGTTGTGTCTGGTTTAAATAATCAAGTTCTACTACCATGCTGCTTACCTTTTCCGAAGAACTTCTGCTTCTGATGCTTCTTTGGTTTTCAGCCTAAGCTCCTCTTCAGTACACTGCAGTCTCTTAAGCAGATCCTGCAACTGAATCACAAGATTAACCTGCATTATAAAATGTGAGTTATTTTCATTTGGTACAAGAAGTGAAGGCATAATGGCAACCTTGTGTTACAGCCAGCCATCATTAACATGCACACATGAAAAGTGCACATTAAATTGCAGTACAGAAGGTCTACAGGGAACTGTCAAGAAAATTTCACTTTGGTATGTGCTACTCTGTTACAACTATTACTTTGCAAATTGATAAAACTTAATTTTATAACAACAGCATTTTGGAAACCTTACCAAGAAAAGCTTTTATGTCTTAAATGTTTTGGTTTACAACTTCATTGGCACAGAATATGGAGATTATTAATTTCAAAATCAAACACCTGAATAATCTATGCAATAACAGTGGTACATATTTAGACTCTTGTTACTTATATTAAACTAAATTTTACAGACAGTTTGGAAAGAGGTGTTGAGAAAACATACAACCTAATTTATTAACTTCATAATAATTCTTTCCTCTTAATGCAGCTGCTTTATGGGAAATATGCAATAATGTATATCACTTAATAAGCAGATGGATGAAATACACACAGTGTGGCCAATAAGTCACTGTCCCTTGCTTACTTACTACGTGTATCTGTATGTGCAAACCACTGGCTGTGGTACACCGTGAACTCATACATGGTGAGAGACAACACTGTCAACATGCGAATGTGAACACCATGTGCCACAGTACCATGCACAGGGTACATGGTGTGCACACACAGATCCACCTGGTACATCAGGCACGGGGAATGTCTTCTACACAAATATCAAATAAAATAATATATTTAGTCAGAACACAAAAAATACTTTATAATCAGTCTACAAATCTGGCAACATGTTTCAGCTCATCGAGCCATCATCAGACCAATTCACAAACCATACTGAACGTACATTCAGTAGATGTGCACATTGTGGGATCCCAAATGTTTACAAACTGATGACAATAAAAGGTACCAATGACTGTTAGCAGCCAGTATATAAAAAATTCAGTCAATATGTCATCGTAAAAGTATAGTAAATTGGCTGTATGTGACTAAAATGGTAAAGTGCTGCCAGGAGAAGTCACAATTTATACAGTTAAACCCGATATGTTCATTTAATAACTAGTTCCAGTTAATGAAGAAATGTTTTATCATTTTGTAAACTAAGTTCTCTGTGTGCCTGTCAGGCACTCATGTCGTTATCTTGTTGTTTTTGTCCTATGATTTCTTTGCCATCTATTAGGGGGCTACATTGAGATGTGTGTCACGTTTTCTATAGAAAATCCGAACAGGTCCTGTATCATGGCATTAAGTATAGCCATATACATAGTGTGTGTACGTCGGTGTCCTCTACATTGGAGTTACGATATGGATGTATTTATAAACATGTGAAGAGGGACATGATATAGTTTTATTGAGTCTTGTTGGAAGTTGATTTTGAGCGGTGTTAGCATGTGTACTAATGTGAACAATCTTTATGATTGTGACGTATACAAAGGCGCTGATATTTTACTTCCAGTTCTAGGTGAATTATCATTAGTAGATTTCAGTTTCCCAGGTGGATGTGTGCGTATGTACTATACGTCAGTTGTATGATGTGGACCTGTCTTATGATGAAGACTGTCTATTTTGTGTTGGCAACTGATTTCTTGTGGGTGTGGAAGGGGTTCCTTGCGTGTCCTTGTGTAATCGACCCCCGTGATTGGAATGTCTTCTGCACTCTACAGATTAAATTAACCCTCTAAGTCCAATGGTCACCATATGTACCACCAGGTTTAACTAACCAACCAACCGACCAACCAACCAACCAAATAACTAATTAACTCCATGAAGCAGAGCCCTTCTTGAGAAGCTGACAGGTACTCAGTTAGTGAAGGAATTCCCTGCATTTTACGGAACCCAAAGGTTCATTACCACATTTACAAGAGCCTGCCACAAGCCCAAGGCAATTGTGAACGTTTCAGAACATGGCAAATTTCTTTATGGTGAAGAGTTGTTAGTCCCTTGCCCTACCCCGCAAGCTGGAGGACCACCCCTTGTCAGCTGTATGCAACTTCTTATTTGATATTAATATCTACCCTCCATACTGTAGGTCATTCCTCCATCTGCAACATGAGATGCGCCATGCCATGGTGACTGGAACCCACCAGGTTTAACATTCAAAACTTTTATATTCTGCTCACAGAGTGTTTTTATGTTTCAGATGATACTTGCAACAAACAGTGATTATATCCCCAGACAGCATTAACCATTATCATTGCAACCAAAACTGGGGTTACTTAAAGGCTAGTGTAAATAATGCAGTCACAAGGGACAGACGTTCACCACAACTTTATAAGAAAACTCCTTCTGAGTCCAAAAACACTGCAAGCAGATATTAACCCTTCAGCGTGGGGGCATTTAAACCCCAGTTCATACTGTGATGTGGGAAGGCTTTTTTACGGGGTATTTAAATTATGGTCTAAATTGCAGAGAAAAAAATGAAGAAATAATTTCTAGG
>Ga0209755_10008071_pt1 | contig 11315 bp, 9 predicted proteins | sample TergutCo191P1_FD_187301 | JGI IMG/M metagenome (GOLD analysis project Ga0209755, IMG submission 187301) | Cornitermes sp. P1 segment gut microbial communities from Petit-Saut dam, French Guiana - Co191P1 (SPAdes) (version 2) | ecosystem: Host-associated > Arthropoda: Insects > Digestive system >...
GGAAGGTACTTGTGGCAATACGGTGACATTAAAAATGGAAAACTATGTATTGCCGCTGCCGTTAAACTCAACCTTTAACGGGATATTCGCGCCGTAAGGACAGTTGTTATCAATATAAACATTAAAAACCGCATTGCTGATCATGAAAGCCAGTTGCAATACAAGTATATTGACAAAATTTCAAAAATAATGTATTATTTATGAAATTTTAGTAGAAATAAGAAAGGTTGCAATAAATAATGGCATTAATTACAAATGAATTAAGAATAACCAACTTGAAAGATTTACTTGTTTTAGATTTGATTTTGCCACCTTATCAACGCCCCTACAGATGGACCGTGAAGTCAACTAATATGCTATTTGTAGATACATATGAGGCATTTAAAAAAGGAAGCAATGAATATCGTCTTGGATCAGTAATTTTGCACAAAGTAAATTCTGGAAAATACTATATAGTTGATGGGCAACAACGGCTTACAACATTATCTATTCTACTTTTTTGTTTAGGTAATACTAAACAAAGCATGTTAAAGGAAGAATACAGCGCACTATCGAATAAGGCTATTATTACAAATTATGAGGTTCTTTTAAAAAGAACGAATGAATTAATTGCTGATGAAGCTCAAAAGTATGAAGAATATCTATTAAATAACTGTACTATGGTTCAAATTGTAACAAACGATGAACAAGAAGCATTTCAATTTTTTGATTCTCAAAACTCTCGCGGTAAAGAGTTAGATCCTCATGATTTGTTGAAATCATACCATCTACGGGAGATGAGTAATGAAGATGAAAGTCAAAAAGTAAAAATCATAAATAGTTGGGAAAATATTAAACAAAAAACATTAAGTGATCTGTTTCAAATCTACTTATTTCCGCTTACTCAATGGTATATGAATAAAGATGGTTTAGACTATTCTATAAATAAAATCGATACATTCAAAGGTATAAAAGGGACAATTATTTATAATTTTGCAATTTACCATAAATCAAGCAACCTTTATGTTGAACAATTCAATACAAATGGTAGTAATGAACTACTTGCTTCAAAATATTTAAATCAATTCCAGTTAACACAGCCTATAATAGCCGGAAAACGCTTTTTTTATTTTACACTTCATTATGAACAGTTATTAGATGGTGTTCAAAAAGAAGTAAGAAAACATTTTACCAGCGATCAAATTCCAAGCAAACGTTCAGGTGATATTTATATTAAGCAGTTATATGAATGCTCATTATTATTCTTTGCAGATAGGTTTGGACTTGCGAATTTAACTCGGTATGTGATACGACAACTGTATACATGGAGTTATTCATTACGATTGACTATGAATGCAGTATATCAGCAAACCGTTAATAAATATGCTAAAGGACAGCACGAAAGGGCAAATGAAGGAATTTGTATGTTTTCTGCAATTAGTGAAATGTTAGAACCTGAAGAATTGAGGTTGCTTATACTTAAACAACCAAGTATTGAGAATAGTAATAAGGAAAAATACAAAGCAGTATATGAATTACTTTGTAAATGGAACAGGTGGAAGAATGATTGACGAACCAAAAAAAATTGCGGCATCTCATATTTTTAAAAACACAAATTACTTAGTGCCGATTTATCAACGTAATTACGCATGGGATAGTAAACAAATAGAACAATTGATAGAAGATATTGAAAGTTCAGTTATAGAAGCTGATAAAAGTTACTTCCTGGGAAGCCTTATTGTTAATCAAAGAGATAACAATGTTTATGAAGTAATTGATGGACAACAGAGATTGACAACATTATATCTTCTTGAAAGATATTTAGAGATACCCTTTGCAAAAGATGCATTGCGATTCGAAGCCCGTGAAAAATCAAATCGTACTCTTTTTAATATTTGTGATGAAAATAATCATGAATTAACTGAGGAATTATCATCACAAGAAATCAGTGATGGCTTTGATATTATTAAAAATTACTTTGTTAATAAAAATATTAATAAAAATATTTTTATACAAAAGTTGAATCAGGTTTTTCTTATTAGAGTTCAAGTTCCGCAGAATATCAATTTAAACCATTATTTTGAAATAATGAATACTCGTGGAGAACAATTAGAACTCCATGAAATCGCTAAATCAAAATTATTAGGAATACTTAAAGAGGATCATGATAAAAATATAGCAGCATTAATATGGGAAAAATGTTCAGATATGAATTCATATGTACAGATGAATTTTGATCCTGATAAAAGAAAATCAATCTTTACTGAGGATTGGACTAGTCTAAAGCAAGATATTAAAGATTTTGATTCGTTAAAGGTTCACTTCGCAATAGGGGACGAATCAACAGATAAAAAACCATTGATTGATATTTTAAAAAACCAATTAAATATTAATGCAGTATTGAATGATAATAAATCGCAATCAGAAGCTGAGAATGAACGTTTTGAATCAACCATTTCATTCCCATTTTTTTTATTACAAGTTAGCGCTGTTATAAGAAAACTCAGAGAGGATAACACAAGTCTTGACGATAATCACTTCCTTGAAAATTTATCTTGGTCATGGAGAACATGTGATGAAGCAAAAAATTTCTTGTTTCACCTGTTAAAATGCCGAGTACTTTTTGATAAATATGTGTTAAAGCGTGAATTTGCAAGAGATTACAAAGAAACAGGTAAATGGTCACTTCAGCGTTTGGAAAAATATCAAGATAGTAGAAAAAATAATGATAAACCGAAGTATGTCGGTACATATGGTGATGAAAGTAAGGATAATAAAATACTAAGAACTCTTCAATCATGCTTGCGTATTACTTATACATCTCCAAAAACAATGCACTGGATTTCGGTTGTTTTAACCAAGTTGCTGGATAATGAGAACGCAAATTTAATTCTTTTGTTGGAAAATTATTGTATAAAAAAGATTTCAGATTCTGATTATAAAAATAAAACTGGTTTTGGATTTGAAAGGATCGTATTTTCTTATCTTGATTATTTAATTTATCGAGATGGTTACTCATTTAATGGAGAAATTATTATATCACCACTTACAGATTGGTATTTCCAGTTCAGAAGTTCTATTGAGCACTTTTATCCACAACACCCAGTGGAAGGAGAATATTGGGATCAAGAAGATTTAAACAGTTTCGGTAATCTTGCTTTAATAACAATCTCAGGGAACTCTAAGTTTTCTAACTTGCCACCACTCGGGAAAATAAATTCATACCAAAGCATCATTAACCAAAGTTTGAAATTACAAATAATGAGAAAAACAACAGAATTTGATAATGGAAATTGGTCTCAAGAAAAGGCAAATGTACACAAAGAAGAAATGTATAAAATTATTGAAAAAAATATACTTTCATTGGAGAATTAAAAATAACTACTTGTATCTTGCTGTTAATGATACTTACCATTGAAAAATAGCATGAAATTCTGCACAGACCCGTCCGCGTAAAGCAGAGCGATATTATCGCCGGGGTCGGCCGCACGGATCGACGCTTTTAAATTAACACCTTTGGTTAAATGGATATTACCCATATCCTGTTCATCTTCCGGTCTAAGCTCCGGGTTTATACCGCTCCATTCGTCATCTTCAATGATGATTATTACAGGATCGCCGGGGATTATCCCGGGCACTTTGTAAACGCCTGAAACCCGGTCGAAATCGGCTGTCGTAGTCAGAGCAGGTATTTTCAACGATTGAATTTTAATTTGCGGCATAACCGCGTTCGTAAGATTGCGGGCGGCGGTTTCTCTGGCGTTGTTTATCCCGTCTAGAAAAACCACTTGGGCGCTGAAAGAGCCGTTAGCGACACGTGACGCGAAAAGCGGGTATTCCGTCCCGCCCTGTTCTTTCACTGCCGCCGTCTGTTCGGAAGATTTTTCCAGCTTTAGGTTTTTGTTTAAAGGCACTCCGTCCTCTGAAATTTTTCACTTTAAAAAACTTAACATAAAAACAACTGCTAATCAATTACACAAAGGAAATAAAATTGAAATTTGCACAACACATTATTGAATAAGAAAGCTTTTTATTATAAACTACCTTCATGTCAGATAGAGTTTTTACAGTTCTTGATTTAATTGATCTTGATCTTAAGGAACATAACTCTCTGAACCTGCGCTGTATCGGCGGAAGGAAAGGGCTTAGCAAATCTATCGATATTCCCGACTTAAACCGCCCGATGGGGGCGATAATGGGGTTTTTTGAGGATTTTGCCTATCAGAGAATTCAACTTTTCGGACGCGGGGAAGTCGCTTTTTTACGGAAACTTGAAAAAGAAAATAAAACCGACACTATCAAAGAAATGTTTAATTACCCGATGCCTTGTTGTATTTTTACACATAGCGCAAGCCCTCATAAGGATTTTTTTGAAATAGCCGAAAAAGCCCAATGCCCTATTTTACAGACTGATTTAGGATCGGCGGATTTTTCTGCAAGGATAATGCGTATCCTTTCAAGGGTTTTTTCACCGAGGATAACCGTTCACGGAGTGCTTGTCGAAGTTTTCGGTCTTGGAATTTTAATTCAAGGCGAGTCAGGTGTAGGCAAGAGCGAAACAGCGCTTGAACTTATTCACAGAGGGCACAGGCTTGTTGCGGATGATGTAGTAGAAATAAATTGTATTTACGGAAATACCTTGATGGGCGCAGGAGCTAATAAAATTATCGGGCATCATATGGAAATTAGAGGTTACGGCATAATCAATATTACGCATCTTTTCGGAGTAAGGGCGATAAGGGAACGCAAGGAAGTGCAGCTTGTTGTAGAACTAGAAGAATGGGATTCGCATAAAGATTACGACAGGTTAGGCGCAGAAGATCATACAGTTGAATTGTTAGGTGTAAATATTACTAAGTTATTAGTTCCGGTAAAACCGGGAAGAAATATCCCGATTATTATTGAAACTGCGGCGATGAATGAACGCTTAAAATCAATGGGGTATCATGCGGCAAAAGAATTTAATAAAAATATTTTAAAATGGATCGAGAGCGATGCGGCGCGATCAGTTTTCTTTGGTCACGATGATGTTATTTAAGGAAACAGGATGATTGAGAAAAAGGTTAAAGTAAAAAACAGAGCGGGTATACACGCACGTCCCTCAGCGATTCTTGTACAAAATACTAAAAATTTTAAATCCAGTATTTTCTTTCAGAAAGGGTCTTTTAAAATAAACGCAAAGTCCATAATGGGTATAATTACTTTAGGAGCGGGTTACGGATCAGAAATAACAATCACTGCCGACGGTGAAGACGAAGAACAGGCGGTAGAAATATTGGTTAAACTCTTTGAATCTAAATTTGAAGAAGAGTAAAAGGAAGGCGGTAATCATGTTTACAAACTCAATTTGCGTTGTAATTAATTGTTATGAAAACATTTAAAACAAGCCCTGACTATTCAATTATTAAAGTTAGAACATTAATCCTTATTTATTCACTGCTCTGTTTTTTAACTCTGCTTTTTTCACGTAATTTTTTTATAGAAACTCTCGGCGGAAATGTACCTGACACTTTGCGCTTAATCGTATTTTATACCATCCCTGTTGTATTAATGATAATTCTGGGTATTTCTGTTTTTCAAATATTAAAAGATTTTTTTTACCGCCGCCCCGGAGGCAGATTCAACATAAGGCTTTTAGCATATTTTGCTGTCATAGTCCTTTTTTCTGTAACGCCTATAACCTTAATGACAAGTTCCGCATTATCAGAAATCGTCCGTTTTTGGCATAAAATAGACGCGCACACCGCCAACAGGGCTGCAAACAGTTTTATTGCAGATAACTATTCTCTAAATCTTGATCGTTTTGAAACTGTCTTGAAGCAGGGAAATTTTTCAAACCCTTTGCCTAAAGATATTTCATCGGTTCAAGTTTTCCGCTTCATAGACGGAAGTTGGGTAGATTTTAATTTTACAGGAGAAGATGACTTTAAACTGCTCTTTCCTCCATCTATTGAAACCGGTTTTCCGGCAAGAGAATTACCCAGAGATATAGGAACTATCCGTTATGTGCAAAGAATGACACAAAACACATTGCGTGTAATAAGTTATAATTTGGGCGTTGATTTTGACAGAGGGAAAGCGTCGCTGGAAAACCAAATTGAACATTTTGAAAAAATAAATTTATTAAGAAAAAACTTACGCCCTCTTTTAATTTACTATTACGCGGTTTTCTTTCTCCCTACTTTATTAATGACGGCTATCATTGCAATTTCGTTTACACACCGGATAACCCGCCCTATTATCGAATTAACAGAAGCGACGCAAAAAGTTTCAGAAGGGGATTTCTCTATTCAAATACTTTCACGGCGCAATGATGAATTAGGCACACTTATCAAATCATTTAATACAATGGTGCAAGACCTTGAAAAATCACGGGAAACTATTTTAAGAAATGAAAAAATATCGATCTGGCAAAACATGGCTCAGCAGCTTGCTCATGAAATAAAAAACCCTCTTACACCGATAAAATTATCTGCGGAAAGAGTGCTTCGCAGATGGCGTAACGAACCGGAAAAAATAGGAGAAATAATTGAAAGTTCGATGATGGCGATTATTCAGGAAACAGAAGGGCTTTCCACTTTGCTTGATGAATTCAAAACATTGTCAAAACCAATGGAACCTTCACAATCAATCACTGAATTAAGCGAACCTGTTAATGAAGTTATCAATTCATATTCAAGTTCGTATCCGAATGTAAAATTTGATATTACACATATTAAAAAAGATATAATGATAAAAATCGACAAACATCGAATTTCACAAATTATAACAAATCTTGTTATTAACGCGGTTGATGCAATGAACGGATCCGGCTTAATAGAGATAAGAACCGATCTTGTAAAAAAACGTGAAGTTTGTTATTGTAGAATAAGTGTTAAAGATTCAGGAAAGGGAATAAGCAGTGAAGATGGCCGTCTGATTTTTACTCCGTATTTTACTACAAAAGAATCGGGTACAGGTTTGGGGCTTCCTATCATTGAAAGGATAGTAAACGATCACGGCGGCGCGATTTGGTTTGATTCGGCGGAAGGTGTAGGGACGACGTTTTATATCGATCTGCCGACTGAAAAAATGGAAGATACATAAACGGAGTTTGTATAATGCCTTCAATATTAATTATTGATGATGAACCGGGTATAAGACTTACTCTTTCTTCCATCTTACAAGATGAAAAATACAAAGTTTTTACATCAGAAGACGCGCTTGCAGGCATTGAAACATTAAAACGCGAAGTAATTGATATTATTTTTTTAGATGTGCTGTTACCGAAACTTGGCGGCATAGAAGCTCTTGAAAGAATTCGCAAAGAATGGCAAACAGTTGAAGTTGTAATGATTTCAGGTCATGCAAATATCGATATGGCTGTACGGGCTGTAAAATTCGGCGCATTTGATTTTCTGGAAAAACCTTTATCGCTTGAAAAAGTACTTACAGTTTGCAGGAACGCTCTTGCAATCAGAAAGTTACGTGAAGAAAATAAAACACTGAAAAAAATAAGCCATTTTGCAAGCGAAGATATAATCGGAACAAGCGTTCTTATAAGAAATATACGAGAGATAATAAAACAAGCGGCGGAAAGCGATGCGCGTATTTTAATTACAGGCGAAAACGGTACAGGAAAAGAAGTAATCGCAAGAGCTATTCATCAGTGTTCATCCAGAGCGGATAAGCCTTTTATCGATGTTAATTGCGCGGCGATACCTGACACTTTAATAGAAAGCGAACTTTTCGGACATGAGAAGGGCGCGTTTACAGATGCAGTGCAAATGCGTAAAGGGCGTTTTGAATTAGCCCACGGCGGGACGCTCTTTCTGGATGAAATCGGCGACATGAGTCTTTCCGCTCAGGCAAAGGTACTGCGTGTTATTCAAGAACAGAAAATTGAACGTATCGGCAGCGAGAAAACAATAGAGACCGATGTGCGTATCATTGCGGCGACAAATCAAGATTTGGACAAAGCTTGCGATGAGGGGCGTTTCAGGCAAGACCTTTTTTTCAGGCTCAATGTAATTCCTGTTTATGCCCCGCCCCTTCGCAAACGGCAGGAAGATATACCCCTCCTGCTTATGGCTTTTTTAAATCAATCTAAAAGGGAAATTACGCTTGAACAAGGCGCATTAGAAGAGCTTGCCGCTCATGATTGGCCCGGAAATGTAAGAGAATTAAAAAATCTAGCTGAACGGATAGCGATCATGCATCAGGGTAATTCCATAAACGGCGAAGAACTGTTAAAATTACTTAATAAAAGAGTGAAAAAAAATCAACAGCAAGGTTTTGGAGTTGATATACAGGAGAGCAAGTTGGCTGGTTTTCTAGAACAAAATTTTAATGAAGCAAAAGAAAATTTTGAAAAATGTTATTTAGAGTTCCAACTTCTAAAAAATAATGGTATAATTTCCAAGACAGCAGAGGCAATCGGAATTTACCCGAGTAATCTTCATGCAAAACTTAGAAAGTATCACATTTCTGCAAATAATAAAGAAGAATGAGGTAGTTATGAAAGAATTGACTGAAAGACAAAAACAAGTGCTTTCCTTTATCGCAGATTATATCAAAGAACATTCTTACCCGCCTGCTATAAGGGAAATTGCAGCGCATTATTCAATTTCTGTTAAGGGCGCGCATGATCACATAACAGCTCTTAGAAAAAAAGGTTATTTAAAACATACCGACAAACGTCCGCGGACTATAGGCTTAACCTTTACAAAACCGGAAGAAAATCAGGATTTGATTGAAATTCCTCTTCTTGGAAGCGTTGCGGCAGGTATCCCGATTCTTGCAGAAGAAAATTTTGACGGAAACATTTTACTGCACCGTTCCATGATAAGAAAAAATAAAAAATATTTTGCGCTGAAAGTAAAAGGCGATTCCATGTCAGGCGCAGGTATACTTGAAGGCGATCTTGCAATTATTGAAAAGCAAAACACAGTCCGTGACGGAGAAATAGCTGTCGCCGTTGTTGAAGAAGCTGCCGCGTTAAAACGCTTTTACAAGGAAAGTTCCAGGGTAAGGCTGCAATCGGAAAATCCATCTTACCCGCCGATTTACAGCTCTGAAGTAAAAATCCTCGGCAGGCTTTCAAGCATTATCCGTTCTTATAAATAAGAAAAATGATTTTGCAGGATTTATTTTAGATGGGCGCTTATATTTTTCTTGGTCCTGAATTAGGAAAAAAAAATGAAGCTATAAAAGAAGTAAAAGGAAAACTTTCTTCATCAAATGAAAATACGGAAGAATTTGTTTTTTATGCCGATGAAACTTCTGCCGTTACTATTGCCGACACTTTGCAAAATCAAAGCCTTTTTTCTGATGCGCGCATAGTCATTGTTAAAAACGCGGAAGTAATTAAAAAAAAGGAAGATATCGAACTTCTTGTTTCATGTACGCAAAATCTTGAAAAGAACACCGCTTTAATACTTTTATCTGAAGAAAATAAAATAGCCGCTGGTTTTGACAATGCAAAAGCAAACAAACAGGTTTTTTATGAAATGTTTGAGAGGGATAAAATTGAATGGCTGCGGTCTTTCTTTAAAAAAGCCGGTTTTACTATAGATAAGGAATGCATTGATACAATTTTAGAAATGGTAGAAAACAACACAGACGCTTTAAGCCGTGAATGTTCCCGCCTTATTTCTTTTTTTCCGAAAGACAAAACCATAAGCGTTGATGATATTGATAAATGGCTTTCGCATAACAGAGAGGAGTCCGCTTTTACACTTTTCTCCCGCATTGCAAGAGGCGATTTATTAAAAGCGCTCGAATCTTTAAAAATTATGTTAGCCGCAAAAGAAAGCACCCAGAGTATCCTTGCAGGGCTTGCATGGTGTTACAGAAAACTCGGCGACTATCTTTTATTAGCGGAAAACGGGAATGAAAATAACAGTTTTGAATTAAAAAAAATAGGCTTGTCATCTCCTATGACAAGGGATGATTATGCCGCAGCATCCCGGCTTTACAACGCAGAATCTGTAGAAGCGTGCCTTGCGCTGACCGCGCAATACGATATGTTGTTACGCTCCCATGTGTCTGTTATGGGAGATGTTTTAATGGACAGATACATCCTTGCTGTGATAAATACAAGAAAATAAATTATATTTTTGCGATATAATCTCCTATAACTTTTACAGTTTCATCAAAATCGCTGTGAAGCAATAATTCCGCAACAGTCCCGAACCATTCTTCTATTTCGGCAGTCCATGTTTGCTGTCGGAGTTCTGCAAGCGTATCTTTTGCAGATTTTTTATCAAAATCAATACATGCATCTTTTATTATTAAAAGTTTTTCTTTTAATAATGTCAGATTCCCGTTAATTTTTGTTTCATGTGTTTTTACTTTTAACTCAAATTTTTCTATTGTATTAAACAATTGTTCCAAAAACATCGGGAGGTCTGTTAAAATAAATTTAATGTTCTTATCACGCCCTGCCTGTTCCAGCCTTGCAGCCTCGGCAGATAATAAATTTTCCCCTACATTTGCAAGAGCGCTCTTCATCGCATGAATATTAATAATAAACATTAAAATATCTTCTTCGCTGCGGCAACGGTTAATATAAATTGTTTCCAGTATCTTTATTGTTTTTTTAGCATCCCTGACAAAAAATTCCGCTAACTGAGAATCAACAGATACCTGAAAACGGTTGCTGCCGAATAAACTTTGTTTTTGCATACGCGCAGTCTTTACAATTTCCGGCGGCATTTTATCTCTTATCAGTTTATTCAATGTAATATTTAATTGGCGGATATCTATCGGTTTAGAAATAAAATCATCAAAACCGCTGTGAAGAAACATCTCAGCCTGCCCTGCAAGCGCGTTAGCCGTCAATGCGACTATCGGTTTTTTGTAACCTATATTACGTATTATTTTTGTAGCTTCAATACCGTCCATTCTGGGCATCATATGATCCATAAAAATAATATCAAACATACTGCCGGACCTTATTTTGTCAATTGCTTCAAACCCGCTCGTTGCAGTATCAATTGACAAACCGTAAGGCGCCATCAATCCTTTTGCAACATAAAGGTTTGTTTCTACATCGTCAACAATTAAAACCCTTCCGTAAGGCATAAATTCGCGTTTAACTTGTACCGTCCTGATTTTCACAGTGTTTGCAAGATTTAGTTTCATTAAATTATCAGCTAATTCTTTACCGATTTTTTCATTATTAACAGTTTTTTGAGGAAGACGCACTGTAAACACAGAGCCCATACCGTGAGTGCTTTCAATATCAATATTTCCCTGCATTAGCCTAATTAAATTGCGCGTAATATTCATACCAAGTCCTGTACCTTCTGTTTTGCGGTTTGCTTCCATGTTAAAACGGGAATATTCGCTGCCTA
>Ga0209755_10008072_pt1 | contig 11315 bp, 7 predicted proteins | sample TergutCo191P1_FD_187301 | JGI IMG/M metagenome (GOLD analysis project Ga0209755, IMG submission 187301) | Cornitermes sp. P1 segment gut microbial communities from Petit-Saut dam, French Guiana - Co191P1 (SPAdes) (version 2) | ecosystem: Host-associated > Arthropoda: Insects > Digestive system >...
AAATCTAAACCAATTTTATTTACAGATAATACTAGTAAAATATTTACTAATTCTAATCTCAAAGATTTTAAAAATGATATAAAAAATGAATTTGAATCCCGAAATAAATGGTTCAATGTCAGTAGATTGTAGACTGTTATTAACCGTTAAAGTACGATAGGTTAAAAAAAAAACCCAAAGTAGCCGCTGGTGGCTGGGGCTCATTTTGCTTTAAATGCCGATTTTTGCACCAGCTGATATTATCTATTGTATTTCATACATTTTTAAATACAAGAACTTCAAATAAAAAGTACATGCTCAAGAATGGATCCATCTAACTGTTACGCAACTTACAAGATATTCAACCTATTTTCATGCAGTTTAGTTCATGGTCCTTTTTTATTTTGTTCATTTTTCACTTTAAGTTTTATTTTCTAGATTCATTCATTTCAAAATGACTGCTGCTGTAAGTGGGAACCCTGTGTTATACAGTTTGGAGCTGAATGCACGTGTTTCCTCAGAAGCTGATTAGATTTCACATACTGATGTTTATGTTTCATGGTAGTGTTGGCTTATCTGGGTGCTGAGAGGGAGAGGTCATATGCAATCAAAGTGGAGGAAAATAATGCATACCCATGTTCATTGCACTGGTTAGTGTAATATGGGACCAATGGCAAATGTCCTTCATTCTTTTGTATGGATTTCTTTGTTTTGTTTGTGAATAGTAGTTGCACACTTATGTCTATCTTCAGGTCAACAGTTCAGTCCCTTTTTGGTCAGAACAATAATAAGTGACAGGTCAGGCAGTGCAGATGCTTGAATCACGATAAGAGATGCAGAAATTGCTGAATTTGTTTGTGTGTGTTATCATGAAGTGCATTTAGTAGTATGACTGCAAAAAGAGAAAACTTATAGACCAAGTTATCATGGAAAAGATTTTATAATCACATTCTGATGTACATTCATTAGAAGATGAAAACATTTCACTCCAGAATGACAGTGACACTAACAGTGACACAAATGACATTACTGACAACCTGCACACAGTGGACTATCAATAAAACTCTCAACCTACTGTACCTGTGATCCACAGGTTGGCAGGGGGTCCCATTGGGTTATGACAAACAGTGGCACCCCACATCACTAAAGACTCTATTGCATTCAGCGTTTTCACGCTCTTCTTTTTTGAAACTATACAACTGTTTGTGTAAGAGATCTTGATAAAACCCATTTTATAAAATTCACAACTAAATATAGTCCTCAAATTGATTTGAACATTTCTTATACTAATAAATTAATTGTTAAAACATATAATACAAAATTTCTTTTAACATACATATGCAGGGAGTACACTGTCTTGGAAAATTCATAGTGAACAAATTACAAACAAATTAAGTACAGTGTTTTATACAATGAGATCATTTAAGACCTTAACATTACTGGAAACACTGAATATGGTAAACTTTGCTTATTTTCATTCTGTTGTGAACTATGGATTAATATTGTGCAGGAACCCCTCACATAATGCAAACATTTTTAAAAAATAAAAGAACATAATTATAATTATTACAGGATGCAGCAGTAGAAACTTGTGTATGTGTTTATTTAATACTTTACAAATTCTGCCTCTTCAGTCACAATGTAGACTTACTTCTCTTATTTGTGGTTAACAAGACAAATAAATTCAAATTGAATTCTGATGTCTGTAACATAAATAAAAAGGTAAAGCTACCCATTATAGGTCTGGACAGGCCCTTAGGGCTCCAGGATTTCTAGACAGTCGACACATGAAGGTGGTAAGGTTGTCAGCCCTACACACCAGTCACTTCTACCCCCCACGCGATTTCCCTGGTACTAATTTCTGCTACAGGCTGAGTCAACACCGGGCCATAGCTATAAAATAAATACTAGACGAAAATGTGACTTTCACCAACCTCCATCAAAGTTATCAGTATATTAAAAAAAAAAAAAAAAGGAGTCTACTCAGTTGGCGTAAGTGTTTAACTCTCTCCCAAAAAATATAAAAAATTAAGTGATAACCCCAGACAATTTAAAACAGCCCTGAAGAATTATTTACATGCTCATTCTTTCTACTTTATAGGCGAATACTGTAATGTAAATAGTGAATGATAAACTAAACTAAATCACTTTCCAACTACTTGTATTGTACCAACAACTACTGTATGTATGCAATACTTTCTTGCCTTGTTTTATATCCTAGGTGCTAACCTGTTTTGGATACACAGATTGTCAATAAATTCAAATCCTATTTAAATACTCCGCCAAGAATCTCCGGATAGATAGTAGCTGAACGGACGTAACACTTTCGGAAGGTACAGGCGTAGTGTTGCGAATGCTAGGCGAAGTTCTGTCGAGTTAGTGACCTAATTTTATTCCGTTAAACGGGCCGGTACGTACGTTAAAATTTGAATCTCGAACGAAAGGAAACAAATGAGCGTCATCTGTTAACATTACTCATTAGTATTTACTGTGATAGTAAGTTAACTAGTACGTTGACGTTTACGTGGCTGATATTGACAATGAATGCTAACAGGTGAAGGTTGTGAGAGGTCCGTGGAAGTGAACGAAGTGCTGTTAAATTATGGAAGACGAACGAGAAGGTTTGATAATCCGTGTCAGTAGTGATAATGAAGAATTCACAGACAATGAAGATTCATTCGATATCACAAGGAGCAATATACAGCATGAAAATAAGGCGAATCCCTTATATGAAAAACTGCAATTTATCGGTGTTGGTCTTGTGTTATGTTTTTCTTCCACTGCATTAATAATTCTGTTGCCCCTCTATTTGGAGGTCGTGGATGTTTATGGCGACGCATATACCGCTGTTATTTTCACATGTTCTGTAACGACTCTTGGGTTATTATTGGTGTCATGTGTGTCTGGAAGATTTGGAAATGGTGTTGCAGGAAGTCTGATGCCACCATTTGGATTTTCATCCGTTCTTTACACAGGCTTAATTTATGGAATAAGCGGCTTCTTGGTGATATACTCTCTTGAAAGGAAGAAAGTCGTATGCCACCTGCAGGATCCTATCAAGGGGGTTGTGCTTGTCTTCTCGTTGGTCTACTATTTCTTTTTCTGCAGGAAAAGTACGTATGACAGAGTAGTTATGCACAAAAAGTAACCTTACTTATGAGTACATAGTGCTTGGGATTTATTTGACGGTTTTGGAATGTATGTTAATTCTTCTACAACACATCTGTGTTTTGATTAGGATGCTTATGCTGCACCCCAACTGAAAATTTTAGTGAATTTCACAGCACATGAAGATGGTTTTAAAGAAACTGTAGCTATATCAAATAATAATTGGCATTATTTATCCTAATTGATTATTGATTTCTGTTATTTTGGGGAAAGTCTTTTAAAATGGGTATGAACTTAATGTAACATCAAAATACTCTGCATTTGGAGTTTTAACAGGTGCAAAATTAGTCCGTTCTGTGGAAAAGGCAAAATTAATGTGTGTGAACTGAAATTAATAGTCATAAGTGATACATAATAATAGTGTGTAGATATGCAAAATATTAGCCCAGGCAGCAGAGTTTAATGAGCAATTGTTACTTTCCCACACAGTGATAAAGATAAAGGTGTCAAAAGAAACTCTCAGCTTACCATATTGACGGTTAAAAAATTAATAGATGCCTATTAAGTGCATCCAGGTACTTTTCTTACATAGTTTTAACAAGTTAATTTTAAGTGGCTTATTATTTTTCTCCATATAGACTGCACATTATGCAGTTTTGTCAATGGAGCATGTATACAGCTTTATATATATCTACTTAAGATGTCAACAGTACCCTGGTTGGAATGAGGTTTACCACAGTTCATAATGCAGTGGTGACTCCTATGCTTCTATAATGGTAAAGAAAGGAAAAAAACCCATACCTGGTAAGAAGTATAGAACATCTTGTAGACAGCATTCAAGGCCAACTACCTGGGCAGTTGGAATATGTGGAAGGTTATTTGTTTACATATGTGATATATATATTTGTCTTTCAGGGATTAGTAAAACCAGTCACTTATAAAATAGTGATTATTATTTATTATTATGCTTAAAGTTGTTTTAACTGGGGTGTTAAAGTCATGTGTTGTTTCTTCTTGTTCGCGGACAATGACATAGAATAACATGGCAGTGTAGTTGATGACCTTCAAGTGGGAATAGTAATCCTCATAACAAGTTATATAAAAGAAGGTCATAACTTTAATTCTGATTTGCTGGAATTTCTGGCATATGAATGCATTTAAAAGGGTCCAAATATATTGTATCTTCTGTTAACCATTCAGGAGATAAGGATAGTATTATTTTCGGATGATAGAGACATGTTAGATACAAAAAAAAAACCCTGAAACACAAAATTTGAAGGTAAATTGAGAAGCTGCAGTTATGAATTTAAGTGGGTAATCTTATTATAAATAGAGGAAACCAATGGAAATGTCTTTTCATACCAGTCAAAACAGAAATCTTTTAAAACCAAAGGCCAAATTTAATAATTTTAAATCAAAACCCCCAAAGTTTTATGCATTTATGTATATAATTATCACAGAAAATATGGAATGGAATGATCACCTGAATCCACAGATCACAAAATTCAGCAAAGTATGTTACATTGTAGAAGCTTCAGTGGAGATAAGGACCACACATGCCATGAGGGTATCTGTTTTACTTTACTTTTATTTACTTTTCAATGATCCAATACAAGGTTTTTAAACCATATGGACATAGAAATGGTCACATAATAAATACACATTCTACAAGTGACTGTAAAATACAGTTTAAGTCAGTAGATTAACAGATGTATATAAAAAATTGCTAATTGAAAAATATCATACTTTACAGTACAAAAATTTAAAATTATAATACCATACATTACATATACAGTAATAGAGAATAAAAGAAATTACAAGGTGATGAGAATATTTGCAAACACGGTCTATAAAAAGGAACACACAAACTAACATAAAAAACTGTATTTATACAATGGAACAGTGAGATCGGATACATCTACATCTGTTAAATATGTCTATAAATAGATACCATAAATACACTTCCTACTGTGAGAAATTGTAAAATTCGTCCAAAGAATAAAACGAGTTTATGCAGAGGAAGTTCTTTACTAGCAATAAGACATTTTTTTGGTTGAAGGACTCTTTCTTTAAAAAATCCGGAAGACCGTTGAATAATTTAATGCCCCTGTAGAATACTCCGGTCTGATTTTCATGCCCATCTGAGGATGCTTTAATTTATTAAGGTGTAAATTATAATAATAATAATAATAAGAAGAAGAAGAACAGTAACAACAACAACAATAATACCTGGATCTCCACATTCAGTTTTGTAACAAAGCTTTATAAAAAAGGGTAGTAGGTATGAGAATTAAATTACATGTCAAAGTGTTTAATCATGTAAAGGAATTGGATGAGTACAAGTTTTTAAAGAAGGATTTTGAGACCCCTTATTTTTTAGCATACATTTGTGCAGCAGAAGAATATATGTCATGTTAATGTAGTTGGTATTTGCCAATGAGTTAAAGAAGAGTTACTGATTTTTCACCAATTGATGTGTATATTGTTGGTGTAAATATGTTTATATAATTTTAGCAAGTGAGGTTAAGTTTATGTAGGTAAAAATGGTGTTTGAAATATGTTTGTCCTGTGTCAGATATTTTGCTGAAATGTGTGAAGAATAAATGAAAGGTAAATTTGCTTTTGTCTATGCCATGAAGGCATACAGGGGTAGTAGAGGTATAGCTGCACCCATTCCTTGTCTCAGCACTAGATAGAGGTGAGTGGTCACCATCATGCCCTGCCTGCTCTGTCCCCTGGAAAGAACACCGGTACCCATTGAATGTGAAGCTGGGTGGGTCCCAGAGCCAGCCTAGTTGCTGTCAGTACACTAGAAATCTGGACACTTGATTAGTGTTGACTTCTCAGAAAGTTTTCAGGTCTAGAGACTTTAAATGCACAACTTGCATAGTTGGAAAATGTTGCTGTCAGGTTACACACATACTCTTCTATTCTCCTTATTTTAACTGTCATAAGCAATTTTGTAGTCTACTGACTGTTGCTGGAAGCACATGGTGGTCATGGTCTATCTGCAGTATTTTTGGTCATCCAAAATTTCATCATCTGTTCAGTTGGTAATTGACTGCCATACATACTATGTGCATAAATTATAAATTCTGTGGATCCAAATTTTATTCAGAGAGACAGTAGGAAGTGGCATACATTCATTTCAGTCTTCAAAGTGATTGTTCTGATTTAGTTGGTCTCCCTATATCTTTTCAGATGTATATGTCACTTTAAAATCATACTCTGGCATTATACTTTTCTTTGGTGGCAAGATCTGGTGGAGTCCAGTAGGTCTCAAATATATATTTATGCTGCTGGGTAATCTGGTGTTCTTTCTTTTCTTTTCATTTCTTCTTTTCCTCCCCCCAAGAATCATAGTTTCACTGTGGCATTTAGGTATTATTGGTGGTGTTATGTAGCATAATGACTGTTGGTTTTTTCTGAGTAAAAGCTCCTGGAGGCACTAATTAGGATGACCACTGCTCTTTGATGTTGAGGCTGTTTAGCATTGTGCCACTCTACAGTGGCTGCTGGTATGACTGTTCAGCTGTGAGGGAAATATGGTAGTGTTCACTGAAGTGAAGTGATGGGTCAGGGGTTAAAAATGTTATGTGCTCAGTATTTGGGGAGGCAAAATCTCACCCTGTAATAACAGATAGATGGTGCCTGCCATTCTATTCAGCTTCATCAGTAAACAATCAAAACATGACTACTTGGCTAGTTTTAAATATATGTGTTCATCTGTCATGCTGTCAACAGCAGTGGACTTTGTGAATCCTAAGACATGTAGTGTAGATGGTTATCAACATTTTGGAGGGACCTGCTGCCCCCATCTTCAGGGTAATATTGCTAATACTCAATCCCAACTGTGAGGTGTGCAATCACAGTGATCTTAGTCTTAATTTTCACTACCACAAGAACAACTCTCGTTTACTCTTGAATGCTGAGTTGTGATCTTACATGAACTCACAGAGGCAGTGAACAGTGTCAAATTAAATTGTAATAAAGAAACTGTTTAGAAATCTGCAGTCAGCAAGCATGGTATCTCTTGTTACTTTCAGTGATGGGCCTACGGAAGATCTTCTGCTCTACAACTATCATCGTTGGGCTGTTTATTAGTGTTGACTATGGCTTGTGCGATGAGTTCCGATGTCGTGGCAATGAGCGTGAGCAAAGAAGTGATGATGCTGGAGACTGGAGCTGGCAGAGCCACTTTGTATGGACATTTCTGTATATTGTGGGACTTGCACTCTGGAGCCTCAACTATACATTGTTGGAAGGACATGTGGTTGTATCTGGGGTAAGACTCAAGCCTTACAGCCTAGATTTATGCAAGAATATATCCTTATGCTTCACTAATTTTAACCAAGCTGTTGCTTCCACTTGTATCATTTTTGTGGAATAATGAGGAAGGTCATGATTTCCATTCTGCTGCAGTGTAAGTGCAGAGGAGAAATACTAGTTGCTTGTTTCATTTATTGATGTACAGTAGTACAGGTCTTTAAGTGGAGAGTTCCCTCCAGTTCAGGTCTTCTGGGGTTATACACTGTGTTGATTGGCCAACTGAGCATATCAACTCGGAAGACTTGAATCTTTGGCAGCACTGCTGTCAAAACCCCATATCTCATTATGTGGGAATGTCTTGGCTGCAAGACTTTTCTTGAGAAGGACCCAGCTCTGTGGAGTGAGTGAATCAGCTAATTTTTACACATAACAGTAGCATAAAATACAAGCTAGACAACCTGGGGAAGTTATACTGTGATATCAACCTTTCCAATAAGTAAACTCAGATAAAACGAGTGCAGTAAGAACAACAACAACAAAAACAGCAACATTAATGAACGTTGGCAGGTGTGGCTTGCTGTGACAATAGGGCAACTTCACAGATTTCACTGTGTGTGGTCCCATTTGGCATTCTTGATAACGATGTTGAACCTAGAGGTTTCATACCAACTTGGCAGTTTTTTTTGATCAGTTGGACCACTCTCAGCTTCTGAAGGCAGGCCTACTCTGATCCACAGGGCTTCAGTTATGTAGGGACCGGAAGCTCTCGTCTTGTCACTGTCTCCCGTTTAGTTTCTGCAAGAGACAGCCACCCCCATTCATCCACATGTCACTTACGCCCTCACATGCAGATCACAGATGAGAGTCAACAGGAGCAGCCTGTGAACTCTGGCGCCAAACAACACAGGTTGGTATCTATTCACATATTCCCACTGTTGTGGTTGGTGGGGAGAAATTCCTACGGTAGTGCATCAGACTTCTGTTCAGGGGGTTGCATGATTTGAATCATTGTTGCAGATGATTTTTTGTGGTTTGTGTCTGCCCTTCCAGGCAAGTGATATGATATTACCTCAAATTAAGCCAGGACTGCTTTCATTTATATCCTTTTACATCCAGTAACTGTCAATTAACTAACGTGTGAGTTACTTGTGCAGTGCTACATGTTGTACAGTATAAGATGTACTGATTTGTTCACAGGCAGATCACATACATGAGACAGCAGTACTGTGATTCTGACACAAGGCCACAAGCTTTGCCTATTGCGCTGTGGCTGCACCTTATAACTATGGTCTTGGTGCTGGCTTTGTGTTGGACTGATATGACATCTGTAGTGGGAAAGGTAACATATATCCGGTTGTAGTGTAATAAGTCAAAACTAGTGTAATGCCTGTGTTATGAAGTGTTGGAAATTGGCTGTGGTGGTCCTCGGTTGTGTGACTTTCATACCAATGTTGTTAAATTCAAGGAGATGTTTGAAGTTTGAAAGTAGATGTATGTACAAACACACACACCATAATTAACTTGTTAGCATAATTCTTTGTCTTACTGTCATATACCAAAGTGTAAGACATCTACATCCAATACACAAAGTTCCATTCCGTGCTGTAAGTGACAGTGTTTAGTATGTGCTGGGTGCAGGAGAAGTGCAAGTCCTGTGTTTTATGTAGATGTAATTAATCCCTGCAACAGATACTGCAGGTGGCCCCTTGTTCTTCATGTCACTGTTGCTACAGTCTTCCTTTCACTTTAGCTGACTATGAGAGACAGCAACACATTCAGTGGAAAGGAAATGGACCATCTTAGTGGCCAAATGTGCTCTCTGCTTGGGGTCCAGTCTCATTTTCCTGAATGAATCGTGTACCATTGAACATTGAATGGTGAACGTAGCAGTGAATTTTCTTTTTAAACTCGTGGTAGTTGATCCATACTTTATGTCCATAAAGTGTACAGGTGGAAACTTGTGTTCTCTTGCTTCTTCTTATTGGTTTTATGTCAGGCTAAGCATGGTTGATGAAACAAGAGTATTGCTTGCATTCACAGGGTTCTTCAGCTGCTGAATTTTGGAATTTGACAAGAGATGGCTTGTATTGTCATTTTGGTGGACACAACAAAATGACAAATAATTTAAGTGATGAAGTGATATCACTGATTATTCATGACACTTGCCAGCAGGTATGACTAGTTCGCATTACTTAATGATGATGACCTTGTTGTAGCTATATATGTTTGTAAAACGTTGTGATTGTCACTGTCATGGGACAGGGCTTTATGTTGGGTATGTATATAGGTCTGTTCTCTTTATGGTAAATGTAGAAGTAACCATCAATAAACTCTTAAAACTAAACCGTCATCAGGTTGAACAGTATGAAGTAAAGGAACCGTACCTTTAGAGAAGGTAACATTTAATCAGGCGTTCAAATTTGTAGAATGAACAAAATACATTTTCAATTACCAGTATGAAGAAAGGTAACGGGAGTACGTATGCAGTTCCCTCAAGATACCGTAATTTAACAGAATGTGTTAGAAGAGAGTGGCATAGTAAATGGTGGGGCTGCGTGTCTTGACTTATAACACAACTTTGACTCATTCAGATCATGGCCCTGTAACTGGATATTATATTGTTTTTTTATGGCTTTTGTATTGTATTGTATTGTACTGTATTCATTTACATCCATAGAGTCACATTATGTAACATAGGACAAGTCAGAACAATATATAGGCCATACCTACAAACAAATAAAGTGCGCAGATCAAACATGAACATTCCACAGTCCAAGGCCATCACATAACAAAAACAATATATAAAATTACGAACATATGGGTAATTACAGTTATATACCTCAGTTCCCAATACAGACAGCTACTACAGTGCGGCCTGTAAATATTGTACAGTATAAAAAGCTTTTTGCAAAAGTGTACATTTCAGTTCTTTTTTAAAATTATCGTGTTTCATCTTTTTATTTCTTCAGGCAACTTATTACACAATTTTAGCCCTTATTTAAAACAATGTTTGATATGAAGAGGTGGTACAACCTGAGACATGGAGGTCATGACTGCTTCTTGTATCATATTTATGTACACGATAATTATGTTTAATATTCATGATACTTTTTTTTTCTTATGAAACATAATACTTTTGAAATATAAATTGAAGCCATTGTTAAAATCTTGTGTGTCTTAAAACTATTCCTGCAGGATGTATGTCCTTTAATCCAAAATATCAGACATATCACTTTTTTTTTTTAAGACAAAAACTTTTTCACTGTAACTATCTGTTAACCGAAATATAATACCATACTTCATGTGAGACAAAATATTCATGATACAGAATTCTAACTGAGTGATGACTTATTACTCTTTTAAAGATTTTATTATAAAATATTTCTTATTCAAGCTGTTACATAATGTATCGATATGGGCGTGCCATTTTAGGTTTTCAGTGAGAGTAATATGCAAGAATTTAATATTTGGGCTATACTCTATAATTGTATTGTTGTACATAATATTTGGTGTATCAACAAATTTCTGCTGACCGGAATGTTTTAGCAGTATTTAATCCTTTAAACACCTAGCTAAATCCCATCTGCCCTTTGCTAGCCTTATTTGGAGCTCACCATATGCTCCATGTTAGCAGGTAAAGGGTTAAGACAAGCTCATTGTCAAAAAGCCAAGCTTCTAGCAGTATCATTACTTTATTATTACTTTTATGTCTTTATCAACCACAAGTATATTGGTGTCATCTGCATATAGAGCCAACTTGGCATTTTGTTAGTTCCTCCAAGTAAATATCAATGTAATAAATCTGATGTGTGGTTGATCGTGCATCGTAATTCAGTGTGGATAAGAAAAACCAACTAGATTTCACTTTTTGTATTCTTTATTTCTCTTCTAATAGTTGCTCAACATGTTTCGGACAACCATGTGCCCATCATCAGGAGCTGACGACTGCGTGATGTTAT
>Ga0209755_10008073_pt1 | contig 11315 bp, 13 predicted proteins | sample TergutCo191P1_FD_187301 | JGI IMG/M metagenome (GOLD analysis project Ga0209755, IMG submission 187301) | Cornitermes sp. P1 segment gut microbial communities from Petit-Saut dam, French Guiana - Co191P1 (SPAdes) (version 2) | ecosystem: Host-associated > Arthropoda: Insects > Digestive system...
AAGTAGCGCCTCAGGCGGTACCCCCTGTTGTCAAGATTTTAGATTTCGGCAAGTTCAGATTTGAAAATGAGAAGAGGCTTCGGGATTCCAAGAAAAAGCAGAAGCTGCTTAAACTTAAGGAAATCCGTATGCAGCCCAAGATCGATGACCATGATCTTGATTTCAAGTCGAAGCATATAAAAGAATTTTTATCTGCAGGTAACAAGGTAAAAGTAACGATACGCTTTCGCGGACGTGAACTTGCTCATACCGAGCTTGGTTTTGATGTAATGAAGGACGTTCTTTCCAGAATTGAGGGAGAATATATCATGGAGAAACCGCCTGCAATGGAAGGCAGGTTTATGTCCATGGTTTTAGGTCCTAAAGGCAAGAAATAAATATTTTAAGGGGCGGTTTATGCCAAAGATGAAGACAAAAAAGAGCGCGGCAAAGCGTTTTTCCTTTACCGGTACAGGTAAGGTAAAATACAAAAAACAGAATTTGCGCCATATCCTGACTAAAAAGTCATCCAAACGCAAACGTGGTTTGCGTCATGCAGGTATCTTGTCCGATGATAACGTACCGGTAATCAGAAAACAGCTTCTGCCCTACGGTTGAGCCGTTAGGTAATTAGAGAGGGAATTTATGTCAAGAGCAATAGACGGTTCCAAAAGAAAGAACCATCGTAAAAAAATATTAAAACAGGCAAAGGGTTTCTGGGGAAGACGCGGCACTAACTACAAAACTGCGAAAGACGCAGTTGCCAAGGCTTTATCCTACGCTTACCGCGACAGAAAAGACAGAAAGGGTGAGTTCCGCAAACTTTGGATTATCAGAATTAATGCGGCATGCCGCGAGCTTGGACTTTCATATTCAAGATTGATAGCCGGGCTTGATAAGGCAGGCGTAATCATTAACCGCAAATCTCTGGCATATCTTGCCACAGAAGATACGGCGGCTTTTAAGGCAATTGCCGAAAAAGCTAAATTAGCTTTAGCTAATTAACTAACTTGCTTTGGCAAGTAATTAGCTTTAATTTAAGCTTAAGCGCGGGAATAGGGGAGCATAAGTAAAATGTTAAGCCTTGAGCAAGTCCAGCTTCTGGAAGCCCGTGTCGCCAAAGCGATTGAATATGTACAGCGCGTAAACGATGAGAACGCAGCCCTTTCTTCGGAGAGGGCTGGTTTGCTTTCCAAGCTGGAAGCGAATCAAAAGCGGCTTGATGAGCTTGAGCTGCTTGTTATGCGTTTTAAAGAAGATCAGGGCAGAATAGAAGACGGTATTTTAGCCGCGCTTGACAGGCTCAGCCGTTTTGAAGAAGCCTTTGAAAGCAGTTTAGCCGACGATACAAAAGAAGCGCCGAAAAAACAAGCAGTAAAAAAAGAACCTGTTTCGCAGAAAGAGGCAGTGCAGAAAGAAACACCGCAAAAGACCGTACATGAAGACTTTGAACTTGACGCAGGAGATCTTGATACAGAAATAGAATCAAAAGATGCCGAACTTGATATTTTTTAAGGTAAATTGATGGTCAATGAATTTAAACTGGATATTCTGGGTGCTTCTTTTACCATTACCGCAGATGCGGATAAAGATTATTTAAAAAAAGTTTTAACCCAATACAAGACAGCAGTTCAAAACACCCAAAAGATATCAGGCATAAACGATCCTCTTAATGTTGCGATTTTAACAGGTTTTATGTTATGCGATGAAATTAACAAAATGAAGCAGCTGCAGGAAAAAATCGAGAATAACGCAATGTCTCTTTTGGAAGAACAGGATGAAGAAGCGCAGGAAGTAGAAGAGAGAACCATTCGTCTTATAAATAAACTTGAACAGGCGCTAAATATATTCGGCGATGAAAAAAATATATAGGCTTTTTAATCAAATTAAACATTATGAATGGGGGTGCGCGCGCTTTATCCCTGAGTTTCTGGGAATTAAAAATAAAAAAAAGCTTCCGTTTGCGGAAATGTGGATGGGAACTCATAAAAGCGCGCCTTCTAAAGTTATTAAAAATTTTAAAAAAATAAATCTTGCAGAAATTAACGGAGAGCTTCCCTTTCTTTTTAAACTGCTTGCGGCTGGAAAACCGCTTTCGCTACAGGTTCATCCTAATAAAGAACAGGCAGCAGAAGGTTTTGAAAGGGAAGAAAGAACGGGTCTTTCTTTAGATGATCCAAAAAGAAATTATAAAGATAAAAATTCAAAAAACGAAATAATATGCGCCTTAACTCCATTTACGTTAACGGCAGGTTCAAATGAGATTACATTGCAGCCCCTGGAAGCTCTTTTTATTCCCTGCGGCACAGCACATTCTTACAAGCGCGGTTTTGGCATAGAGCTTATGAACAATTCAGATAACGTAATAAGGGGCGGACTTACAAATAAACATATAGACATGGAAGAATTCAGCAGGATAACCAATAAAGAGCCATTTTTACCTCAAATAATTACGCCTGATGATAAGCAGAGTGTTTTTAACTACCGGATTCCCGCAAACGATTTTTCCTTAACGCTTATTCGCGGCAAAGGAGAAAAGATTACAGTTTCGATAAATACACCTGCGATATGCATTGTTACAGAAGGAAGAATAAAAATAGATGGTTCTCATTTTAAAAAAGGAGAATCTTTCTTTATCCCTAAAAAAATTAATAATTTAATTCTTGAGGGTGAATTTGTACTTTTTGCGGCTTCCGGGGCAAATGTATGAAAATTTACGTTGATGCCGACTCCTGCCCGAGACCCGCGCGCGATCTTGTTTTACGCAGAGCATGTAAATTAAAAATACAAATTATTTTCGCAGCCAATCATCCAATCCCCTGTGAATGCGAGATTGACGGCGTTATTTCAAAAGCGCAGATGGAAATCTGCCCCAATACAGAAAATTCCGCGGATGACCGCATCGTAGAACTCGCAGAAAAAGGCGATCTTGTAATTACAAGGGATGTTCCTCTTGCAAAGCGTCTTGTAGAAAAAGAAGTCTATGTAATGGACGATCGCGGCAGGGTATTTACGTCAAATAATATAAATGAGCTTTTATCGCTTCGCAATTTTTCTGTAGGACTTGCGGACTCAGGTCTTGGAATGGAACGCATAGCAAATTACAGCAAGAAAGAGTTAAAAACATTCGCAGACAGCCTGGACAGGTTCCTGACAAAGTATGCGTAAATAATTAATATTTAATTGCACATCACTCTTCAGGATATGCGTTCTGAGTCTGTTTAATATTCGGCAGTATCTCAAAGAAAATCTCTATTAGCTCAGGATCAAATTTGGAACCGGAAAGTTTGCGTAATTCCTGTAAGACTTCATTTTCTGTCCATGGTTCTTTATAGACGCGCTTTGAACATAGTGCATCATACACATCCGCGACAGCTACAATTCTTCCGCCCAAAGGAATCTCTTCGCCTTTTTTGCCAATAGGATTTCCGTCTTCATCTGCCTTTTCTACTTTTCCGGTGTAAGGATCAACCCAGCCGGGATAACCCGTTCCATCCCAGTTTTCATGGTGAGTAAGCGCAATTTCTTTTGCAAGAAGATCGACAGGAGAGCTTGTGTCATGAAAGAGACTTGCGCCGTAAACAGTGTGATTTTGCATAATTTTATATTCTTCGGGAGTAAAGCGCGCGGGTTTTTTAAGAATCGCGTCTGAGATTGCAACCTTGCCTACATCATGGAGCATTGAGCTTATTTTTAATGTGTCGCGGTATTTTTCCCTTTCTTCTACCGGGATTTTATGATGATAAGCCCAGCGGTCATAAATATCTACGGCATAGCCTGCGACGCGGTTTACATGGGTTCCGGTTTCCTTGGGGTCGCGAAGCTCGGACATTTTTATCATGCGTAGTACCATGGCTCTTGTGATATAAGCTCTCTGGAGAACCATACTTGCGTTGGTAGCAAAATGGGTTAGCAGAAGTTCGTCATCAGGAGAAAATGGAACGATGTTCTCGCCCTTGTCTTTTGAGTTAATTACCTGAATAACACCCATCAATCTTTTATCTGTCGCAATAAGCGGGATGGTTAAACTGGAAACAGTTTTATAGCCTGTGATGGTATCGTATGACGAATTAAATTTATACGGAGCTTCCGCCGGAATATCATACATATCGGGCACATTGATAAGATTTCTTTTTAAGGCGCAGTAGCCGGAAATTGACTTTTCGTTAATCGGCACAGAGAAAATTGAGTAGATCATTTTCTGCCCCGGCGGCAGTTTTTTCTGAATTGTGTCATTCTGGGAATATTTAATAGACAGCTTTTCTGTTCCTTCTTCTCCGGGTTCTGTCGGAACAGTTATATATATTGAACCTGCATCGGCGTTTACAACCCTTCTTGATTCAAAGAGTATCCTTTCCAGAAGCAGGTCAAAGTCCTGAATCTGGTTTAATTCTGAATCCAGTTGAATTATATTTTTAAAATCCGGTTCTTCCTTCATATCCCTTTTTCCCTCTTGCTAAAAATGCATATCACCTTTATTTTATATTAAAGAGGAAAATTGTACAATGGGAGTAATAAAAACAGCTTTGGAAATTGCACTCGAGAAGACTGAGAGTGTTAAAAGCGATAAATCAAGCATAAACCAGTTTGAAGCAAAACAAAGAGGCAAAAAGCTTGCCAATACCTTCCTTGCAGGGGAGCTAAACCTTGAAGAAGAGCTTAAAAAAACGCCTGCTGATGTAAAAGAAAGCGTAAGACAAGGGATATTTGACGTACTTATCACCCAAATTGCCCTGCCGGGCGCTAAAGATGACGAAACAAGGTGGGAAAGACTAGGCAAGGGGTTTTCGGCTGTTATAAATAACAAGGAATTCCCGGCTATGTATGATCAACTGACACAGATATTTACCCAGTATCTTCAGGAATCGGCTCAGTATGAACAGATGGTACGCCAGCAATACGCGCCAAAGCTTCGCCAGAAAGAAGAGGAAGTATCCAGAAGGTTAGGCAGGGAAGTGCGTATCGATCCTTTTCAAGATCCTGAATTTGTTGCTTTTTATAATCAGCATATGGGCGCTGTCAAGGCAAACTACGAACCTGTTATCGAACAGGCAAGGAAAGAAGCAAAGAGAATGTTTGACGAAGGATAGATAGTTAACGGCTCTTATATAGCCCTGGTTCCGCCGGTTCTTAAACCTGCTTCGTAGAGCTTTCCGCAGGAAATAAACATGGGAAGTTTGCTTCCGGCAAGGATAATATCAGATTCTTCTGCCATTTCAATCATATCGCGTCCGGGTATTTTCCCGCGCACGAAAATAATAGCATGGATATCCAGAAGCTCTGCAGTTCTTATAACCTGAGGATTAACAAGACCTGTTAAAAGGAGAACCCTGTCTTTAACAAAAGCCATTACATCGCTCATGAGGTCGGCTCCGCAGGCTGCGGCTATTTCCCGTTCAGCTTTCTCTTCCCCGATAAAAAATTGTCCTTCCAGTAGTGCTACGGCTTCAGATACCTTCATTGTTCCCCCCTCTGGACATATTCATGCTCTATTATTATACTATTTTTAATTTATTGTAAAGCCCAAAGGGAGGATATTATGGCAGAACATGTAATGCATAAAAAAGAGACCAAAAAAGCGCCTCAGAAGACTTTAAAAGAAAAGCGCGAACAGAAAAAAGCAAAGAAAAAAAGCAAAGACTCTCAATAAAGAAGAATTATTCCAAGAGAATAATAAACCACAGAGGTCACAGAGTGACACAGAGTTTTTGGTACGAATACCAAGCCACTCTCCGTGTACCCTGTGTACTCCGTGGTTAAATTCATCTTATTTTATCAGGTAGAACTCAACCCTGCGGTTTTTCCACCAATTGTCTCTGTCTTCATAAGCTACTACCGGTTTAGTGCCGCCCATTCCGACTGCCGTTAATCTGTTTCTGGCAACGCCGTTTCTTACAAGCATGTCTACAATCGCTTTCGCTCTCGCTTCGCTTATGCTTTTTAATGCAGGTTCTTCGCGATCACGCGCAGCTCCAACAGGCTGAGTAGCATTGGCATGACCTTCAACCTGTACGCGGTAATCGCGGAATTGGTTAAGGATTTGCGCAAGGCGCCTTATGATACGGTTATTGTTGTCAACAACATCTTTTGGAAGATCGTTAAAGTCTGCGAAATTGGGTCTGAATTGAATCGACGGAATCTGTATTTTTAAGCGGTCTCCTTCGCGGATAACCAATACGTCAATACCAATTCTGCCGTCTGTTTTGCTTGTATTTCCAAGAGCGTCAGTTGCCGTGTATGTGTAAGGATAGAACATAGCCGATTGAACAAGCTCACCCTTGTCGCTCTTGCCGTCCCATGTAAGTCTGTTTGCCGGCGTTCCGCGACCTTCAATTTTTCTGAATACTGCGTAGGGCGGTTCAGGAGATTTTATCTCAACAGACCATGTTGCTATAGGGGAAGCGTCTCTTGCAGTAAGGTTAATAAAAAGCAGATCGTTTTCGCCGTCATTGTCCGGGCTGAAATATTCAGGCGTTGAGGCAAATGTCAGCTCAGGTCCTGATACGTCAACTAATACAGTTGCAGCTGATGCCTTAATAACATCGCCTCTTGTGTAATTAACTGTAAGCTCCGGCGTGTATACGCTTTCTACAATTTCGCCCTTATCATTAAGACCGTTCCAGCCCTGAACTGCGGGAACCTGTGTGGTTCCGGAGAATGTGCGCTGGACTGTGCCTGAGCTGTCTTTTAAGTCAAGTTTCCAGTTATTGATACCATCGGTGAATGAAAGACGAATTGAGAAATTGACAAGATTTGAGCTTTGTCCTTTTTCAGGTCTGATAGCCGAAACAGAGCATGTTACAAACGCGCCCGCTTCTCTTGAGTCAAGAATGATGTTTGTAATATCAGCTTCTGCCGAATTCTGCGCTCTGTCTGTCGCGCCGATGCGGAAACTGTAAACACCGTCCGGAGCAATCATGCCGCCGTCACTTCTGCCGTCCCACACTATAGGTCTCGGCGCGCCGCTTTGTTTTTCAAATGTTCTGATTTTCTGACCTGCAGCGTCATATATTGCGCTTTCCCATGCATCTTCTGTTGAACCGCGCGGAGTAATTGTTACAGAGCTGTTGCCTCCCTGCGCTTTCGGGTCAAATATTTTCTGCGCGTCTGTCATAGCGTTTATGCTTACATTCGGCGGAGTGTTTTTTAATACTGCTTCATAGGGTTTTGTTGTCATTGTATTGCCTGAGTCATCGGCAGCAGTAATTGTAAATGTGTACTTGCCGTCAGGAGCAAGCGCGCCAGAACTTGTGAGTCCGTCCCATGTAATTACAGGAGGTATTTCAATTTGATTTTTGGTTGAAACTATGCGGCTGAAAAATTCCTTCATGTTGAACTGTTCAAAACGCTGTTCCTTGTTTTCGATTACGCGGACAACCTCGCCTTTCTCATCTTTTATCTCGACAGACCACGATGTTACATAACCCTGATCCGTTATACTGACAGGAATTTCAAGCTGGTCTGATTTTCCGTCGTTGTTCGGCGAGAAATAAGCTGTCTCAGGATATTTTAAATCCGCTACAGGAGCATTTTTATCTGCGCGTCCTACATACCAGCTAACGCCGCCGCCGACAGCAGTAATTCCCTCGTACAAGGGCTTGTATGCACCGCTTATTTTAAGGTCTCCGTCGGAAGGAAGTTTTCCGCCTGCGATTCTTTCTCCGCCTGACGGCAGAACAAAATTAAAGGTAATACCGATAGCCGGTATTACAGGAATAGCCATGTCGTTATCAAGTTCGTAAGCATTTAATCCTGATCCGCCCGGCCATGAAGCAGAAATTGTAACAACTTCCGCTATGGTCATGTTTATCCCTGTTTTAAAAATGAAGTTAATATAATCTTCCTTGGGATAGAAGAGCGATGGAATGATAATATCTGCTGCAATACCCAATACAAAGGGATCGGATTTTCCTTCTTTTCCTTCGATGTGTATTAAATCAAATGCAATACCGGTTCTTGGAGAAAGCCACGTAGGGAAATAACTTAAACCCAAACCGCCGAGAACAACGCCTATGGTAAAGTTTTTCATGAAACCAAGATTACCTATATTGTATCTAAAGCCAATGTCTGCAGATATTGTTTCTCCGGAGTGGATTTCCTCATCTCCATAAGAATTTCCGGCTCCAAATCCAAAATTTAAACCAAGACCAACTGACATCCCGGGATACAGTTCTTTTGATGCAAACAGATTGCCGCCGAAAGTCGGATTAATGGGAAAATAGGCATATTGATCTTCTGCAAAACCGCCTATATAACGCAGTGAACCGCCGAATACGCCGACTTTTGTCGGGAAAAGCGCGCCAATCGAGATAGCCTGCATATAACCGTTATCTCCATTGCTCGCGTCCCTTAGTTTTGATTCCTCACCGCCGCCGAAATCTACGATTGCCAAATAACTGGCATCGAAGATCATACGGCGGGAATCTCCGCCTTGAGCAGGGTTAATAGCGCTTACCGGCGCTCCGCCTGTGGTTGTTGAAAAACCTGCAGGCGCCAAAGCTGCGCTGTACAGGTCTGGAGCAGCATCAGCGCCGAGCGGAGACTTCTGCGGGTCTGCGTACAGCGTTCCTGCCGCCAAAAACAGGATTGCAGAAAGCAAGCCCAAGTTTTTCATGAAAAACCTTTCTTTGTTCATATAATATCCTTATTAATTACTTATATGTAAAAATAACACTATTTGCCTTTCTTTTCAATCTAACTGCAATAACTTTTTTTAGTTTTATTTGTTATTATAGCAGCAATGAAGAAAATAATCATTTTTATCTTAATTTCGATGCTTTTACTATGCGGATGTTCAGGCAAGAAAAGAAGCGGCGCATCATCCTATGAATTTACCAATATTAAGCGCGGTACGCTGGAAAGAGCGGTTTCCTCAAGCGGGACGATAAACCCTGTGTCGGCTGTAAGGGTTTTACCCCGCATGAGCGGCAAAGTAGAGACAGTACATGTTGATTATAACGATACTGTAAAAAAGGGAGACGTGCTTGCCCGCCTTAACACCGATATGCTTCGTTTGCAAAGGGATCAGCAGCAGGCGGCAGTTTTAAAAGCGCGGGCAAATTACGATCTTCAGGCGATTAATTACCGTAATCAGGAAGCTCTCGCCAAAAAAGACCTGATTTCCGAGTATGAGCTGAGAACTTCTAAAACCAATCTTGATAACCAAAGGGCAGACCTTGCAGTTGCCGAAGCCAATTTAAGAAAGATCGAAACAGAAATAAATCAATATGCTTTTATTACATCTCCCATAGACGGCATTGTGCTGGATCGAAATATTAATGTAGGCGACACTGTCGTGGACTCTGCAAACAGCAATTCCACAAGCATTTTTACAATTGCAGAAAATTTGCGCGAAATGCAGATAGAAGCCGCTGTCGGCGAGCTTGATGTTACATCGATACACAAGGGGCAGGAAGTAAGATTCACTTTGGAAAGTTTGAGGGGGCGGCGTTTTTCAGGCGTTGTTGAAAATATCAGAATGGTTCCGGTTATTTCGAACAACGTTGTTTCGTACACGGTAATTATCAATGTGGAAAACAAGGACGGCTCTCTTCTTCCGGGAATGACCTGCGCTGTGGATTTCATCGTGGAGAGAAGTGAAAATATTTTAATTGTTTCCAACGCGTCTCTGCGTTATCAGCCTTCAAGTTTAAGTGCGGATCAAATTGACGAGCTTGTGTTTAACGCAAGTCTTGCGAACATGAACGATGAGCAAAAACAAGCCGCGCTTGACGCAAGAGCGCAGAATAATAAATCTTCATCAGCGCAAGCCAACAGCAGTCAGGGGATAAATCAATTAATAATGGGTCCGCAGCCGGCGCAGAGAATGCCGGGAGGCGCTCCAAGACCTGCGGGCAACAGGGGAGACGGCGGACAGGGAAGTCAAGGCAGAGGCGCAAGAGCGGTTGTTATGCGCAATTTGTGGTTTTTTGCGGATGACGGAAAATTTGACTGCATTCAGGTGCGCATCGGTATATCAGACGGTTTTTCCACGGAAGTTTTTGTAAGCGATGAATTGGAAAATAAACAGGTGATACTCAGGGAGAAGCTCTAGTGCCTGTAATCCAAATGCGCGGAATTAAGCGCGAATACCGGATGGAGACAAAGCGGTCAAAAAAGCAAAAACATGAAGAAACGGCAGTCGTTGTCCGCGCCCTTCGCGGCGTTGATTTTTCTGCGGAAGAAGGCGAGTTTATTTCTGTAATGGGTCCTTCGGGCTCAGGTAAATCAACATTAATGAATATTCTCGGCTGCCTGGATAAACCTTCAGGCGGCACTTACACTCTGGACGGCATAGAAACATCAAAATCTGACACCGATACCTTTGCATATATAAGAAACAGAAAAATCGGCTTTGTGTTTCAATCTTTTAACCTGCTGTCCAGAACCACCGCGCTTGAAAATGTTGAGCTTCCTCTTTTTTACAGACGCGCGGAAAAGAATGAAAAAAAACACAGCGCCGCCGACCGCAAGGAAATTGCAATCGCCGCTTTAAAGGAAGTAAACCTTGGCGCGAGAATGGATCACTTTCCTTCGCAGTTGTCAGGCGGTCAGCAGCAGCGCGTTGCAATCGCGCGCGCAATGGTAAACGACCCTGCGTTTATTTTAGCGGACGAGCCGACGGGAAACCTCGACACAGGCATGACCCTGGAAATCATGGGGCTTTTTCAGGAATTAAATAACAGGGGAAAGACAATCATAATGGTAACTCACGAGCCTGAGCTTGCAGCTTACACAAAGCGGATAATAACGCTGCGTGACGGAGAGATTGTCTCGGATAAACAGGTAACAGACAGGCGCGATGCTCACGAAGACTTTGCGCAATGGAATAAAGATCACGCTCTTTTAACAGAAGGTGCAAATTGAACATACTTCAGCTTTTACATACCTGTCTTCGCTCAATCTTGCGCAACCGCATGAGAAGTCTTTTAACCTCGCTGGGAGTAATCATCGGCGTAGGTTCAGTTATCATAATGGTGGCAATAGGCGAAGGTTCCCAGCAGGCGATAGAAAAACAGATAACAGCCATGGGAACAAATTTGCTGCAAATAATGCCGCGCCGAGGCATGAACCGAAGCGGCGTGCAGGTATCGGTGCGCAATAATGCCTTTCAAAAAAGAGATATAGAAAAAATCAGGGATGAATCAACTTTTGCCCAGGCGATTTCAGGCATTGCCGCGGCAAACATGAATGTAATAGGTCCTGAGGGCAACGCTTCTGTTCCGATACAGGGAGTGGAACCTGATTTTTTAACCGCGAGAAACTGGAAAGTAAATTTGGGTTTTTTCTTTGAAGAAGAAGAGCTGATCGCACGAAGCAGGGTAGCAGTTCTGGGC
>Ga0209755_10008074_pt1 | contig 11315 bp, 5 predicted proteins | sample TergutCo191P1_FD_187301 | JGI IMG/M metagenome (GOLD analysis project Ga0209755, IMG submission 187301) | Cornitermes sp. P1 segment gut microbial communities from Petit-Saut dam, French Guiana - Co191P1 (SPAdes) (version 2) | ecosystem: Host-associated > Arthropoda: Insects > Digestive system >...
CAATGTTTACGGCACACACCTTGATACGGTTGTCGCGGCTGCGGAACAGATCAGGCAGTACATGGAGCAGGACCCGAATGTGATAAATACCGATCTCGATATCCGCTTTAACCAGCGTGAAATGAATACGCGCATCCTCCATCAATATTTGGGGCTGCTGGGGCTTTCTTCCTATCAGGCGGCTCTCGCAAACCGCATTGTTTTTAACGGCGTTTCCCTTGGGAATTTTTATGCCGCTGATAAAAATTACCCGATAGAGCTGCGGACGAGCCTTGGCAGCGGACAGATCCCTCACGATGTTCTGTACTCGCTTGGGATTACTGCCGGCATGGGCAATCAGGTGTCGTACGCTAATTTCGCGGAACTAAACATTGAGGAAACTCTGTCGCAGATTAACCACAGGAATAAATCAAGAGCGATTACTGTGATCGCGAATCTCAGAGACCCGAATGTGCGCGAAAGCACACGCCGTCTTGAGACTCTGCTAGAATCGCAGGGCATTGTCCCCGGAGCTTCATGGGAGCTTGGCGGCAGCGCGGCGGAAATGCTCTCATCATTCCGCTCTTTGATCATTGTGCTTGCGATTGCCATCTTTTTAATTTACTCGGTAATGGTGATTCAGTTCGAACGTTTCACTCAACCGTTACTCGTCATGTCGTCAATCCCTTTCACTTTGATTGGCATTACAGGCGGCCTTCTCCTTTTCCGCTCGTCATTAAATCTTGTGTCGATTATGGGCATCATCACTCTTGCGGGTCTTGTTGTTAATAACGCCATCATTCTTATCAGCTATACTAACCTCTTAAGGGAAAAGTACGGGATGCCTCTTGAAGAAGCGGTTATTACGGGCGCGATTTCGCGGCTAAAACCAATTCTTATGACGACTGTTACGACTCTGTTCTGCGTTATCCCTCTTTCCATGGCTACGGGTGAAGGTTCGGAAGTGTACGCGCCGCTGGGTCAGTGTATTTTCGGAGGGCTGTTCAGCTCAACATTTATTACGTTGTTTTTTATTCCGGTGGTTTATTTGATACTGGAGAAGCGGAGGGAGGGGAAGAAAGAGATGCAATCTAATTATACGAAAGAGCGTGAAAGGGACACTGATTACAAGTAAAGCAAAGCAGCAGCTGCCATGTATTAGGCAGCTAATAAATGTCGATTTTTTTAACTTTTTTTCATTTTCGGTAAAGCAAAACAGCGAGTCCGCGCCATATATATAACATGAATATTTATAAAAAATTTTTCTTGCGGGTAAAGGAATTTTTCTTTCCCGGTGTCTGCGCTCTTTGCGGCGGCGGACTGAACAGCCCGGCGGAGATACGGTATAGTCTTTGCGGGAATTGCGCGGATTCGACTGCTCCTGCTCATGGAAATACTAACGATATTTTCCTTGATAGCAAGTGTAAAATGTGCGGAAAACCGCTAATCTCGGAGATAGGGACATGCCTTCCCTGCCGCAACGGAGGGGAACGTTCTTATGAGCGGCTTTGGGTCCTGTTCCCCTACATCGGGAAATACCGGAAACTTCTGACCGCTTATAAATTCGGGAAGAATGCAGCGCTTGCGGATTTTTTCGCGGATAAAATCAGCGGGATCATATCTGGAATTGTTAAGAATGAGTCGCCTGATTTGAAAGACGCGGTCATTGTCCCTGTCCCGCCAAGGCCGGGAAAAATAAAGGATACCGGGTGGGATCAGGTAGATCATCTTGTAAAGCGGCTTGAAAAAATTCCCGGCTGCCTGCCTGTTTGCCGCTGTCTCAGGCGCGGAAAATCTCAGACGCAAAAACACCTAAGCCGCGCGGAACGGCTTGAAAACCTGAAAGGGCGCATTTTCGTGAATTCCGCTTACGCTCAGTCTCTTTCAGGAAAGCGCGCGGATTCCGCTTCGGATGACAGAAAGGCTCCGTCATTCATTTTGATTGATGATGTTATAACCACAGGCTCAACCATTGAAGTATGCTCAGCGGCTTTAAAGGAAGCCGGCGCCGGGAAGGTTTACGGTATATGTCTTTGTTTTGATTGACAGCCGTCTTTCGGAATCGAACCGAAGACCTCATGATTACAAGTCAAGTGCTCTGCCAGCTGAGCTAAGACGGCATTTATTAAAAATAGCGAAAACACGGATTTTTGTCAATATGTCTTTTTGTAAACATTGACATCATTAAATAATACATGTACCATTGCATGATGCTTAAATGTATAATACAATCAAAATTGAAAGGTTTTTTCTTCCTTTTTACACTTTTTCTTATGGTGATGATATTGTCTGTTTGTAATCGATCTCAGACGCTTGATACTTTGTTGGATGATGAAACAGGCGCCAGGCTCATCCTTGATTCTGAAGACTCAAATATTACCTTGAACGACGGGAAAATTATTATTAGCTGGAATGCCGATCGGAAGGTTGACTATTACGATATTTCCCGCGCAGGGAGCAGACTGGGTAAATATTCCCCGCTTGGAAGATCCGCAAAAAGCTCGTTTACGGATAATTCCCCTAACTCTGATAAATATGAAAATTACTACAAAGTAACTGCTTTTAAAAACACAGAAATTTTATACATATTGATGATTTCTTTTGAACTTAAAATGTTCGGCGCGAACATGCGGTTTTATGATATTGAATACGACAGCATGACTGACATTCAGAACGAAGTTAACAGAATTCATGATAATGAGATGCATGGGAGTGTTGTCGATAGTCACGGAAGAACCGGAGAATTTTCAAGTAAAAGATACGCGATGTATTTTAAGCCGGGGGAATATCCTGAGTTCGAAGCTCTCAAGGCCGGCTTTTATACTCATTTAGGAGGATTGGGCGCGCTTCCGTCTCAAACGCGGTTAAACGGCTCAATAGAGACTCCTCCTCATTTACAAAATAATAACGCCACCTGCACTTTCTGGCGTTCAATCGAAAACCTTGAAATTAACGGCGGCAGATTTCGCTGGGGCGTTTCTCAGGCGGCTCCTGTGCGCCGCATGAATGTGACAGTTCCTGCTCAATTTGACTGGAACTCAGGCTGGGCGTCGGGCGGTTATTCCGCTGACAGCCGGTTTTCAGATGAGACAGGATCGTGGAGTCAGCAGCAGTGGTACGCGAGGAACAGTCATTTTGCAGAGGGGTTTTACGGGGTAAACTGGAACAAGGTTACGCAGGGCTGCGCAGGAAAAATTGAAAATGATAATTGGGAGTCGAAAGGCTGCGTAACAAAAATTGACACAACTCCTGTGATACGCGAAAAACCGTTTCTGTATTTAGAGGACGGCGGGTACAAGGTGTTTGTTCCGGCTCTCAGAAAAGACGCTTCCGGTGTTTCGTGGAGAGATACAAACCGCGGCGCGGGTTTAACGCTTGATATAGAAAAAGATTTTTATATTGCTAAAGCGGGCCGCGACACATCAGATACAATCAACGCGGCTCTTGACAGCGGCAGGCACATTTTCTTGACTCCCGGAAGGTATGAGTTAAAAAATCCGGTTCATGTTAAAAGAGCGGGTACTGTCGTGCTGGGAACAGGTTACGCGACGCTTATTCCCGCTCCTGAAAACAAACACGGCGCACTCTTTGTTGATGATGTTGATAATGTAACGGTCGCCTCTCTTTTGTTTGACGCGCTCTACAGATCAACCTATTTATTGTGCATGGGCGGCGCCGGATCGGACAGGGATCACGCCGCATCTCCTTCGCTGTTAGCCGACGTTTTTTTGCGCGTGGGCGGATACTCTGAAAACGCGGTTCATGCTGATATTGCCGCGATTATTAATTCCAACGACGTGATAGGCGATCATTTCTGGGTATGGCGCGCGGATCACGGTAAAGGCGTCGGCTGGGACAGGAATACTTCCAAAAACGGCGTCTTGGTAACGGGAGATCGCGTAACAGTTTACGGTTTATTTGTGGAACATTTTCATGAGTACCAGACAGTCTGGCTTGGCGATAACGGGCGTATGTTTTTTTATCAATGTGAGTTACCCTATGATCCGTTTTACCAGTCTGTTTACCGAAGCCACAACGGTGCTGTTGACGGATGGTCTGCTTACAAGGTTGGGAATGACGTGAATAACCACTTTGCCGCCGGTCTTGGAATTTACGCTGTATTCAACAGAACAGGGCCTGACAGAAAAAAATCCGAATCGATGTTTCTTCAAAACGCGGTAGAAGTTCCTGAAAAGCCGGGCGTTACGGTAAAACACGCTTGCGTTGTTGAATTATCAGGACGTAATACCGAGACTGTCAAGACAGGAATCCGAAGTATTGTAAACGGAACAGGGCCTGGCGTCGGCGGGGAATTCGCACGCGAATACATTGTTTCATATAATAACGGAAACGTAACCGCCAATTCAGGCAGCAGAACAAGTATTAAGCCTTCTGACGAAGTCTTTTATATTCCGGAAAAATTATTGCCATAAGAGGAAAAATATGTCAAAAAATGCAGAATATGCCGTAAACGGCGATGAATTTATCATTCATGATTACAATAATTCTAAGGCATTCGCGAGTTTTCTGCCCGCAATTTCCGGGCTTTGGGGAAAACCGCTGTGGGTTTACTATGTCAATAGAGGGCAGGCAATTTCCAACTTCGGCGTGAGAGACAAAGACGGCGCGATGATTGAATTTACCGCGGCAAACAAGGCGTGGCGTCAAACAGCGCTTCAGGGCTTCAGGACTTTTTATAAAGTGAACGGCACTCCTTATGAGCCGTTCCGCAACACGGCGAACCGCAAACATGACAAAATCAGCCAGACCATGTACATCAACGCTTATTCTGTGCGTCTTCTTGACCGTAACGAAGAGTTAGGTGTCGAGACGGAAGCTGTTTTCTGCACTCTGCCTAATGAGAATTTCCCCGCGCTTTTAAGGCGGCTTACCGTTAAAAATATTTCATCTAACGCTCTTAAGATCGAATGTATCGACGGGCTTCCGATGCTGACCCCGTGGGGAACACGCAACTGGATGCTTAAAAATCTTTCGCGTCTTGGCGAAGGCTGGTTCGGCGGGGTGAAATTCTCCGACGGCGGAATCCCGTATTACAAGCTTTCCGTAGAAGCCCTTGACAGGCCGGAAATTGTTCCGTTAAAAGAAGCGCATTTTTATTGCGGTATTGTCAGAGCGGACGCTTCAGCCGCGAAAAACGCTGCGCCTAAGTACTGTATAGACCCTGACAGCGTTTTCGGCAGGCAGATGGATTTTGATTTTCCTGCCGTCTTTTTGGAAAGCGATTCATTTGAAATCGATCCGAAAATTTCAGGAAAGAACAAAACTCCTTCGGGAATGGGATATTTTATTTTAAATCTTGCTCCTGAAAAATACGCCGAATATTTCTCAATGACAGGACACTGCGCCGATTATAAAAATATTGACAAAACTGCGGTGATTTTTTTTCAGGATGGTTTCTTTGAAAGGAAAGAAAAGGAAAACGCAGACCTTGTTAAAGGTATAGCTTCATGCGTGCGAACGGAATCTTCTTCCGCGCAATTTAACACTTACTGCGCGCAGAACTTTATCGACAACGCACTTCGCGGCGGATTTCCGGTCAATATCGGGGATGATACATATTACGCCTACTCGCGCGTTCACGGCGACATGGAAAGGGAATACAACAACTTTGTCGTGTTAAGCGAGTATTTTTCTCAGGGGAACGGCAATTACAGGGATGTCAACCAGAACCGCCGCAGTGATATTTTCTTTAATAAAAATTTAGGCGATGACATCATTCATTTTTTCATGAACCTCATTCAGAGCGACGGTTTTAACCCGCTTGTCGTTCTGGGAGTAAGATTTGTTTTTGAAACGGAAGAAAACCGCGGTTTGTTTCTTGAGGAATTTTCACGTAACGCGAAACCGGTGCATCCGGGTTTTATCGGGGAATTTACCGCGTTTTTAAACACGCCTTTAACAATTGGAGGTCTTTTTTGTTTTTTAGAAGACAGGGGGATTGTCCTCTCCGACAGGGAAGCTCTGCTTTCCTCCCTTTTAAAATATTCCAAAAAGAAAAGCCTCGCTTCTCACGGCGAAGGCTACTGGTCAGATCACTGGCACTACAACACCGATTTGATCGAGAGTTACCTGGCAGTTTTTCCGGATCGTTTTGAACAATTGCTGTTTGGCCGTAAGGATTATACCTATTACGACGACTGCTATTTTGTAGAACCGCGAAGGATTAAATACGTTCTGTTCAGGGGAAAACCTTTGCAAATTCGCGCGGTACGACGCGATCCGGAAAAGACCGCTCTTATCTCGGCGCGAAGAAAAAATCCGAACGCGGCGCGGAAAGATTACGGGAATGGAGATGTATATCAAACGACTCTGCTTGCCAAACTTTTATGCCTGATCGCGAACAAATACGCTTCGCTTGATCCGGAGGGGCTTGGCATTGAAATGGAATCTGACAAACCGAATTGGTGTGACGCTCTGAACGGGCTTCCCGGTCTCTTCGGCTCTTCAAGCGCGGAAAGCCTTGAGTTGCTAAGGCTGGTTTCTTTCCTTAATAAAGGCCTTGAATGTACCGCTCAAAATACGGAAATTCCGATTGCTGAAGAAGCGGCTGATTTATTAGCAGAGCTTGCTTCTGTAACTAAAAATACAGGCAGTGATTTTGATTTCTGGGATCGAACCCACACGGCGAAAGAAATGTTCCGCGAAAAAACACGAATGGGGCTTTCAGGCGCGGATAAAACTTTTTCTGTCAGTTTGATACGGGAAACTCTTTCTGTATTTGAGCAAAAACTGGAAAAGTGCCGTACAAAACTTGAAAGCATAGCTGTTAACGGTATTGTTCCCACCTGCTTTGCATTTATTCCCGAATCATACGAAGTTGACGAAGACGCGGCAAGCCGCATGAGCGGCGCTGAAAAAGAACGCGAAAGAATCATCCTTTCTACATTGGATAATCAGGCAGGCGCTACCGCCGCTGTGATGGCAATGGCGGGAGAAAAGACAAAACAGATTGTTATACGCTCTTTCAAACGGAAAGATCTTCCGCTCTTCCTTGAAGGGCCTGTTCATTACTTAAGGCTGTGTCCCGAAAAAAAGACTGCCAAAACTTTTCACCGTAATATGCTGGCAAGTCCGCTCTATGATAAAAAACTTGATATGATTAAGATAAACGCGCCCATAGAAAGCGCCGGTCAGGAAATCGGGCGCGTAACGATCTTTACGCCCGGCTGGCTTGAAAATGAATCAATCTGGCTGCACATGGAATATAAATACCTCCTTGAAATGCTGCGCAACAATCTCGCGGAAGAATTTTTCATCCTCGCGAAAACAGCTCTTGTTCCTTTCTTTGATCCCGCGGTTTACGGACGCAGCACCTTAGAGAACGCCTCGTTCATCGCCAGTTCCGCGCATCCCGATGAAACCTTGCATGGTCAGGGGTTTGTCGCCCGTCTCTCAGGCGCGACAGCCGAATTTATTTCGATGTGGATAGCGATGACATCCGGCCTGAAGCCGTTCTCCATGCTTAACGGAGAACTGACACTGGCCTTACAGCCCTGCCTTCCCGCTGATTTCTTTAAAGAAGATAACACATTTGCGTTTAATTTTCTTGGTAATTGCGAAGTGGTTTACCGGAACGAATCGCGTAAGAACACATACGGTGATGAAGGAGCGCAGGTTAGCTCATATCGCATAACGTACCAGGACGGCAGGAGCGAAGAATGCGCCGGAAAACAAATTACGGGGAAAGCCGCCCATGCGATACGCGATGGTAAGGTAAAGCGTATTGAAGCCGAGCTTTCCTGATGAAGGTCTTTTAAAAGAGAGTTTACAGAGATGTGTTAGTAATGAAGATTCTCCCGCATTGACGCACAGCAGCTGTTTGATGTATGACCCTTGCGCTTACGGAATTATTTTTCGTCTAACACGAGCGTTTGAATCCCCCTGGGAGGGCATTTTAAAACAATTGCGCCGGTGTCGCTTTTGCCGCAGATATCGTATACCAAATCCGCTTCCGTGCGGTTCATGATAACAAGGACAAGCGATCCGTCGGTGTTTTTAAACGCGCAGCATTCCGCCATATTTCCGAGTTTTCCGTCAATTGTTGCCGGCATCATATAGGAATCTGCTTTTTTGGCCCCAATCCTTACAGCCTGCGGTCTTATAAAACGGCTGAAATGCCCTATGTAATAGTAAGAGCTTCCAAAGTGAAGCTCCCCCGATTCTGTGTCAACAAGAAGGGGAGAGTCGCAGAAATTTCCGACATGATTCGGCCCGCCCTGCATGTCAAGGGCGATATTCCAGTCAATCCAGCCGGTACAGCCGTGGTTAAGATCATTGATAATGTTATGCGCGTAACGCTCTCCGGTGAACCATGCGCCCGGCCTTGGCCCGCCTTCTACGCAGCCTTCCGTAAAGAGGAGCATTTTACCGGGATACGCGCTGACAAATTTTGTCAATTCCTCATACTGATCGCCTGAATACCAGTGAAAAGCGGCTCCGTCTACATATTTTTCGGCTCCCGTTGCGGTCATGGATTCCGAATAACGTTTCCACAGGAAGTCGCGGTTGTGATCCCAAATAAGAAGTTTGATCTGCTTTCCGCCGGAAGCCGCGTATTTTTTTAACGCAGGCCCCAGATGAACGCCCGCGAATTCGCCTTCTTCAATCGCCGTCCACTCGCAGGAATCCCATGTTTGTTTTGCGGCCGGTTCGTTCTGCACGCTCACAAGCCAGGTATCAATGTCCCTCTTTTTTAATTCTTCGATAAAACGCACAAAATACGCGGCCCATAACGGATAGTATTTTTTTAAAAGCTGTCCGCCATGATTCATCTCGCCGTTTTTTTTCATCCACGCGGGAGGAGACCACGGCGATACCATGAGCTTTAACGATCCTCCCGTTAAGTCACGCGCTTCTTTGATAAGAGGCGTTATATACTTGTCGGTGCGTTCCATCGAAAAAGATTCAAGGGTTTCGTCTTCTTTTTCCACACATGCCCAGTTTTCAAGAGAAAAATCGCAGGAGTTCATGTGCGTCCTCGCAAGAGTGTACCCGTTGCCTTCCGACGAGAAATGAGCAGCTAACGCTTCTTTGCGTTTTTCTTCGGGGATAAGCGACAGCACATAACCGGATGATTCTGTCAGCGCGGCGCCGAAACCTTCAATTTGTTGAAATGTTTCGGATTGATTTATATGGATTGTACAGGCATGATGTTTTTTCTCCTGAAGGATTCTTTCCTTTGAAGGAATCTCAGTGAGTCTGTTACCGGTATCTTTCGCTGTTTCAAAGATTTTTAGAATCTTCATGTTTTATAATCCCTGCTTTGCTTTATTATCGTTCATTTTCTCGGTCTGCTTGGCCTGAAGCCGCGCATATCCCTGATCCATTTTGTATTTCTGGAAATCATCCCAGATTCTGTCAAAATCTCCGTTGTTTCTGGCAAGGATAAGCCTTGGTAAATCCTGACCCCATCGCCTGGCAATGTTGTCGTAGATAAGAGCTTCATCGCTTCCCGGTTCCATTTCAAGTTTATCATACATTGAGAAGGAAGTAACATAGGGTCTTGTCCACAACTGCGGCTGTTCCAGCGCAGGAGAATATTCAATCGGGAATTGATATGTCCACGGGTTATCCATCAGCATCCAGTAGGTGTATTGAACGCCGATTTCAATTTCTTGCCGGTTTTTATCAAGTTTGTCCATTTCGGCAATATTCGGTAATAGTGTGGGTGTTCCGTCTATAATCGAATAAGTAGGCTCAATACCAAAGGGATTATTTTCTGGAACGCCGAAGTAAAGATCCATTTGACCTTCTTCGCTCATCAGGTAGCTCATAAACTGAATGGCGCGCGCTTTGTCTTTTACGTTCTTGGAGATGAGAGTTAATGTCCAGCCTGAAATTCCGCCTGAAGAAAGCGTATGATCGCTGCCTCGGCTGTTTTTCGGCCCCTCTATCGCAATGTAAATAGTATTCGGATCGATGCTGTAGCGGGCGTTTTGAGGCGCCTGCATATCCCAGTTCTGGTAGAGCATCGCGAAGTAGCGCCCCTGGGCGGCTTTTTCCTCAATTTGCGATCGGTTGTCAACAAATGCGTCCATGGAGATTAGCCCTTCGCTCGCGGCCTGCCGGAATATTTTAAGCCAGCGTATGTATTCAGGATTATCCATGCCGATATCCGGGTCGATATATTTGCCGTCCGGAGTTTCCCTCGATACAGCGAGGAAATTTAAGAGATAGGCTTGTATTGAATTGTTGCCGGTAGCGCCGAACGCGTCGAATCCCAGCGGAATAATCGGCTGGCCGTTTATTGCCGGGAACCTGTCTCTTGCCGCTCTCAGCGCCCCTATAAAACCTTCCGGCGTTGACATATTGGGGCTGCCGATTGCCTCGTACATATCCTTGCGGACAAGGAAGGTCTGATTGGAGGTAAGCCGGCCGCTGTACTTCTCAATATCATAAGCCGTAAATGAAGCGTTTGGATAGCCGTATACATTGCCGTCATTGTGCGTATACCATGCCAGCCTGTCAGGGTTTGCCACTTTGAAGAAATAAGGGTCGTATTCTTCCGCGAGTTCATTCAGCGGATGGAGCATATCGGCGTCTATCATCATTGAAATTTGTCCTGCCCAGAAACCCAGTGTGATAAAATCAGGAAGAACCTTTCCGGCGATCATAGCGTTCAGGCGGTCGTCTTCAGCTCCGGCAGGCACAATAAAGCGGAGATCGACTCCGGTTTTCGCGGTGATGTATTTTGATACGCGGGATTCACCCCATTGCCTGGAAAACCAATTGAAGTGAACATACCAGTCAAACTGGATTGGTTTATCCGTATTCAATGTCCATCCCGGCACATCCGCCGAAGTGCCTGCGACAGCCGGTATAAAAGTATCTTTCCCCTTACAGGAAACCACTGCCATTATCGTGATTATGGCAGCCAATAATAAAACCGCACTCTTTCTCATATCTTTCTCCTTTAAAAATAATTTTCAAACAACCCTGTGTCTATCCTCTGTGCCCCCGTGTCTCCGTGAGAGCTTCTTCTTTCTTTCCCCCGTACTCTATCCCTTTATCGCTCCAATCATCACGCCTTTTACAAAATAGCGCTGCAGGAACGGGTATATGCAGATAATAGGCGCTGTGGTTACAACCATTGTCGCGAGCTGGACTGACTGCGAACTTATCGCCTGAGCCATGACTCCCGCCGGCATTCCGACAATCGATCTGGTTTGGGATGAACTTGCGATAACGCGGTATAAAAATGTTTGAATGGGCTGAAGATCTGGGTTGTTGATAAACATAACGCCCGCGAAGTAATCGTTCCAGTGTCCGACTCCGCTGAATAAGGTGATTGTCGCCAGAACCGGCGTTGACAGCGG
>Ga0209755_10008075_pt1 | contig 11314 bp, 10 predicted proteins | sample TergutCo191P1_FD_187301 | JGI IMG/M metagenome (GOLD analysis project Ga0209755, IMG submission 187301) | Cornitermes sp. P1 segment gut microbial communities from Petit-Saut dam, French Guiana - Co191P1 (SPAdes) (version 2) | ecosystem: Host-associated > Arthropoda: Insects > Digestive system...
CGGAACTCCACCTATAAATATCAATTGGTATATCTCTCTGCCCAAGCGGCGCACCGGCATTACGTTCCATGTACCGAGGATATGTGTTTGTTCTTCCGGTACTTGCTCCGCTAAGATCGTAGCCCGCGTATTTAGCGGAAAATTCCTGTTCCGATCTTCCATTGATAGCAAAGATGAGCGCAATAAGGAGAATAGCAACACCGGCTATTATCCAACCCATAAATTTTTCAAGTTTTTCTACCATACCGCTAACAGCCTCTATTCCTAAAATTTATTTTACAGCATTTATCATCATTTTGATAAGAGCTTCACTTTCCTGCGAATTTGGTTTACCTGTCCTGCGATCAAGCAAACCGAATTTTTCGCCGTTTCCGGTTGTTAAACCATTATCCCAATAAACCGGAACCAATTTATATTTTTTCGCAGTGGCGAATATATGAGAAATATAATCGGCTCTGCTTTTATTCGCCTGAGTTTCAATTGCCTTGTCGCTGTAAATCTGCTTTACTGCGCCGCACTCACCGATAATAACCGGGATATTTTTATCTATGTATTGTGTCTTAAAAGGAGCAAAATCATTGTCAACTTTTTCTTTATCAGCTTGAGTTCCCCATGATGAACGCGAGCCTTTGATTCCGAACTCATAAGGATCGTAGTAATGAAAGGTAACAACTAATTTATTAGGCGCTGAATCCTTCGGCAGTTTAAATAAAGGGGATAAGGTATGTTCGGGAACCGTACAATAAGAAGGGATAATTAAATAACGCGAGGCATTATTACCGCCTGAAGCGCGCACTCTATCTGTAAAGATTTGGTTCCATTTGTTAATAATATCCATCTGCAGATTGGGAAACATTTTAAATTCGGTGCTCCAGCCCCAGCCGCCATCATGAATCTCGTTCATCGATTCGAACATCAGCCAGTCGCCGTAATTTGTAAAATACGCTGCTATTTGATCCCATACGCGAGCAAATTGATAGCTAATTCTTTCGTCTTCTTTTTTATTATTGTATGCCTTATAAATTGAAAGCCAGCCGTCATCTTTTCCCGGCTGGGGCGTTGAGCCGTCATGATGCAGATTGATAATAACTTTTAAGCCTGCTTTATGAGCCATTTCTACAACTTCGGCGGCTCGTTCCAGACGATACGGAGCAATACGATGATCCGGCGCCTTACCTATATGCCCCATCCATGTTATTGGGATGCGGATAATATTAAAACCAGCGGCTTTTACGCCGTCCATCAGTTCCTGATTAACAAAAGGATTACCCCAGATTGTCTCATGTCCGCTGCCGCTGCTCCAGGAATCCAGGGTATTACCTAAATTCCAACCGGAAAAAATCTTTTCATCATTAAAATAGGCAAAAGCTGTCTTGCCGCCAAGAGGTTCAAGCTGATAATCATTAACAGTGTATGGTTTTTCTGGAGAATAATTTAAATCTAAATCCGCTGTCTCAGATTTCCCGGAAGAAGAACCACATGCGATTAACAAAAAAGTGAAAAATAATGATGTTAACAGCATGCTTTTCTTACCCACAATCTCTCCAGGATCCATTAAAAATTAGACTTTTCTAATAATATCACTATATTGCCCAGGATGCAATTGATTTTCTGTTAAACACATATAAAAGGTGCTTTATTCCTTTAGTGAAAGGCCATCTTTATCATGATTATATGGAAAAAACATTGACGATTCAGGAATGAAAGGGGTATTATAGGGTATCGGTTTGAAGAAAATCGTAATATTATCTACTTTTTATGGAGGAATTTTATGAGGAAAGTCTTATTATTTGCTGTTGTTCTTTTGATAAGCTCAATGTTGGCATATGCCGGCGGCAAAAAGGAACCTGTAAAACCGGCGCCTGTCTTGGCTACAGGCGAATGGATGACCTATAACGACCGCGGAAGTGACGGAGGTTCATCAATTTCGAATTTAGTCACAAAAGATGAGGAAATTGATGGTAAAACTGTTAAAGTCCACCATATCACCGGAAATGTAACCACACAATTTCAATATGGCTTTGCCGGTTGGGGGCTCGATGCTGATAATGCCACCATGGAACTTTATAAAACCGCTGAAGCTTTTACATTTTATGTCCTTGGCGATGGGAAAAGATATACGATTAAGTTTAAAACAAGCGCTGTAGCAGACTATGCTTATCATGAATACACCTTTGAAACCACAGCGGGAGAAGTGCAATTCATGGAGATACCTATGGGGTTTTTCGCTGTCGGACAGCCTGCATGGGGAGCTCCAGTTAAATTTGATCAAACACTGGTAACAGGCGTTGAATGGCAAACCCATGAAAGCTGGAGATTAAACCCGCGCAATAATCCCTTTGAAGTAAAAATGTGGGACTTTATGATTCAACCGGCTCCTGCCTCAAAGAAAGCTGCAAAACCTGCTGCTCCTGCAAAAACACCTGGCGTACTTGGTGCCTTTGATCTTGTACTCAAAGACAATTTCGAGTATGGAGATGGTTATCAGGGAGATATTAGAGTTGAAAACTTATTAAATGGACATAAACTTACTGTAGGCGACAGTTTTACTGTTAAATTTACATACTCCGCAAGCCGCGATTTAGAAGCGCCGCTTGAATTTGGGTTTGTAGATCAAACTCCTGCTGCGCAATATTGGAGAGCTCTTAGTTGGGAAGACGGCACTGATATGCCAAATCATCCTGCGACAAAGGCAGGCGAATCAGTTACGGTTGAGATGACTTTTAAAATCGTAAAAAACTCAACCTCCGCTTCCGCCGGCGCTAACACTTTCGTATTTTCAACAAAAGGTGCGGGTAAAAAAGGAGCTGCCAATTCAGGCGTACAGAAAGCCGTTACTCTTACTTTTAAGGAATTTACTCTTGTAAAGAATTAAACTTTAAAGGTTTAAATAAGCCCCGGACAGGAATTCTAAAGCCTTAGTTCGGGGCTTTTTTTACGCAAGCAAATCGAGAAAACCGGGATACGTCACATCCGCGCACTCGGCAGTTGTTATCTCTATTGGTAAATTTGCGCCTAATGCAGCAACTGCAAAAGCCATAACAATGCGATGATCGCTATGACCTTCTATTACAGTTTTTTCGGGCGCTGATATTAAACCTTTTCCGTGAATAATTAAACCATCGAGTAGTTCTGTGCAGCTAACACCAAGTTTTGAAAGTTCCTTTAACATCACGGCAATACGGTCAGTTTCTTTAATGCGCGCATGAGCGACATTTACAAGAGATGTATCGCCTTGCGCAAAGGCAGCAACAGCCGCCGCCGCCGGAAGAAGATCTGGCGTTTTGTTAAGGTCGAAGGTTCCGCCGCGAAGAGTGCCATTACGGGAAACGGTAACTGTGTGTTCGCTGTTGTTATCTTTCTGCCATTTTACATCGCAGCCCATTTCTTTTAGTATATCAAAAAAATATTTATCACCTTGAGTATCGTTTGGATTAAGACCAAGCAATGTTACAGGTCCGCCTGCAATCGCGGCGGCGGCGGCAGGAAAAGCAGCCGAAGAAAAATCTGCAGGAACAAAAGATGAAAAAGATTTCCACGATGCTCCACCCGGAATTTTAAAATATGAATAATCAGGAGAAGCTTCGTATGCTATGCCATGAGATTTTAAATAAGAGAGAGTCATATCGATGTAAGGTTTTTCGTTAAGCAGCGGAACATCGATCTCTGTAAGCGTGCCGGCAGAAACCAGAGAAGCGGCAATTAAAAGCGCCGATAAATACTGACTTGTGGGACAGGGAAGGCTTACCCTGCCGCCTTTCCAAGTGCCTTTTATCGTTATTGGAGCGCAGCCATTATTGCTTTGCACATGAACGCCAAGTCCTGCCAATGCGTCAAGAAGCGGCGCCGCGCTTCGTTTTTGGATTGATTCATCGCCTGTAAATTCGATTGGCTGCGATTGAAGAGCGGCGACAGCAAGCGCGAGATAGAGAGTTGTGCCGGAATTGCCGACATCAATTTTAGAAGAATTAACCACGGAAGCACGAGGGGATTTCGAAAAATTGCTATTTCCAATTACTCTAAGAGAGATAAGTTTTTTATTATCATACACTTCGTTTATTTTTGCGCCGAAGGCTCTGCAAGCATCAATGCAAGAGCGGGTATCAAGAGAATCAAGCGGCTCTTTAATTTCTGATTCGCCGTCCGCAAGCGAGGCGATTAATAACTGCCTTATGGTGTGAGACTTGGAAGCCGGGATTTTTACCGTACCTGTAAATTTATGCGGGGTAATGATTGTGTTCATAGCTTATTATATCATACTCCGAATTGGTTTAAATCGATTTTTCCTTCTTTGGAAATTTTAACTCCTTCCTTGCGAAGCAGTTTAATTTGGAGCGCTCTGCCCTCCCCCTGTAAACCAATAGTACCGTCGCTGCGGATTATTCTGTACCAGGGCAGATTGTGTTTCTCGGACATTGTATGAAGCGTCCTTACAGTTTGCCTTGCTCCGTTTGGAAGCCCTGCCTTCATTGCAATATCACGGTAACTGCAAACCTTCCCGGAAGGAACTGCAAGTATTTGCTCGATTATTTTTTTTGTGTTGTCGGTCATGGTATTATTATGTCAATCTGTTGTTTCCGATTCGCCCGCTGGTAATTCCGGTATGTCCCATGTGTCCCAGCGGCGTTGAATCGCGTTGACCGTTTCCTGCGCGGATCTGTCGGTGGTAAAAAATGTTTCCAGTTCTTCAAGGACTGTTGCTTTATATTCCATCGCGTGGGGTTTTCCGGTAAAGCCTTCGGTAATGCGGGCAGATTCAAAAATATCCCATGCCTTTGAATAAAAGAAATCGTCTAGTACATAATCACCGGGGATAATGTCGGAAACCACGCCGGGAATGGCTTTTAATTCCTCGCAAAGAAGCGGACATTTTTGAGCGAGGAATTCCAGGAATCGCCACGCTTCTTCCGGATGCGTGCTTTCGGAATTGATGCCACTGTAAATCGCGGAAATACCAATGTTATATTTTCCGCCGGTTCCGGCATCGGGAATTGTTGTAATGCCAAAAGCATCATCTCCCATTTTTTCCCTTAAATACGGAATGGCACGGGCGGAGGCAATCATCATCGCGATTTTTCCCTGCGCAAATTGTTCTATGCGCTGATTGCCTGTCGTGTTAAAAATATCCGGCGCTAATAAGCCTTCACGATTTAAGATGCCAAGAAATGTAAGGTCGTTTATTATCGGTCTTGTGTTAAAATTCGGCCCTTTTTCATCTGCCCAGAAGTTGCCGCCGCTTGCCCATATCCAGGAAAAAATATCTCTGGATAATGACTGACGATCATTGGAGTTAAGGCTTATCGCGGAGCCCGAAGCGTTAAGTTCAGCTTTGGAAACTGTTCTAGCATAGGTCAAAAAAGCGTCTCTGGTTTTTGGAGGAGAAGCAAATCCGGCTTCTGTCAAAATTTTAATATTATAAAAAAGCAGATCCATAAATGAAACAAGAGGTATCGCGTGCTGAACGGAGCCTGAATCATAATTGGTATATGTATTGAGTTCCAAAAGGGAGTTTGCGGCAACAAGGGCGCTGAACTCACCTTCATCAAATATATAGATATCGGGTTCTTTGTTTTTAACCTCGTCGTTTGCGTTTGCCTTCTTGCTTTCTTTCTCTGCGGCAGCGTTGCCTGTCCCTATACGAATTTTAATATCAGGGTTATGCTCCTGAAACTCCAGCAGCAATTTTTCCATTATTTCAACGGTAAATAACTCCTCGCAGCGGGGAGAAAGATACAAATTTACCTGTTTGACCTTCTCTTTCTGCCCAATGAACAAGCTGGAAACCAAGGGTCCCATCAGTAAAATGAATAAAACAATAATGATCATCAGGTCTATTCTGTTTGCGAGGAGTATCGACTTTTTTGGGTTATTATGGCTATTATTATCTATGCTGTCTTTTTCTAAAAGGCTCATTTACGCGCTCTCCAATAAAATATGGCAACGAAATCCCGGGGACGCGCCCGAAGGAAAATTCTCAATTGATTTTTCCAAAGTTAATAAATCCCCTTTTGATATTAAAGCAGAATCTTCATATAATGCCAATCTGTCAAACGGCGCCCTTGAACTTGGGGTAAAAAAAGAAAACTGCATCGTTTGGGTCGATAACCCTGAGCAGGATTACGAAGACCACATAATTGAAGCAAAATACCGTTTAGACAGCCTTGGGAGCTATGCCGCCGCTGGTATTATTTTTCATGTTGTTGATGATGATTCCTATTACCTTGTCCTTGTTTCCAGCAAGGGATATTTTCGTCTGGATGTTATAAAAGACGGCTCTCCCAAGAATCTTATCGCTTGGACAGAAATAGCGGATTTTAACGGAACCAATATAAGATTGAAAATTATAACCTACGCAACTAATATAATTTTTCTTGTTAATGATAAATGGCTCGGAGAAATAAACGACGATACCCTCGAATATGGACGGATTGGTTTTGCTCTTGCCTCATACTCAGAGGAAAACGATGCCAATCATCTTGATGATAGTTCTCTTGACGATAATCCCCAGGATGATTCGCAGGAAGAACCGTCAAAGGATTATATCTGCAAGGCCATGCTTGATTTTATTTCTGTAGAGACAAGGACCAAAATAATCGAGAATGAATACAAAAAATGGACTGACGATTCCAACATTAACGCCGATTGCAGATTAAGGCTTGCCGAAACTTTCGCGGTTATGGACGAGCCTTTAAAAGCTATAGATCAAATTACAAGGGCATGGAAACGCAGAGACGAAGTTATCCTTACAGTCTCAGCAACTGCGGGGATCAGAACCAAAAGAGAACTTCTTCTTGCCGCGAGAATGGCTTTCCGCCTTGAACATTACGACGAAGCCAATGATTACCTGGACGCTATTATCGAATCATGGGCGGAATCGACAGAAGCGAAATTCGCGTATCAGGAAAAATTAAAAGTATTAAACGAGCAGAATAAGTTTACAGAATTTAAAGATTTTATAGTTAGACATCCGTTTAAGATAAACAAGGATCTTAATTATTATACTATGCTTGGCAGGTGCCATTGGGAATTGGAAGAATACACCGAATCCGCAGAGGCCTGGGATAACGCTTCCGAGTTAAATAACGAAAGCGGCGTGTACGCTACCAATGCCGCCAATGCTTACGAAAACGCACATAACCATAAAGCCGCGCTTGCTCGTTATATTGACGCGGGAAAAATTTTTCTTAATCAGGATAATATGCCTGAGCTTGCGGCAATTATGCCTAAGCTTTCTGTGCTTGGAGAAAAAAGTTATGAAGCTCGGGCGCTTACAGGAAAGTGGGCGTTTAGCATAGAAGACTATAAAAAATGCGCAAGTGAATTTGAAGCGGCTCATAAATTAAGGTGCGCTATTAAACCGCGCCCTAAAGCAGACCCCGCGCTTTATTATTTATGGGGCTTGGTTTATTACCTCAACGGAAAAAACAAAACCGCAATTCGTTTAATAAAAAGAGCCATAAGACTTGCCCCGGACTATGAACTCTTCCAATCGAAACTTGAAGAGATAATGAAAGCTGAAGCTCAGACAAAGTAAACAATATGCTAACATTAACCTGGGAACAATTCTTACAAAATGGGCTGCCTCTAAACGGGAAAAAAACCTCTATGACTGTCGGCATATTTGACGGAGTACATCTGGGGCATCAGGCGCTGTTAAAACGCGTTGTGTCTTATAACTCAGATTTTATACCGGTAGTAATTACTTTTAAAGACAATCATAAAACAAAGATCAGTGAAGATAGAGACAATTATAAAGACATACAGAGTTTTAATGAAAGAATAGAAAAGTTTGAAAGTCTTGGGATTCAAATTACTATTGTTGTAGATTTTAACGAAGATTTCAAGCATATGCCGGGAATAGAGTTTTTAAAGCTTTTATTAAATCACGGCAGCCTTGGTTTTTTCGCGGCTGGCAGCAATTTCCGCTGCGGCTGCAAACTGGACACAGATGCCGAAGCGATTAAAAAAATTTTTGCTTCTTATAATGTCTGTGCGGAAATCGTGTCTGATGTATGTTATCCCCTTATTAATTCAGACAGCTCACAGCCTATCAGCTCAAGCCGCATCCGTGAAGCTATAGCTGCGGGGAACATTGAACATGTAGAAAAAATGTTAGGGTTGCGGATCTGATTCAGTTTTCCAAATATAAATTGCGCCTTTTTTATTATTTTCGATGTTATAAGCATTTTCAAATATTTCACCAAATGATGCTTTCTCAAGGTTAACACCTGAACCAATGGTAATACTTTTAAATTTATTGCCCCAAAACGCCAATGTCTCTATTTTCTTAACTTCAGAACCAATAACAAGCGTTTCAATATCATTATCTAAGAAAGCTTCTCTTTTAATAAGAGTGACATTATTTGGAATAATAACATCAGTCAATTTATTATTTGCAAATAATTCCGCTTCAATAGTAATTAGACTTTCTGAAATAACTATATCAGACAAATCATTCCACTTAAACGCGCCTGTGCCAATATGAATAACATTGTTTGGGATTATAATTTCTGTTAAATCATTTCCTGTAAACGCATAATTTCCAATAGTAGAATTCATTTCGGTATTAAGAAAAACAAGTTCTTTAATATTACTTTCATAAAATGCATAATTACCTATACTTTTAACATTAACAGGAATTGTTATATTTGCAATATTGTTCCTTGCAAATGCATAATCTCCAATTTCTGTAATACTATCCGGAATTTTTACTCCTGTCAGATTTTTATTCGAAAACGAACTATTTCCAAGTACTGTAACGGGTATTCCGTTAAAATTATTAGGAATTTCTATGCTGCCGCCTGATAATCTATAATCGGTAATTGTTATAGCAGAATTTCCGTTTAAATTAAAGTAATAAACAGCGTATACATTAACTGGTTTTGCATCCCATCCTGTAAACCCGCGATACGGATCTAATCCTGCTTTTATCTGACCTGTTCTTCCGGGAATTATACCAAGCTCATATTTACTGTCTTCTATTTTTATTAATTCTTGTTTTATAACAGAAAAATTCGCATTAATTTTTATATCATCAGAGTTCAAACCGGGAATATCTTCGTTAAAAGTAATGGTAAGTTTAGATGTTCCTGCTTCGTTAATTATGCCATCGGCAGTTATTTCTATAATAGTGAAAAAATTTTCTCCGGCGTTATTAAGTTCGTAACAGGAAGCAAATAAAACAGCAGTAATAATAATAATAAAAACTGTTTTTTTCATTAATGAGATTCCCCGCATCCGCTTAATTGATGCGCTTTTTTTAATGCATACTCAAGCTGTTCATCATGTGTTCCATATTCTTTAATATGCTCTTCATCAGGAGTTATTCCAATTCCTTCATAAATTCTTCCATGCATATCAGTTACTCTTTCAGATGATATCGTATAATACCAGCCATTGATCATTGACCGTGTTGTCCTTATAGACAAAGCTCCTCTTGTTGCCTTTCCTGTATGAAGCACATGATTCTGCGTTCGCAGAGCCATAACAAAGCGTTCTGCGGCGGAAACAGAGTTTTCATTTGTCAGTAATACTATTTTTTTTGTATAAGCGAATTTTGAAGGATAAACTGCATGCATCCTTTCAGATGAATAATTATTAGAACCGGGTCCGTTTTTAATGCATGTTTTAATATATTCTTTCCGCTCAGCAGTAAAATAAGATACAATGCTGTCAAAAATAGAAATATCTCCTCCTCTGTTTTGGCGTATATCTAAAACAAGCGCTTTTGTGTCTGAAAGATCCTTTACTATCTTTTCTATTGCCATTCCCCAGCCTATGTTTTCCTTGAGATTTTCTTCATCTTTAAAAGCTTCAATATATATATAACCTATACATGGGTTTGATATAAATGTACCATACACAAAATTAAGATAATTATCGTTACCGCCGCCGTTTAATTGTTTCTTTATCAGAATAAGATCGAAGCCTCTGCTTGTTTCTTTATAACTACTCTCTTGATCTTTTGGCGAATACAAACCAACATGCGAATCGTTTAATACTTTTAGCATATCTGCGCATACATCAAAAAGATCGTCATCAGAAGTATTTTTATTAACCTTGCCGGAAAATTTATCATAAACATCATTCCAATTGGCGTATTCTAAATTTTGGCTCATCCTAAAATCTAAATATGCGTGAATATTATTAAAATCGTTCCAAAGGCTTTTGAGTACTTTTTCCGGACTAGTGTCCGGATCAGGCCCAAGAAATAATTCACAGGAAGATAATATAACCAGAAAAAAGGAAAATAAGAAAATGTTTTTCATTTTATCTCCTAGAAAGAACATATAAGCCCGCCGTTTATACGAATTAATGCGTCATTTCTTGGCTGCGGAAAACTGATACGAGAAAGTTCAAACCCAAAACCGGCATAAAGAAAAATATCTGATACAGCAGGCAGAGTATTAAGTTTATATTGATATTTTAAATCGCCGAAAACAGCTAAATAATTATGAAAACTTGTTATTCTGTTATCCATATCTAAAGGCGAATAAAGTAATCCGTAATAAGGCGGTCTGACTGCATAACCAAAAACAGGAACACTGGCGGAAAAAATAAAGAAATTTCCGGGGTTGATAATCCATTTCTGAGTTACGTGAAGATTAATAGAAACTACTGCTGTCATACCGAAATATACTGTCTGCGGCAAATGATTAATATACACATTGCCGCGAAATGCTCCGCCTAAATATCCAGGAAAATTTGAAGAACCCCACAATTTATAGTCCAAAGCGCTTTCCAGAAATAATTTAAAAGATTCTGATTTCTTCTGATAAAAAGTAAAAAAATCTTCGTCTACAGCTATTTCCATTTCGTTGTTTTTCCCATAAAAAAAACCGATGTTAGATAAATAAAGAAAATTATCTCTTTCGATTCTTCCTTCCAGGGCAATAAATAAGGAATTAATATATCTGTTAAGCGGCAGATCTGTTTCTTCCCGGTACCCAATAAATGAATAACCGACGCCTATACCCAGGGTAAAAAGCTTATTATTTCCCGGTATATCTGCAGGCTCCTCTTGAGCCGCAGCCTGTCCAGTATAAAATAAAGTAAAAATTATTATTAAAAGGACGCTTCGCCTCATTATAAATAATAATGGTTCTGTTTCCTTATTGTGTCAATGGTAGATGACAATCGGTTTTTCTTCTGTTATAATGGATTTTTGTTACAGAAGAAGAAATTTTAAAAGAGGTTAAATATGGATAAAGAACTTGAGCAAAAATTAAAAAACACAGCAAAAGAAATCCGAAAAATGACAATCGAAGAAATGGGTACTCTGGGAACAGGGCATATCGGAGGGGCAATGTCCATC
>Ga0209755_10008076_pt1 | contig 11314 bp, 5 predicted proteins | sample TergutCo191P1_FD_187301 | JGI IMG/M metagenome (GOLD analysis project Ga0209755, IMG submission 187301) | Cornitermes sp. P1 segment gut microbial communities from Petit-Saut dam, French Guiana - Co191P1 (SPAdes) (version 2) | ecosystem: Host-associated > Arthropoda: Insects > Digestive system >...
TAGGTGGATAACCACCATCAGCTACTACGCTGTTACGTTCAACGGGAATCGTGATGCTACATCCAGATCCACACTCCCATCTTCAGTTACTCTTATGACACTTACATTCTCACATCTGTGCCACCTTAAAAATCAAAATCTGAACCAACTGCATTTCCTTCAACTTCGGCGTTACAAAGTGGTACTAACACAGGTTTATCCCAGCACTTCAGTCTTCCCACTCTCATAAAACACAGACAACAGGCTTAAAAATTACCAAGCAGTCCTCTAAAATCACTGAAATATAAGGCAACCTCAACTAAAATATTAATCCTTCAACCCAATTCGATGTACACATATTACGTTCATGAACACCTAAACGTACGTCAGTTTGACATACATACGTTCCTCACTGCCAGGATCAATATTTAAATACCGCCCGGAAAACAGGAGAATGGGCCTCAATTAAATAATGGCTTGAAGGTTAAAGGCGCGACACTCAGTACTTACAAACATGACTATCATCTGTCGCACAAGTTTCTTCCAGTTATTCGAATACTGCTTTCCACGCACTTGTTACACAACGACTTGTGACGAGCTGGATGGTCCGGTGATCGAATCCCGGTGGGAGGAGAGATTTTCCGCACCTGACCAGACCGTCCCTGGGGTCAAACCAGCCTCCTATACAAGGGTTAGTCGGGTCTCTTTCCCGGGGGTAAAGCGGCCGGTGCGTGGCGTTGACCACCGACTCCCGTTTGGGCCGAGGTTAAGGAAAGAAGAGTCATACTTCTATTCTCCACCTGGGCCGTCATGGCCTGTTCTAAGGTGAACTTCACCTTGCCTTTACGCAAATGGGCACAAGAAGCACACGACTGCTGCAACACCCTGAATTTTGTCTTTTCAGAAAGAAACAGCCCTACCGACAGGACGGAAGCAGCAATGATATCCATCGAACTGTTCGCCTTTGTCCAACCTCTAAATGACATCCAGTTCCTGTGCTACACTCGATGACTGCCTGCCCTCTTTCACTCTACCACTAGAAGCGTCAGGACTTTATAGAGAGGTGTTCCCCAAACATATTGCTCGCGGGCCCCCTTTTGGCTTCGAAAATCAACCACGGATCCCCGCATCCTTCCAAAATTAAAAATTTATTGCAGAACTGACTTTAGTTAGCTATGAATCCATACCAGTAGCACACGTAATAATGCACTGCACGATTTCATCTTAATTAATGTGACTGTCGCTGGCTTTGTCGGTACAGGAGATTTCAGATATTTTAACGACCATACGAAACAAACATATCGCCAATTAAAGAAGTTCCGCGATTATTTTAACAAAACCTTATGCTTTTAATTTAAAAATTGTAAATTTCGAAGTAGCCATTACAGGAATATATATACGCATTCTCTTGGAACAGGTCGCGAGTCTCTTTGGGATCCGCGGAGCACAGTTTGGGAACCACTTGTATAGAATGTATGCACGTCCTGTGCAAGCCTGTTCAGGGTTGTCTGATGTTCAGTGCATTCCCAGAGGATTCAGGCACAGACACCTCCATACAACTGGCCTGCAAGATTACGGAGCTTGTGCAAAATGGCTTGTAAATTGAAACAAGTCATCATCTACGTACTTTCGATGAGCGAAAACTCACAAATCAATTGCTCAAATACTAAAAGGATTCAGTGGAAAAGGGCCAGTCAGCTCAGTAAAATATATAAAACAAAGAGGAAACTGACATTTCCAGAGCACTTGGAATCAACTTTTAATTCCTTTGAAATATTATAGAATAATTACAAAAACTAACTTTTAAATGCTACTGTACCATTGTACTTTTAAACTTATTTGCCCCCACCCCCCAAAAAAAAGCTCATTGTAAGTTTTCAAGATCTAAGGTTAAAAGCCTGTAAATAAAACCATAAACACACACACCCATGTATACATGGTCATACTTCTGTGCTGACAGCTGTGTTCTGATGATGGAACAGTAAAAGGTAAAGCAGTCCCGTTACAGGCCTGGAGTGGCCCAGAGGGTTCCAGGAAGATAAGGTTCCCAGATTTCATGACAACAGCACAGGATGGTGGTAAGGTTGTCAGCCTTACGCACCGGCCGCCTTTACCCCCCAGGAAATGCTCCTGGTACTCATTTCTGTTAGAGGCTGAGTCGACCCCAGGGCCACAGTGCGATCGGAAGGATTATGTCAATGAAAAATCCACTGACACCAGCTGGGATCGAACCAGCGACCTTCCGATTTGTAGCACAGCACCTTAACCACTGTGCTACCGCGGTCCCCGATGATGGAACAGTAGTGCCACAATATGTAACACGTAACCTGAAATCCACACAAAGTCGAACATTATCTTTGCCTACTGCCCAATCCCGGAGTGAGGGGCAAGTACTTAAACTACTCTTTGTAAAATACCGATCTTACACGTGCAGCTGGCTTACCATGTACAAAATCTGTGAATTAACTCTTAGTAAGCACAATTCGAAGACGTTTCCGACCGTATATCAACTGGCCTACAGATAAAGCCACTGAAGATCGTACAAACGTCCCGCAGCAAGAGTTTTTGAATTGTGTGAACACAATATGAAAGATGTGGACTGGATTCATACTACACTACATTCCTTGTTCTAGGAACGTCAATTCCTCTGAAAACCCATGAACAGCCCACTGAGATTAAGGCAAAAAAGACAATTACACTGAATTTCCTTTAGATACATTCTGACTCTAAGTACAGGAAGAGCACCCCACTATTTCTAAGATGGCAGTTATAGTACTGTTTCCCACTTCAACAATGTATTTGCACCTTGTTTTCAAATCTCACTTAGGAAAACTTGAAAATGAAGAATGGATGAATATTCCCATGCATTTGCCTTCTATGCTCGAAGCATAAATCTCACGCCCAAGAGATGGTACAAAACGTTTGGCTTTACTGTATGATAATTTTCACGCAGTATAAACATCAAACTTACTCCCTTCAATTTATAGCTGAAATACACGATTGAAACATCATCAGAATTACCCACAACGCTATATTTTATATTCTAACAAACGGTATTACTTTAATAGGGAGAGAAAGGTAAGTCATCAGTCGAAGCATAACTTATATTCTCTTTCAGAAGCGTTACCTAAATGTTTCGGATTAATTAATCCATAATCAGGCCCTTATACAAGACTAGTAACAGGTATAATGTAACAATATGTCAACATAAGGTACTTTGATTTTTTTCTTGCGGGATCCCATACCACAACTATCATTACAATAAAACTCTAAAAGATCCATTGCTAAGGTTAAAAATTACAACAAAAACAATCGGTAACACATAAAATTAATTAAAAAGGGTCAAAATCTATGGCAGAGTCGTAAGAAATACGGTAGAAGACTCTCCCGTTCTATTTAGCCAAAAGGAATATAAACAGCGAAACGTCGTACTACGGACGTGCGGACGCGTAAGAAGAGCGAAGAAGGAAGATGTTTTCTTTTCTTTTTCCATATACGACACTTCACATGTGAAAGGACACAGATCAACAACGTGTAGCTACGCTCTTTTTACGTCGAATATAGTCTACAAGAACAAAAATATTGTTTAAGACTTCAAATTAATATAAGACAACTATTTTAGGATAAAAGTAACGTGGAGATTACAGTTAAATAATTACAAGAATTTATCTTCTGTTCTGTTATCTATGTATAAGTACTCCCATTCGTTAAGCAATGTGTAAGATAAACCAACAAGGATCGCAGCACTTTATCCAGCACATTTATACATTAATCGCGTACCCAAGACTGTGTTCACGGTCAGGGTTGAAATTATTTGTAATACAAGAACCAACTATCTTTCTGCTTTACATCAACTCTGCTCTGTTCGACGAATGCAACGTTTTTTTTTTCCCGTTGCAACAGTTTACCCCACAGTTATCACAGTATGCTTCAAAAGAAGTTCACGTATCTTACGGTGATACAAAGCGTGTTTTATCAAACACGGCCAATAACTATCTGAACGTCTTAGTATGATAAGCCGTTTTGTAATACAAAACTCATTAAGACTCAATTCCAGTAAACAGGATAATTTACTGAAATATGACGAACAGCATCACAAGGGCAATTTAAAAAATACATATACAGGAGACAGTCACCAACTGGGGGCGGGGGGTCACTCACGGACGACGAAAATCGTAAGTGATATGTGCAGGAATTGGGCCAGCTTCACATACACAACGAAACAGACCGCACGCATCACAAAGCCATTCAAGAACACCGAACTGAAAATCATCTATAAGACAAACAACACTAATGATAAACTTTCCTAAGACACACATTTCAGTGACAAATGTAAGATCAGCCCACACCCAATAATGGAAGTTCTTGCACAAAACTAATAACAGGGACGTCAGCACGACTTAAAGGATACCTCCCTCACCAACAGTACACCATGCATCATCAGAATACAGCAGACATTCAACACATACTTGTAACATTCCGACAAAATGCCTGTTTTCATACAATATCATTTATTTAATTTGTAACTAATTATCATTAAACACAAGTGCATAATTATTCTAAAAATGTTCCAGATATCAAACTTTAAAACTGAATGGACCCTAAGTAACTTAATTCTCTCAGCAATTTGAACATAATTAACTAAAACACTTTAATCCAGGTAGTCAATGTATACTTCAGTAGTAGAATAAGCTACAACATATTAATATACTCTTAGCTCTATGCAACCCATAGTGTTGGAGAATAAAGGCAGATTAACAACCGTCAAAAGCACAAATTTATATTAAAAAATGAGTTAACCAGCTACATGTTCCGACCCTCTAGGGGTCTTCTTCAGGCTGATATTTGAAACGTATTTCCTACTATGTTTAAAATATCAGCCTGAAGATGACCCTTTGAGGGTCGAAACATGTAACTGGTTAACTTATTATTTTTCTAAAGCTGTGTTTTTGACGCTTGTAAATCTGCCTTTATATCAATATACTCTGTACTAAAAACTAGCATCCCAGACCTTTAACAATAACACTGCAGTAATTATTCTCTCTGCATGTATTTTTCATCAAAAGAACTGAATTGATGAGGCAGTGTCATCAGAACTCGTAACCAAGTACATCACTGCTCGTCACTGTGCAACAAATGTTTCCAAACCGGAAGTCTTTCAATCTTTGATTCTTACATGACTCAGTAACGTACAGAAGGTAATAATATTGTCAGTGTTACGGAAAATGGCAACAGAGAATTCCCCTCATATTAGACCACAGTCGCGATTTTCAGAAATACACACTTCCATTTTTGTTAGGTAAACCTCAAACTTGAAATTTAAATTAAACAAGATTCTACATAGAGAACCGAAGTTCATTAAACACAAATACTAGTAACTTACGTTAGGCATTATGATGAGAAAATCCACACCCAATTTAATATGCTCTGTACGTTTTCAAATACGACATCGGCTGATCCTGCTATCTTAGAAGGTTGGAGAAGACAATGTGCGCGCACTTCCTGCTATTTTATTACACAAGCAGTTTTAATGACCCATAAAACCCACATCTCCTACAGCAGAGACTTAAGGAGTCTTAGGAATTTTGAGTTGTTAAAAACCATACTTCTATAATGCAAATTTATAGCCCACCAATAAAGTGCAATATACTGTAATGTACTGTACTATACTGTAGCACGCTGGTCTCACGTGGGGGTGGTAGCATGTTAATGATGATTATCATCATCATTGTTTCAGTAGCAATTTTTTTTTTACAGATTTGGTCTACATTACAACAGTTGGACCAAAAAAAAAAAAGTACACAATTTTTCACCACTACCACGTTTGTATTTGTTGACTTTTAAACAACATTTCATACTGAATTTGTACTACGGTTTTGATTTCCATACGAAGTTTCGCATACTTAGACCCAACGGTTCATCACCACCTACACACTACAAACTAAATATCCGTTTCATGCAGCTACCATTTGCTTGTGCACTACAAAAATTATCGTAACAGATGTATGTTTATTGAACATTTCTAACAACACGTGATTTCCCAAACCCTGATCAAACAGTGCTTAACGTCACTACCACCTCAAAGTTTGTGTGTCTACAATTTGTGTTTTATCACAAATTAAAAAGTATAAGGGCCTCCAGTGTGAGATTTGACAAGACATGGTCGAACAGTTAAGCTGAAGGGGGCGGGGTGGGGTGGGAGAAGCTAGAATATGGTGATCTCATGAGGCCATCGTTTACTGTAAGGGAAAGGTAAAACTACGCCGCTAATGAAACGAAAACTACAGGCAGTCCTCATTTAACACTGCCCTGAAAAAGGCTGTTTCGTTTTAACTTAGTAATCAAACATCTGTTAAACGAGTTTTCACTGAGAGCAGACAGACACTAGAATATTTTAATTCATTCTTATTGGGGTGGTGCTGGTGGTGAATTCTCCATTCTACGTTGTTTCTCTCTACCTTGTCATTTTCTGCAACGTCACCCCACGTTAAACAAGGACTTCCTGCATCCAGTTCCATATAACGGAACCTTCTGAACAGACGGTGGCAATCAGGAGGTCCAGAAACTCCGAAGCTTTCATGAATCCTTAAGTTCGTCATAGAATTCACAGTTCCAACCTATGCCACATGATTCCAGTCAACGTAACACATTCACATACCACACATCTGGGTTGTTCTCATATTATCCACCCATCTACACCTACGGCCTTACAGCTGTCACTGCATTTACCAACCAAAAAGTTTATATTATTTTCAGCACCCACAATCGTTCCCCTGACACAACCAACCAAACAATATGAAGGACAAAAAAATTAAAAACTGCCTTTTCAATGAGTTATTTTCTTCAAACCATCCTGTGGTTGAAATAAGGTCTTGACAGCGACCCTGTTCTCACTCACACAACCTTCACCTCCCCTCAGTTATACGACTGTCAAACTATCAGTTTTAGAATATGATGAACAGACTTCTGCTGGCACAACTCTATTCCTCTATTAAAAATGCGTACAGGTTAAACTAACGAAAGACATTTTGTCACACAGTTCCTTCCAAAGGGCGGAAGAGTTCTAATATCCGAGAACAACTTTAATCAAAATTCCATTCAGGAAGAAATTACGAGCAAATTGAAGTCAGGGATTGCTTGCTATCATTTGGTGCACAATCTTTCGTCTTCCAGTTTGATATCCAAAAATTTAAAGATTAAGATATACAGAACTATAATTTTACCAGTTGTTTTATATGGGTGTGAAACCTGGTCGCTGACATTGAGGTAGGAACGTAGGCCGAGGGTGTTTGAGAATAGGGTGTTGAGAATATCTGAGCCTAAGAGGGATGAGGCAACAGGGGAGTGGATGAAACTATATAATGATGAGCCCAATGATCTGTACTCCTCACCCAATATTGTGCGTGTGATAAAATCAAGGAGGAGATGGGCGGGGCATGTGGCGAGTATGGGGGAGGGGAGAGGCGTGTACAGGGTTTTGGTAGGGAAACTTGAGGTAAAGAGACCACTGGGGAGACCTAGGCGCGGATGGGAGAATAATATTAAGATGGACCTTCAGGAAGTGGGATGTGGGGGTATGGACTGGATCGACTGTCTCAGGATAGGGACAGGTGGGGGGCACTTGTGAATGTGGTAATGAACCTTCGGGTTCCATAAAATACGGGGTATTTCTTAACTAGCTGCAAACCGGTTAGCTTCTCAAGAAGGACTCTGCTCCATGGAGTAAGTAAGACTTAATCACACCATCTTCATTCAGGTCTACCTTGCAAGAATTCAAAAATAGCCTATTCCTCTTATGATCTTGCAAGCTACACGTGAAAGATTGCTCGAATAAAAAAAAACATGTTCATTTAACCGTGCATACATTTTTAAGACAGGAATAGAGCAGTCCCCATAAAACCTACTTTTTACACAGCAGCATATGCTAATTTTCAGCACGTACGTTAGAGATGCAGCACATAAGGCGCAAGATTACGACCTAAACGGATTTGATCAGCTTTTGTCATAAAGGCAAGCAAATAAAAGGCAAGTCCTTGAGTTTAAGCGACATACTGCTTTACCCCTCGGGAAAGACACTGGTTCCCACTGTAAATAGCAGGCTGGGTGGGCCTTGAAGTTAATGTGGGTACTTCGGTGAAGTTTTCCTGTCCACGCCATGACGGCATATAAGACAGGAAGATGTACAGCGCCACACATTCTTAACCTGGTCAACTTAACGCCCCGGCTGCTTTAACCCCAGAAAAGAACTCCGGTACCCACTGATGAGAATGCTAAGTCGGCCTCAGAGCTGGTCTGGAAGTTTTAGAGAAAAGAAAAAACTAATGTCCCTGCCAGGAATCTAACCACAGAAAAAAACTCCGGTACCCACTGATGAGAATGCTAAGTCGGCCTCAGAACTGGTCTGGAAGTTTTAGAGAAAAGAAAAAAACCAATGTCCCTGCCAGGAATCGAACCGATTATGGACCAGCCGACAGCCTAGTCCCTACACTGACTATACTACCGCGGCTCCTTTAGGTACTTCAGACAAAAGAAAAATCTCATACCCTTTCCAAGAATTGAACCCAAACCCCATGGTTATCCAGCCTGCAGGCTAATCACTATAAACGCCAATGGTATCCACTTAACAGGAGGTTGAGTGAGTTGGTCTTAGGGTTGGTGTGGGTGCTTCGGACCAGAAACATATCCAACACCTGTAATAAATGAAACCGAATCCTGTGGTCATCCATGGTCATCCAGACCAGAGGCTATCACTATAGCGACTGGATATACATAGTACTTCTAGCGGTAAATAATTAACGATGACAAACATAAATTATGGCAGCAAGAAAGGTATGTGGGATGGAGGTGGAAGCAGGGGGAGGGTGGGAAAAAGGAAAATCAATGACAGCAATTTAACAATTCCGATCAAAAGAAAGGAAATGAGTAAGGGTTCTGACCGCAAGAGCGAGGACACGAAAGAAAATGGAGAGAGAGGAAAAAAGTTCCTGAGATCGAAGTAGGAAGTGGCAAACATAAAATCAACAAATGGTTTGGTTTTACCAAGCCATCGGTAGCAACCTGAAGATGGGGATGGAGTCAGTCCCTGAAACGTTGGAGAACTTTCGCACCTTCAAGCGGCAGTCTGCCCGTGAAGATTTTATAAAACAAATGATTTAACACCGGCTCGTCTGCTGGTATTCAGTTTTTATACTGCACTGTTCCTTATACACATTACACTAAACTGACTATCTTCGATCAAGTGCATCCAGACCAATTTCTCAAGTATGTTACATCACTATCTACAGAGGATAAGAACAAGCAAGGAAAGATACGCAGGGTGTTAACACTTCTCGTGAACCTGCTATTACTGTGCCTATAGGTTTTCAGTGCATCTCCTACCAACAAACTACTCTGTGCACATTGCCAATGTGTTTAGATGGTTGATCTGCACTTAGCTCCTGCTTGTGCCCCACATATACAGTCTCAGTCGTTAGTTTTAAGACAGCTGAGTAACTGTATGCAGCTGTTTTGTTAATATACCTTAAAAGTGAATGGAGTAATAATTAAAACTTACTGCCATGTATCCTCTCTCTACATAGCCTTATCGTGCCAAGTACGGTACGAAACAAACGTTGCAATTACTGACTTTGTATTGCACAGAATATTCCCGATGGTAGCTAAGGACTAGGTTACGTCAAAAAACTGATACCAAATAATCCTTAATTCCGTAACTAGCCTGCAACCTTTTGAACCTGACAATATGCTTCTTCAAGAACGTTAAGTGGAGTAATAAACCAGAAGTTTTAAGAACATTTAACAACCAAATTCAAACACTCGACAATCATGACTGACTATAGTGACAATTCTTGGCAACATCATAACAGATCATATACATTTAAACTCAGAGAAACCCACAAGACAGAATAGACCAATAGTTCAAGAAGTACATATGGAATTCGGTAAAAGGTATGTAAAATATAAACACTGCCAAAATATGTGTAAAAGGCGCCGGTAAAAAGCTGATCCTGTACACGCCAATAAGTGGTTGGTAAAGATACATCTCCACTCATTCCTAACTCGCACTAGATGGAGGTAGTTGTTCAAGTCCCAACCGCTTTACTTATGGAGAAGGAATGTCTGGTACTCACTAATTAAGAGACTGCCACAGTACAGTACCCAGACTAAATTTCTATCTGCCAAATGGAAAGTGGGGCAACCCTGCAAGTTGAGTCACGAGAATGCACGTGGCTTACATATGAAGGAACAGAATTGTATTCAGTTCCTTTCATAGAAGCATATTATTCAAGTTATATTCCCATCCCTCGTCAAAAAGGGTCAAGTTTTTAAAACACAGGTAGAATTCCACTTTCAAATGAATAGGTGAAAATGATATAACACTAACAAAATGCTACAAGTTTTTGACAATTGAAAAAAAAAACTGAAGAGATTTCCAGAAAGAACGTATGATTAAAAAGAACCCACCACTTCAGCCTTCTTCAGAGCCAATTCATACATGGAAAGTGAATCAAAATGGCAAGAAACTATTTATAATTATCTGTTCAGAATCCAGCACATGAACACAACATAAACAGATGTCAAGGATGAATCACTGAAGAGTGAGCACCAACAGTGGCAAACAACCTCATTAAAAAGTAATGCGTCCTGTGCGCAACTCACAAGACCCGCATTTTACACATTGCAGTGAATGAATATCTTGAAACCTTATGTTCTTAGTACTACAATTGAAAAATAATATTAAAAATACAGCAACGAAATTCAATTCCTTTCATGGGCTAACATGACAGACTCTTTATCTGTACCAAATTTCAAAAGTCGCAAAATTTCACATGTTCCTGCTATCTAATCAAAAGCTATATATGTATTTTTTTAAATTTATACAAGCTTATATACTTTTGCTTCTGTAACTGAAACCTGTGAGCATTTGGGATCACACAATGCAGAAAAACTAACTACTCTTGGATCTGTTTTCTTGGAGGGCCTGAGGATGACTGACTAGGCCGAAACATGTCGCCCTGACATATATACTAGTGTATATAAAATAAATGTTATGTTATAGACTGACGTGTAGTATTTTTTTTTTCTAAATATGTATGTCACACACCCAGAATTTTAACATTCTACAAAAATATTAGCGTAATGAAAGGTTGTGTTTTGAAGATACATAATTTTGGTACAGGATATTCTTATCACCTCCACTTTACAAGTCTAAACAATTGCTATTTGTTACCAATCATAGCAAATTAGTAAGTATAACAGGGCATTCTGTCTAGACCAAACTTAGTGAAATCACTGGTTCGCAAGTTCAAAAGAAAACAGCCCCCCCCCCCATCTTCAT
>Ga0209755_10008077_pt1 | contig 11313 bp, 10 predicted proteins | sample TergutCo191P1_FD_187301 | JGI IMG/M metagenome (GOLD analysis project Ga0209755, IMG submission 187301) | Cornitermes sp. P1 segment gut microbial communities from Petit-Saut dam, French Guiana - Co191P1 (SPAdes) (version 2) | ecosystem: Host-associated > Arthropoda: Insects > Digestive system...
GACCGGTTCCGTGTTATTTCCCCTACCGGAAACCGTTTGTTGAGGGACCGGGGCGGGATTCATTGCGCTGCAGAGCGGGGTAATCCCGAACACCAGCGGAACAAGGAGGATAAAAAATTGAACGAAACGGTTCATTGCACGGAGTCTCTAAAAACTCTTTGGCGGGGAGTCTAGTGTTTTTCGCAAGATGAGTCCAGTGCAATTTTCCGAATAATTTCATGTGCCATTCAATCGCTCCGCAGCACAGCCTTGGAATGGGAACATTGGGCAAACGAGGGGGGCGACAACAGCCGGTACAATCCTTGTGTCCCGTCTTGCGCATACCCTTGTTTGACGGCGGCGGCGTAAAGTTCTTCGGCAAGAGCAACGCCGCGCAGGGTTAAATTCATCCGCTTTGCCTCTTCGAGAACGATCCGCAAGTCCTTCAAAAAGTGCTCGATCATAAAGCCGGGAGCGAAATCATGCTTCAAAATCCTTGGAGCCAGATTGGCAAGCGACCAACTCCCCGCTGCTCCGGTCGAGACCGATTGGAGCACCCGGTCCATATCGAGACCGGCACTGTGAGCATAAATGAGTGCCTCGCACAATCCGAGCATGTTCCCCGCAATGAGCGTTTGATTGACCATTTTGGCATGCTGTCCGCTCCCGGCAGTGCCATGATAGACAATCGTTTTGCCCAACAGATTCCAGATCGGCATCAGATCGCTTGCGGTTTTTTCGTCGCCGCCAATCATAATCGACAGCGTGGCATTTTTCGCCCCAACATCGCCGCCGGAGACCGGGGCATCCAGTGCAACGACATTTTGCTCCCGGCACAATGCCTCGATTTCAACGGCTAATCCCGGAGAACTGGTGGTCATATCGACGATAACACCGGCGGACTTGCGCCCGCTGCTCTTGCGTTCATCAAGGATTTTACAGATGATTTCGCGGACTTCGTGGGGGTAGCCGAGCATCAAAAAGACAATGTCCGAGTGTTCGGCTACTTCGCACGGCGATGAACGCCAAACGGCACCGCTCTGCACAAGGTCTGCCGCCTTGCTTTCTGTCCGATTAAAGACATTCAAAGCATAGCCCCCTTTCAAAAGGTGCATTGCCATACTTCGTCCCATAATTCCAGTGCCGATCCAACCGATTGTCTGCATGGTGAAGATGCCTCCGGGAACTGTGCTCCATTCCAGATTTTACCACAAAACGGGACTGTTGAATGCCTTAACGGTGAATACCTTGACATTTTCAACATTCATCAATACAATATACTGAAACAATATACCGAAAGGGTCAGTCAGAGAAAACATCATCGGTTGCGATGGCAAGTTACAAAATCACCAAGACAAAATTACTCTCTATTCGGGAAATAAAACTTCCCGAAGAAATACTCGCAAATGAAACCCGATTGTTCCGCTACACTCGTGGACCAATGCTCAACTTTATTGAGTATTTTCCGGCGCAAGAGGAGCAAATCAAAGCCGCTTTGGAAGCCAAAGATTACGACGCATTGTCGAAACAGTTGAGGGAAGTCTGCGATAAACTGAAACTCATTTACGCAGTCGATATGGCATACGATTGCCAAAGGAAAATGGCAAAACTTCCTGATATAAAACCAGAAGTCGTTGAAACATACGTGGCGTACTTTTTAACAGCGATCTCTATGCTGTCCATCGACTTGCAGATGGCGGTCTTTAGGAAAACGGAAGAGACTGAGGGGGAGAAATTCGAGGACGATTCGCCGACTAAAAAAGAGGAGAAAAAAACGGATGTTCCGAAACGTTGCATATTAGCGGTCGATGATGTTCCGTTTTTCTTGAAAACGCTGGAAAAAGCCTTGGAAAATTCTCGCTATGAACTGGTGGCGGTTACTTCCGGTGAGGCTGCACTGCGGTATCTCCAGAATCGCCGCCCGGATTTGTTCATTTTAGATATTGAAATGCCTGCAATGAACGGATACGAACTCGCCCAAAAACTTCGGGAAGCGGGACACACAGCACCGATCCTGTTTTTGACCGGAAACGCCCAACAGGAATACGTACTTCGGGCAATCGAAGCAGGAGCGGCGGATTTTGTGCTCAAACCGATTAACAGGGACTACCTGCTCGCACGCATTGAGAAGCATATTCAATAACCGTATGTTTTGTGTATGTTGAAAAAGTGAAAATTGAAATAGCACTGTTTCCTTGCGTCTGGCTAGGGCGTGTTCCCACGATTGGATGTTTATGCTGAATTCGTCCGATAATGACCGGCAGTTGAACCGGGGGCGATCCATTGCCAACGTTGGATAGATTGCTTTTCCTTCGCTGATTTTAATGGCGTTTCTTTATTTTTTAAGGTTTTTCCATAGATTGATGCATCCAACCGGATGGACGCTTGCTTTCCTTTTGGACATCCTCTCGCTTTTTACTCGCTATCGGTTAAAATAGGGAAGGCGGGAGGAACATTTGCCCGGTTATCCGCATTCACTTTATCACACAAAAATGAAACAAATTAACGAATGGTTGAGCGGTCGTGTTTTTCAGTTCGTTCACAAAAACAATCTCGTTTATAATACATGTTGGGAAGACCCTCGCATTGATAAACAGGTCCTTAATCTGACCCCGGAAGATAATCTTCTGGTCATCACTTCGGCAGGATGCAACGCTCTTTCCTACGCCCTGACGGGACTTAACCACGTTTATGCCGTCGATATGAATCCCCGGCAAAACGCATTGCTGGAACTCAAAATGTCCGGTATCCGCAACCTTGATTATGCGTCCTTTTTTCAACTTTTCGGTAATGGACGTATGAACGGTGTTAAAGAAATTTACCGCGCCAAATTGCGTAGTGATTTGTCCCCTTGGGCGCAACGGTACTGGGATCACCGAATTCGGAAGTATTTCGACGGCAGACGCAAAAGTTTTTACTTCTGCGGTACTGCTGGCAGGTTCGCCCGGTTGATCAACGCCATCGCCGATAGGACTAAGATGCGTGCCGATATTCATGACATTCTCAATGCGGCAACACTTGACGAACAGCGGGAAATATGGCAACGGCTCCGGGAAAAACTGTGGAGTCGTACTGTTAAGTTCCTGATGAACAGGGACACGACGCTGTCGATGCTCGGCGTTCCCAAAGCACAACGAAAGCAGATCGAAACGCAGTATGAAGGGGGTGTTGTCAAATACGTTCAAGATTGTCTCGATTCCGTATTCGGCACATTGTCGATTCGAGACAACTATTTCTGGCGGGTCTATGCGACGGGATGCTATACGCCGGAGTGCTGCCCCGAATACTTGGAACGGGACAATTTCGAGGCATTGAAAGGGGGACTGATTAACCGTATCAGTACATATACGGAGACAGTCGAAGGATTTTTACGCAAACACAACGGTAAGATTTCCCGGTTCGTATTGCTGGATCACATGGACTGGCTTTCGTTTCACCCGGAATTATTGGCTTCGGAGTGGGACGCAATTTTGAGCCGGGCGGCAGAAAAGACGCGAATTATTTGGCGAAGCGGCGGACTTCGGACAGACTTCATTGAGCCGGTGCCCGTCAAATATCAGGGCAAAGAGACCAAACTGGGGGACATTTTGTCGTTCGACATGGAAACCGCGCAGAAACTGCACAAACTTGATCGGGTGCATACCTACGGATGCTTTTACATTGCCGATTTACGTTAAAACGTGCGTGATTGTGGAAAAATCGAGAGTGTCCAAAGATAACCCCCCAAGTGGCGATCTGCCGTTCATTTTCCTGCTTTCCGCACCCATTCTCATATATCTTTCTTCATATATCTTTTCCTGTCGTCGTCATGGTGAGAACCGAATGTTTCATCCCCTTGATGGCGGACAGGTTTCTGTGCAACTTTCTAATGGCATTGACCGTTCCTTTGACAATGATGTTTTCCATACAATTATCGTGGTCAAGATGAGCATGTTGCGAACAAACCACAATATCGCCGCACTCATGTTGTGCATCCACCATTTTCTGCAACAAAGCGGATTTATGGTGGTCATAAATAATTGTAATAACACCGGCAACAACATCACACGCCTTCCATTCTTCCTGAACAAAAGCCGACTTAATCAAATGCTTGACGGCTTCTGACCGGGTGGGAAAACCATGACTTTTTGAGAGAGCATCGAATTTCTCAAGAATATCCTCTTCAATCGAAATGGAAATTCTGGCAACATTACCCATACGATCACTCAGTCCAGAAGGTTAGTCAAATCAAACACCATCCATTGTAATACTTCAACGACCGAAAACAAGTCCCATTCATTTTTCACAACGCATCCAGCGTAAACACGTATTCTGCTTGCGATGAGGATACGACAATCGTTTCCCTTGAATGAACGGGAGCATATTTTAATGGCATCAACGGCTTTGCCGGAAACGGCATACCATCGGGTCGCATTTCCTCCGGTGCATATTTTTGAAACGAAACCGTGTATTCACCGGGAACAACACCCCGATAGTACGCCGCTGTTACCATGAGGGCTTTTCCTCGTGCATCGGTTTGTCCTCCGGCTGCCAAAGTGTTTTCTGCCGGGTTTTTCGGGTGGAATAAAATTTGGACTCCTTCCATTACTTCGCCGCCAAATGTCACGACAACGGTACACGGCACCAATTCCGGCATTCCTTCGGGACGTTCCGGCAGACGCTGGCAACCGAGGACGCACAACAAAAGCAGACAAAAACAAAGGGTTAAAAAACGTGTCATGGAAGAAACGAAAAAACAAAACTGATATCCGAAACTGATACTCTCTGCATCCTTTGTGTCTTTGCGCGAACATTCAACATTTCTCTCACAAAGGCACGAAGGACACCAAGAATTACTCTGCCGGAAACAATTCTGCCAATTTCTGTGCCAATCCTTCACCTCGCGCCTCCACGGAAATGACTTTGCCGTCGCGTCCCACGAGAATACAGCGAGGAATACTGCTGACCGCAAAACGGTTGCCCATTGTTTGTTGATTGGCTTCTTTGCGTTTGGCATCTGCAAGATTGATCCAAGGAAATTGATGTCTTTCCAATCCGTTTTTGAGAGCGTCTAAGTCTTCGTCCATGCTGATTCCGACAATCTCGAAGCCCTTGCCGTGATATTTTTCGTATAACGTTTTCAGCCGGGGAATTTCCGCCAAACAGGGACCGCACCACGTTGCCCAAAAGTCGAGGAGGACAACTTTGCCTTTGTATTTCGCCCAATCAAGGACTTGTCCGTCGAGAGTTACGCCTTCAATCGCAATCTCTCTGCCCGGCAAATTTTGTAACGAATTCGGATCAAGCCAGCCGGACTCTTCCAGTTCAATCACGCCGAGATCAACGACCGTATTCGGCTCCGTTGGCGTAAAACTGTAAAACGTCTCGAAGAAAGCACAGGTATCCAGATCATCGGGTTCGTTGAGATAACAGAGGTTCGTTTCGGTGTCGAGAAAAAGGTTCGTTGACTCGAAGTTGCCATTTTCGTCCGTTGATACAAAATCCGTATAGTAAGGTCGAGGACGAGAAGCGAACTTGAAATTCGCCAGTGGTTTGCCTGTTGACTTGCGAATAAGTTGTCCCTTGGCAGAAACCGGCGTGTTGAGTTGGAACACCGAATTGTGCGGTAGGATTTCGTCCTCGAACTTTTTGAAGAACCATTGTCCCTGTTCCAGTGTGTCAACAGTGAGTCGTCGAATCTTGAGGGACTTGTATATGATAAAGTAACCATCTTTATCCGTAACACACCGACAAGCATTATTCACTTCCTCAACCGAGACAGGATAAAATGGGGCAGGCGTTCCGTCCTTTTGGAGAATTTGTCCTCGCCAGGGAGTTGGAATCTCAAATGTTACGCTGACCTGTTCAGTTCGCGGGTCGGTGAACCGTGTGTAAAGATCGAGGTCCTCTTGCGGAACAGGGCGAAAGAAACCGTAAAATTCACTCAATGAAATCATGTATTCGAGGGGCAAAGCCGTGAAACGAAATTTGCCTTGGGAATCTGTCCGAGTCTCGTGGTGAAATTGTGCTATCTTTTCGAGTTCGGGCCATTTTTCTATTCCAAATTCCCTAACCGAAATAAAAACGGGTTGATGTTTCAACCACACAGGCAGACCGGCAATCGGTTCGTTTTTGTCGCGGTCAATGACAACGCCTTCGACGGGAATTCCTTTTTGAAGTCGAAACCGAATCGCGTCGGGTTCAATAGATTCTTTCAATTCAAAATGCTGATCGAACGCCACATAAACGCCGTTGGGATCGGTAATAGTGAGCCAATAGAGGTGATTGTTGAACAGCGAAAGTGTAAAGCGACCGTTTTCATCGGTGATAACTGGATGGGGGTCGCCACCGCAGTTGGAATGAGGAATAGAGCGTCCCCAGCCGCCGATTTTGAAACCGACAGCGGGCTTGCCGTCGGGTAACATTGCCAAGCCCGTTACTGTTGTCCTTTGATGTCCCTTACCGAGAACATATTCGTCAACCCGTTCTAATTGACGAAGTCGGTGTTGTTCCGCAACGGTCAATTCTTCGGCGGTAATCGGCACGCTCCAAGCCAAAACGCACAGACCGAAAACGAATGCCCTTGTGAAGGGGAAATAGGTGAATGGAAAATACATGGTTGCCTCAAAAGGGTTAACAGAGAGGAGAGTATTAGGATGAGAGCATTATATCACAGAGGAAGCGTTTTGTAATCAACAATTGCCACCGATTGATAGACGTGGACTTTTTTGTCGATTTTTTGTACAATGGTGTCGCATTTGGCAGACGTTTTGCCATTAACCTTAATGACAGGATGTCTTTCCCCGAATGGAATTCGATACTCAAACTAAATTGGAGATTCGATCATGAAAAACATCAGTAACAGAAAAACGATCCGTTTGGCAGCCGCCTTTTTGGTGCTGGCACTTTGTATTTCGGTGTTTTCTGCACCGGCAATGGCGCAGGTTTTTGTGCGCCGTCCGGGTCCGCCGCCGGGGTTCGTACCTTATGGCTATCCGCCGCCGCCACCGCCACGCCGTGCAAACGATTTTGACAGAGCCCTTGCTGTCATCGGTACTGTTGGTGCGGTTGCCGCTATTGCTAATGCCCGAAACAACAATTACTATTATTACCGCCGCCCCGCTGTCGTGGTGGCTCCGCCGCCCCCCGTAGTGGTTTCGCGCCCCCCTGTGGTGGTGGAAAGACCTGTCGTCGTCGAGAGACCCGTTATTGTCGAAAGGCAGGTTGTTGTCGAGCGGCAGACTCCCGTTATCGTCGGCAGCGAAGGTTCGTATTCCCCCAAGTTGGGTGCTTTTTTCCGTATCGAAAATATGGAGATACCGGGACACCGGTTTACGGCGGCACGTTTAATGTCCGATCCTGTGGAAGGTTCGCCGCTCCGGGACATCGGTTTGCGAAAAGGGGATGTTATTACCCGGCTTAACGATGCCCCCGCCAGCACGCTTGCGGAACTGGAACGGCATGCGGGAAACATGGCAATGCGGTATATCAAAACCGGCACGACGAGAGTTTTGCTCGCCAACATTTATATTCCGAGAGACTCCGAAGTGTTTGACAGCGGGACGTATCACGCTCCTTGAGAGGAGAATGTTCAACGCCAGTTCATTGGCGGCTTGCAATATGACTGACTTCAAGATGACGGACATTGTCGTTCGGCGGGTGTTCACAATCCGCCGAACTTTCGTTTTCGCCGGTCAAAGTCTTGTAGTGCTTGATTGAACAGGGCAACGTCGAAGTCGGGCCAACATTTTTCTGTTACCCAGATTTCGGCGTAACTCAACTGCCACAAAAGAAAATTGCTCAACCGTTGCTCTCCTGCGGTGCGAATTAACAAATCGGGATCGCTCATCCCTGCGGTATAAAGATGGTCAGAAATGCACTGTTCGTCTATTTGATTGCTCGGAATTTTTTTTTCGACAATTCTTTTGACGGCATCAACAATTTCTCCATGCGAACCGTAGTTCACTGCCAAACAAAGATGAAGTCCTTTGTTGTTTTTGGTAAGAGTTATCGACTCGTCCATTTCGGCAAGAATGTCTTCGGCAATGCCGGTGCGTCGTCCGATTACGGAAAACCGAATGCCGTGCTTGAGGAGATTGTCGCGTTCCTTTTTCAAGAATTCCCGAAAAAGGTCCATCAAAAGGGCGAGTTCCGATTCAGGACGTTTCCAATTTTCACTGGAAAGGCAGTAGAGCGTCAATTGTTCGATTTTTTGTCGGACGCACTCCTCAACAATTTCCCGTACCCTGACCCCTCCGGCTTGGTGCCCCATGTATCGAGGTAAATCTTGCCGGTTTGCCCAGCGTCCGTTACCGTCCATGATGATGGCAATATGCATGGGAAGATGTTAGGGGGCACAAGGTTTCATAAAGGAGTCATGGAGGGACAAGGTAAAGGCGGCAACGTTTCGTTTAACTCGCCGGTCTCTCGGCGGATTTAACGTTAGCGATAAACTCCGAAATATGCTCCATTTCGGTAAAACCAACGATCATGCATTGCACGGTGTCGAGTTGTGTGATGAATGCCGTTGACTTTTTCCGCATTTCTGGATCGTTTGCCATACTTCCTTCGCCGAGAACCTTCATGCAGATAATTCCTTTCCCCGCATCATGTGCCAGTTTGGTGGTGCGGAGACCTTCCGCAACGCGTGCAGCGGCATCGTCTCGGGGACCGTCCATATTACGTCCTTCGCTGTTCATACGGACAAGAACAACATCGCACCAATCTGATCCGGCAGCACATTCCGTTCCTGCATTAGAGTGTGAACTGATTCCATGAGCACGAATCAATCCTTCTTTTTTCAGTTGTGCCATGCTCTCCAACTGACTTGAATAATCCTGTGTCCAACGATCATTCAAGATGCAGTGGATCATCACGACATCAATGTAGTCCGTCCGCAATTCCCGAAGGAAGCGTCTGACCGTGATTCCGGGATCGGGACGTTCCGTTTCGTGCAAGCCGTTGGCGTGCAGCCAAATTTTGGTAACAAGGACATAACTATCCCTCGGCTTGTCTTTTAATGCTTCGGCAACGACATCGTGGGTGCCGTATAAGTCTGCACAGTCAAAAAGCCGAATCCCCTGATCGTATGCAGAACGCAACATCTCAATGGCTTTGGGATAACCGGCACGGGTCAAGTCCGACCGCCGCTCCCAGCCTCGCATTCCTGTACCGAAGCCGATCCGGGTTGTTTTGACCTCTTTGGTAAGCGGAACCCAGACCGGCTCGACGGGTCCCGGCGGCGTTGCCGATTGTGCCGCCCCTGTTTGTGCTGCTTCAGTTAAAGGATTCAGTGCCAACGTTCCGGCAGCAAGTGTTGTCAACCCCAGAAAATCGCGTCGTTTCATCATTAATGCCTCCAATGGAGTGTACAGAACACCCGGCATTGTAGCATAAATGGTTTTTGTCCGCAACGGGTGAACGCAACGCCGCACCTACGCCGCACTGCGGATTTTCCGGCACGAACCGCTCTTGATAATTGACCGGACAATCGTTTCCGCGACGGAAACCGCTTCCAATGCCCGGCTGCCGGAAACGCGCGGTGTCTTGTGCGACAAAATCGCACAGACAAAATCATCCAATTCCGCCGCCAGTGCATCCACTGCATCATAAGTTTGCGTTTCCAATGAAAACGCATCATTCATGAACGTCGGCACAAGTAGCGCAACGGAATCCGGCAGGATATGATTCGGCGCGTATTTGCCTTCCAAGACCGTGTCGTCGGCACGATGACACACTGTCGTTCGTGTACCGAAATCGACTGCTACCGTCGCCGTTGCCGTAGTGATTCGCATTTTCCGTTCCGCCTTGTCTGCCACGCGGGAAGAAAATAGATTTGCCGCACAACCGTTGTCAAACCGAATACGGGCGTGAGCAACATCTTCGGTTGGTCCGCCGATGACGTGGAATCCAATGGCATCCACTGAAAAAACTTGCGATGCGACAAGCGACAACACCAAGTCAATATCGTGAATCATCATATCAAAGATCGTACCGATGTCGGTGCTGCGGAAAGTGTAACCACTCGTTCGGACAGCATCAATCATAATCGGTTCACCCGCCATCAGGTCATTTCGGAGGAACTTCTTTGCCGCCGCCCAAGCCGGATTGAATTCCTCGACATGCCCAACTTGCAAAATGAGACCGTTTTGCCGGGCAAGTTCGACCAACTTACGTCCTTCGGACAGCGACGCACACATCGGCTTTTCCATCAGAACGTGCTTGCCTGCTTGGAGACAAGCACATCCGAGACCGTAATGCAGAAACGTCGGCGATGCAATAATAACAGCATCGACCATCGGCAACATATCGTCGAACGAATCGAATACGGGCACGCCATGCTTACGTGCGAGACCATTTCGGGCGACCTCGCTTGGATCGGCAACACATACCAATTCCACACCAGCGTGAGCAGCCACTTTGTCCGCATGAAAAGAACCTAAACGACCTGCTCCTATAATTCCAATTTTTAACATTTGTGATCCTCCATGATCTAGTGTTGTAAAGTGTTTCAAAAGCAGCCAACCAATCGCCGGGCGGTTGTGCTGGCGGTGCGGATTGGCTCAATTATCCATGTGTGAGGTTTTGTAAAAGTCAATCTAATTTTCACCTTGTTTTGTTTTGGAAAATCAGGTAAAAATCAGGCTTGTTTTGCTTTACTCCTCCTCCTATCTCCTTTCAATTTTCCCCTCTCGGAAACCGACTCCGGTTATTTCGTTCGATCCGATACCCTTCGGAAATCCCCTCGCCGGGTCGCCACGAACCGGGACCGGGCATCCACATATCGGGCGTTTCACTTGCTTCGCTTTCGTCTGTTTCGCCCTGCTGTTTCTGCAAATACTTGCGAAACACCAATGCATGTTCCGGCGGATTGTCTATTAACTCTTGAAGCCGCGTCCATTGTTCGTCGGTCAATACATCGAACATCTGCGTCTTGAATTTCTCGGCAAACGCTTTGCTTTTGGACTGCATTTCCTCACGAATCTTCTTATATTCCGGGTTTTCCGCCATTAGTCGTTTTTGTATTGCCTCGATGTCCGGGAATTCCGTATCTGCTTCTTTTGTCGATTCAAATTCAACCGACATCATTTTCAGCAAGGTCAGTTCTCCGTCCACCCAATTTTCGAGTATCTCCTCAATTTCAGGTTCGAATTCTTTTTTGATTTGCTCCATCCGTTCGTGCTGTTCATCAGTCAGGTCAAGAATTCCGAACAAGTTTGGTGATATGAGGAGTTCTTCCCCCATGTTTGCCAGCAGAGACTCATTTATGCTTTGCCATTGCTCTGGGGTCAGGGCTTCGTTCAGAATACCGGTACCACCATCCATGATCGCCATACCCATGAATGCCGAGAAAAT
>Ga0209755_10008078_pt1 | contig 11313 bp, 9 predicted proteins | sample TergutCo191P1_FD_187301 | JGI IMG/M metagenome (GOLD analysis project Ga0209755, IMG submission 187301) | Cornitermes sp. P1 segment gut microbial communities from Petit-Saut dam, French Guiana - Co191P1 (SPAdes) (version 2) | ecosystem: Host-associated > Arthropoda: Insects > Digestive system >...
TTTTAAGATCTGTTATTGCTTAACATGCAGATTCAAATCTGGAAATTAATTGGTCAATATGATTATCCCAAGTTATATTTTGCATAAAACATAGTGCTTGCATGCAAAAACGCAGAGTTGTGATATAGTAACAAGTATTAAAAAGAAAAAAGAGTATAATGAAATAGTGGAACAAAGATGAGTTTAAAAGACTTCATGTCTGTAGTTCCTTTGTTGATATGTGTCACTAGTTACACAATAAGCCTGTGGCTAAAGCTTGTGAGGAAAAGCTGTAAAGCAAATAACTAATTTAACTGTGGGGGGGTAAGGTGTTTTGTTTTATTTCAGGCCATTCTTGGGCATGTTCTAAAGTCAGGCTATATGTTGGCTGTCTTTTCTTATTCATGTTTTGATGTCATCTCATCCCCTATCCTTCATTATTATGCTCTTATTGTGCGGTGATGTATTTTTGCCTTCACATCAGCATAGGACATGAGCCCATTTGGTAAGTAGCAAAAATCATAAAAAATATTTCTGCTTCTTATATTTATTTCTTTTATTTCGCTTCTGCTCTCCTTGCCAGCACTGAATGAAAGGGTATTGTTTTGTGTTTGAGGTCAGTTTCATGTAACATACACCAAGATGTGGTGCCAATCCAATTAGAACTAGTTTTTATTATTTCTAGTCAAGCTGAATTTGTTACTGGAAATGCTACAGAAACTCTGTGTTGCCAGCACAGGAACTATTATGAGATGAGTTTAAAAAAAAGTGAGAGAAAATTGTATTTTCCTTACAATCTTCAAACTGCATAATTTACTGCAGTGCTTTACTTATTTATAATGTACTACTGTGGAGTAATAAAAAGGTATTTCATTGTTTATGATCAGTAAACAATAATGAAATTATCCATCCCTTTCCTCATCATTATAATTTATATTTCAAAGTAATTCATCATAATGAAATTTATTCAGGTAATTGCATAGTGAGTGAGTACAAAAATGATGGCTGAAGCTCTTAATGACAATTTAAGGAATGTTACTTTGAAAACAATGCTCATATTACACAAGAATATCACAAAAAAATTTGTTCAATAAATATTTGTAAGAACTGGCTTGCAGGTTTTAATGATCTCGTTCCTCAATGAACATCTCATTATCCCCTATCAAATTTTGCCCAACATTAAAATAAATGACATGTCTTAAACTTTCATGTTTATGTGACCACTGAGTTTGTCTCATTATGACGTGTCTGAAGGTTGTGGAAAGAAATTGTCAGTCAAAATTTAATAGTCTAGTATCTCTTCTCTGTGTAGTGCAATGTAGAAAAATACAGACTACAACAATATGTGACACATGATGATACTTCTTGGACAAAGTACTGCTATCTTGATAGGGACTGAAAACTAGTAGGTAAAATGTTGTCTGAATCTGCTGGTGTAATTGTTGCAATAAGCAGGTACAGGAGACCAACTTTTCAACAACATTTTTATCTGCCTTTTCTGCCCCCATAGAAACTCTCTGTCCAGTTCTGCATTTGCAGGTTTTCAAGAAGAGAATCTTGCCTGATAGGATTAATAAAGTTGAACAGACAAAGCCTGATCAGGCATTCTCAACTTTTCATCTTCAGACTTGCAGGTTATTCCTCTTGGTCTCTTTTTAAGTATTGCTTTCAGTATGAGTGTCCAGTCACTGTGGGACACTCTTCGTCTGGCCTGTCCATCTGGACTTAGTCAGCAGGAACTGCATCCATCCAACATAGATTTCTTTTCCACTGTGGCATTCAGCCCCCTTCAGCATGAAAAAAATGGTGTCCCCAGGAGGTTGTCCAAATTATTAAAATAAATATACAGTATGCATTTGTTCTTGTGAGTTATAATCATAATGAATATGATTTCTTTTGGTACTATCTCTGTTTACAATTCAGCACACATTTTGCAATGTCAGACAGTTTTTAGGCATTCTTTTTATGGTGTAAAAAGCAAAATGCGTTGTGTGGAGATGATGTCTATCCATCCATTTATCCGTTCATCCACCCGCCCATCTAACCTTGTGTCAGTGACTGAATAGTTTGTCAGAGTTGCATGAAATTAAGTATAGGAGTTCTGTACAAAAAGTTTTCGAGCAGACATGAGTTTTGCGAAAATCGGCAAAGGGAGAGTCACGTTGTATGTAAGGGCATTAATGAGTATCTATCCATAGTTTCCATATTTCTTGACCAATTTCAGTGGAAGTCAATACAGAATATCTCCGCATAATGCCATTGAACATTTATCATTTTCAGAAAAATTGATACAGTGAAAATCATATATCAATTAAGGGTGGAAATGAAATATTTTCTACATTTTTTGCCTGGCTTGCATAATTTCAGTACAAGAGATGTTCAAGTAAATTGGTGCAGTGAAAACAATAATTCACTTCCATGCATAAATGAATTTCTGGCTGTACTTTCCACATTTATTGCCTGATTTGTGTGGACTGTGTTACATTAAACTGTGCCTGTTGTGTTGCTTTTGCTGCAGTTGTTATTGTGTCTGTTTTGACCACCCCCTCACCCTACACATAAATAACCTGTAATTCACCCACTGAAGAAAATTGTTAACTTAATTCAAGCACATCCTACATAGCAGCAAGTAGGATAGACTGAATGTAGCACAGAGAATGGTTAAGTAGTAAAATCTAGTGGCTTCCATTTATGGGTGCATGTGATGAGAGGAAGAGGCCCTTCAGGAACTATAATGCAGACTTGAGAGTGGTTATGAGTGTCACCAAGGAAAGCCTATGTGGACTAAATAGAATTATGTTTTCTGGTATTTCTGTAGTTCCATTGAAAGTATTGTTTAAAAAATGTGACATTATTGAGCAAGAACCATACTGTACTGTTATACGCTTGTAAAAACTCAACCTGCAAAGCATGTTTGATGGAGCAAATGCAAGTATGATGGTAGGAAATAAGGTCCCATCTTAATTTTTCCCTACTTCCGTAGCACTGCATAAATAAAGTAAACTGACACTGTACACTAAAAGAATCCATCTGTTAGAGATGTCATGTAATGTTATTGTTAAAAATCTGACAAAGTCTGGTCAAGAGTTTGACATATGCATAATTATATATATATATATATATATATATATATATATATATATATAAGCTAACCTCATATCTGTCAGTATTCATATGTGTGTGTTAATTCTACAAAAGTTCTTCAATACAAACACATGGACTTCCACACCAAAATGTATACATGGTTGGAATTAATGAACGTTGGACACCAATCATACAGTACTCACATTTGTACTCACTTGTAGACTGATTGATGTGGAACATCCCATTGCATTTAACAATGCAAGAAATCAAAGTTATGGTGATTCAATCTAAGAACATCTTGTTGATAAAGCAAGTTACTTTGTTTCACAGAGTTATCACATGTTCAGCTGTAGGTTAAGCCATCATCAGGCTACTTTGTAAGAAAATATATATAACAATTGTGTCTTAACCACTGAACATTTAAGACTAAGGGGTAAAGATAAAGGAGCCATACTTGTGCTGTAGCCCTGTGGTCTCTGCTGTTGCTCTGGTTTTGGCCCTTTATTAGTGCACAATTGGTCAATGGAGCCTGAATGAAGTAGTCATGGGTAATGATTGCACAGAATGTTCCTACATGGTAGCATTCCCCAAGATTCACTGTTGTTTACAGCACACGTACATTATACATATTGTAATTTGTTCTGTGTATTAAATCTTAATGTAGACAGTTTAAATGTATAATCTGTATTCATAGTTTGTGACTGTGTTATAAACATTCAAGTTTGCAATGTGGTGCAACTCTGTCATTATTTGATCCCAACAAAATACATGTTTACCAAACCAAGCTGTACCAGAAAAAGCATATCTTTTGTTAGATTTTACAAGTATGAAATTCACAAAAATGAATTACTGGTATGCTGTGCTTGTGTGTTTGATATTTTTGCAACAGTTTCGTTAGTATTTGGGTAGAATCTCATTCATTCCTTCATGGTGCTGGTTATAAGGCTGGGTTTTTCGTTTCCAAGTGAATTCTTGATTCCAGATTTACCTTGTACATAGCATAATGATTGTTTGAGTATAAAGAAGTGCCTATAGCTCACCTGAAAGTATCACACTAGACTGCTGACCATTAGACATTTTTGTCAGCATAATCATATTGATAGCTCATTGACTAATAGGTGTTCATTGCAATTACATTGGTGTAAAGAACAACTTTCCTCTTACTTGGACTGTCTGACTTTAAACTGGCAGCTCTGTACAATATTAAGCTATCTGTATAATGTAGTTACTTCTGTCTGATATTTTGGATATAGAATTTTTTAGATTTTCCAAAATACTTCTAACACATCACTGATTATGCACTGTTATACTGCACTATGTAATACTGTATTTTCTTTAAGGCTATATGCCTGTCAGGAAACTATTTTTTGGCATGTGCTATCTAACATGTTAGACAGTAGAAGCAAATAATGTGGTATATCAAGATATATTGTACATAAAAAGCTTAATATTCCAGAAAATGCAAAATGAAGAATGATGAATATTAAACATAATAATACTCCTTTCTTTAGTATGATTCAGATACACAACAATGAGTAATGCAGGAATACTAGAAACACAACATATTGCATATGAGGTTATACCTTTTATGTGACTTATCAAGCACAAGGTGAGGAATAGGTAATAAAATTATAATGCTACTAATAAGGTTCATTGATTTTCTTGTTGTAGGAGCAGTACATCCACTGCTGCAGCTGCATTTGCTATTGCCACATCTGCTTCAAGCAACCCACGGGACCATACACTCCCCCCCAAACCACCTGTAGGTGCTGGAGGTAGGTGTAGTGTAGGGGATGCAAGCATGAAGGTGGGAAGCTGTCGAGACTGGAACAGAAGGAAAGAGTCTGTCAGGTCAACTGCTGCTACCATGCGAGTTCTGAATGTTCTCAGGCACTGGGTGTCCAAACATGCTCAGGTATGATTTTAAGTATGGACCAAAATAAAACGTACCAAAATTGTGTTACCATTTTATACTCCTACCTTAATATACAAGTATTCAAATATGTCTTATATTTCTGACCTTAAGTTTGTGTCATTTTTCTTGTTGTCTTGCACACTTTAAAATATTCCATGGATTGTGTTTTGTTTTATTACATACAAAACCTAATAGATAACAGCCACTTGTTTTTTCACTGTCAGCAATTAGATAAAATGAACATGATAAATACTATTGGCATATTTAAGGATTATAGTTTAGAAACACTGGAAGTTACTGTATCATTATTGAAATATATTCATTCTTTCATAGGATTTTGAAATGGATCAGTGTTTGAAGAACCTCACTATTGGGTTTCTTGATGATATAGCATGCAATCCAAACTTGCTGGCTGCAGAAGTCAAAGCTGCATCGCAACTACTTCGCCTCATCACAAAGGAAGAGCCAGAGAGTAGTAAAGTGGTTCTTGATCTCCTTCTGGCTCCTCCAATGGTTAGTACTCAGACACTTTATGTCTTTATGTCTTTATTTTGTCCTATGGATCATTACAATGATATTGGACATGTCAATACTAATTTTACATTAAAATTGAATGTGTGATATTTGGGAAAATATATCTAGTACACTATATTTATATTACATGAAATAGTAGCTGTTACATAGTATCTAAAAATATAGAGTACCAATCTTTCAGAGCCAACCGTTACATAGATGTTCCATATTAGGATGTGGCTATGTTTGGTCCATCAGGGTGAGTAAGCAATCAGGAATCTGTGGGGATTAATTGTGCAGTCATGATTAGTAGGATAGGTCTCCTATGCTGAAGATGAAGGCAGCAGGCTCCTTAGAAATGTTGGTGCCTCTATACCAATCCACACTACTGCACATCCCAGAAGAAAGTAATATTGATGCCCACTTTATCAGAATTCAAACCTCACAAAATTTCTTTGAGTTGTGTTACTGTGTGCATTTTACAGACAGAGTCATACATGACAGGACAAGGAGTTTATATGAATAGCGCGTTTTCAGTTGTGAAAAAGAATCTAAGGAGCACAGAACACTAGGATAGGTGTATATTTAAACAGAGAATTAATGAAGGATGTAACTTACTAGCAGTTCCGCTGTGTATGTTTTTGTTACAGACTCCAAGCAAGGAAAATATAGAAACATTGTCAGCACTAGAGATAGCTGAACAGATGACATATATTGATCACCAGATATTCATATCCATATCTAGTGAGTAAGTATCTTCAAAACTGATTGATAATTGATAATCAGAGATCATTTTCCTGTTATGAATTATTCCAATTTTGCATACAGAAGAGAACATGGCAAAAATATATTGAAATGTCTTGATTTTAACTGAATTAAACATATTCAAAGAAATTTAATCTCTGTAAGAGAAAAAAATAAATATGCATTGAGTATTTTTTATGTGGAACCATTATAGATTGACAACTTTCACAGGTAATGGGTGCCCTGAAAGTCCATTCATCAAGATAATGAAGTACTTAACCATGATTTTCTCTTATTTGCAATATTTGGCAACTGTATGGTTACATGGGGTCCTCTCAGAATTAGCTGTTTTTTCACTACAATGTGTACTCATTTTGCTCCTTGAAGTCACTCAAATATAAACAACAAATTAAAAAGAACAGGAGATGTGCTGTTGCGAACATGGTGGAAGACATGAGAAGTCTGAGAGGTAATATCATTTACTGAGAAGCTGTCTGGTGGTCAAACAGAAGCCATGCAAGCAATCAATCTGTAATATTAATGCAAAATTTTAAGAAACTGGAAATGCTGCAGATTTATTGCAAACCTGCTGGCCAGAAACAGCTATGTCAAAATGACATTGATAAACTGTAATACAAGCATTGTGTTCATAGTCCTAACAAGCCAATAAGCAGAGCTTCAACCAAACTAAACCTATGATCCTCACTTTCTGCTTGCTTTGAGTGATGATGACTCAGGTAGGCAAGTGGCTCATGAGGCATTTCTCGTGTTTACAAAGACGATCCAATGGACTGAATAGGCAACATTTAAGACAAATGGAAGGGTAATTTAACACAATGGTGTTTATTGAAGTGATAAAAACTCATACCAAGAGGTAGAAGGAAAGCTTTATATTCCCACATTGACAGGCTGACCAGGCATTTAGGCAAAAAGTTTGATTGAGCCATTTTTCATCAGAGACACTCTAGTTACAAATAGTTAGTTGGAGCTTCTGTAAAGCACAATGATGCTCGATACTGAACAACACCATAAACTCAAAAGTGTGAACTGGCAGCAGGATGTTGCTGAACCCTATTTTGAGAAAAGTATTTACACTTGACTTTGTGAGAAAATTCCCATGTAGATTTGTTGCTGTGGGTCAGGCAAGTGGCACCCAAAGTTTCCTAGTTTTACATCTTGTGACTTTCCATGTTGATTATAATAAAAAACTAAGTGTATAGACAAGAAGGCCGCTGACATTGTACAAATGAAGGAACAAAACCATGTGGAATTAAACAACTTAAATGCAGACAAAAACTTCCTGCAGCAATTTGTCAGTCAAAGACTAGGAGATATGAAATATTTGCTGAACATGGTGTACAACAATTTGAAAAATTTCTGTAGTTTCTCATTGTCACTTTCTGCTGGTGACTGTAATTGAATTATTGTTTCCCTCAGATATGAGTATGTTCTTGGGAAAGCAACCTTTAGGAAACTGTGATTTACATCCTCTGTTTTTCTGCCTCATGTTTGTTTGGCAAGTGACTGTAGACACATGCTGTTGTAGTGTCTGAAGTAGAGTGGTCACAGTATTTTTTTGGAGTGGGGCATGTTCGCATAGTCCAACTGTCTGAATGCATCAGTGCAGCTCCCACTAGACAGATTTCCTTGAAGTATGAAACTGAGAACCTGTTTGAAAACCTGTTGAGAAATTCTGAATTTGGTTAAAGTCAGGAAAAAATATCAAACTTTTGCATGAAATCACTAGTGATATCTCACTGTTAGGATACACAAGGAGGTGTAAACATTACATGAACACACCACATTGTTGCATTATGTGTACACTGCCTATCTTGTATATTTATCTGTGGTTTAATTTACTGTAATGTCAGTAGGTTACAGTATATGACATATAGTGTCGAATGAGGATTATTAAAATTATTATGTTAGTTAAACAAATATTTTTCCTGAAAATATTGTTCGCATAGATATTCATGTTCATATTCATTCATATCTGTTAGTGTTGCAAATCCCTCCTTTCAACTTATTTTGAATGATAACATGTTTTTGTTTCAGGGAGTTCCTTGGTCAGGCATGGATGAAAACAGATAAAGCCACCAAAGCACCACACATTCTTTTAATGACCAAGCGCTTTAATGAGGTTAGTGTCATAACTTCACTGTTATCTGCCATTTAAAAAAATACAGCAGCAGCAAGTCCCTTACCTTACATTTGTGTAACTTACTCTTACTTACATGCTCAGAAATCTTCATGTCTTCTGTGTTAGTATTATAAGTGTGCTTCTAATCTCTGTAAATTAATTAGCCCCACTATAGTAACTAAACTGTTGGTTGGATGAATAGTGCATTGAGGTTTCATTCCCAGCACAGGCAGAATTCCTGTTTAACACTGTGTCCAAACTGGTTCTCATCATATTTTATGGATACTGCAAGTCTTGTTGGTGGTAAAGTGGCTGGGGCATGACATCTAACCACTTACTTCCATGCAGTGCCAAAATTTAAAAAAACTGAAGCTACACATCAACAAGGACAAGTCTTATGGTGATTCGTAGTGATACTCCTGTACACCTGTACTATCTTAGGTGGTCTAAATTGTTTACTGTGTTTCCAGAACAGTTTGGAATGGAAGACCTGATCAAAGACAGTGTGAGATTTTCCACTTATTACTCCAGCTGTCTGTTGTCCGTCGTATTACTCCAGCTGTCTGTTGTCCATCGTTACTCACAAAAATGTTGTAGGATTCCATCTTGTTACTATTTACACCAACATTGCTATTTTCTTTCTTTCTTTCTTCCCCCCCACTACCAAATGGGTATTAATGACAAGAATCACAGTATTACATTTTACATTAATGAACACAACAACTAAAAGTACGTTAATTTCCGGGTGTCAGATCTTAAGTTGATTTGTTCGTAAATCCAACTGTACTGGTGTTGATAACAAACGTGTTTTAAACAGTGAAACAGATGCATGTAATTATACCGTAGTAAGTGTATCTCACAGTGCAGTGGAAGTGTATCTTACCACATACTTGTCAGTTATGGCTTTGGGACACAAGAAATGGTTTTAGAAATTGTATAGCTGCCTGTGGATATAGGTGCATTGTTTTTTATGTTCTGGGTATGTATATACTACTGGATATATACGTTCTGGAAACCTAGCTGCCAATTCCCTTTGGTGCTTGTGTTTCCTGTCTGCTTCCTTCAGAAACTTAGCAAGATGTCTGCACAATTGCTCCCTTCTTTGCTTTATAAGTTGACTTGTAGGAGGCAATATAACCTTTAACAGCTGCTGACACCTTAGCAATCCTTTGGGGTTACTCTGCCCCCTGTCCCTCACTGACCTTCATGGAGTTGAAAGAATTCTGGGTAGTGAGAGAATATTGTTTCCAGGCATACAACACCAATGGTAATCTTAGTTGCTTCCTTTTGTATGGCTGAACATATTTACATACTCTTGGTTAGTTGATAAGTATATAAAATGCTTTTGTGAAATACTGGATAGCTACTGGGTTTTCTGACAGCTTTTCACATTCATGTAACAATAATTATCTGGCCAACTGCATGTAACAGATTTCTTTTTGAGAAACATATATATGCTCAGGTATTTGTGTATTTGTGAAACTCCATGTTTTATTACTCTGTCCACAGGAACCCACCACTGGTACCTACCCTGAGCCAGATTAATCCAGTCCACATACTATTATCCCTCTTTATACCTAGATGGAAAAAGATGGAAATAAATGATAGTTAATTATGTTAGTAAAAATGTCATGTACATGCATGTTAATTCTCGCTTTTTTATGTTTTTCGCCTTCCATGTCTTTTTTGTATTATCCTTGATAATATGTGCTTGCCACACTTGAAAATTACTGTAGGAAATGTTTACCCCCTTGTTTATTTTTCAGTCATATCAAACTGCCCTGAAGCTGCATATGTTAATAACATGATTTTTCTCATTTTAATCAGAACCTTTGCTTTTATGTTTCCTATTTTCTGTAAGCTTTCAACCTTTCACTCTTTGCAAGGTGTGATAACTTTCCACTTCTTTTTCCTCACTTACTATGTATATTATAAAGTAAATCCATTTAATGTATAAAACAGAAGTTGATCTTTCTTGTCTTCCTTCCTCTGTTTCTTTAATATGTTGTAAGATGAGTTTCAGTGAGACAGAATTCTGCAAAAAATTTTGTGTGCTGTGCCAGATGATAAGCCCACCTGCAGGTTTCAGCATGTAGAGAAGACAGTTATTCTTGAACATAAAAAGGTGTCTATTCTTTGTATGACAAATGGTTATGTAGTCACAATGCTTGTGTGTAATGGCATATTAAAACTTTACATACTATTGTATTGCAAGTAATAAAACTATAGTATGAATTTTGAGACTTACATAGAAATATAAGACTCTGCATAGCTCAGATGGTTAGTCATCAGCCTCTCACCACTGAGGACAAGTCCAGTCTCAGGGCAGTCCATTTGGGATTCATGGTGGACATGATTGCACCAGGACAGTTTTATTATTTTTTTTTTTAAATAATTTGGTATAAGTATGCTTCCATGAATGTTCCATACTCATATTTCATTTACCTACCATCAATGCTATATAATTTTAGAAACTGACAGTGTCATTAAACCTTTAAACGCCGAGTTAAATCCCATCTGCCATCTGCTGGCATTATTAGGAGCTCAACATATTCTCCACGTTAGCAGGATAAGGGTTAAATAAAATACTAAACCAAAGTAATATACATTAAATGTTAAGTCTTTGAAATGTAGCATCATACTGTATTGGATTAATTTACAGTGTTTAAGAGGAACTTACTGTTCATTTCTTCAACAAGGAGTGCTAGAAGTCAAAAGATTCTAGTATCAAATTCCTCCTTCTAAATTATTTTAAAAATTACACAACTTTCTTTATTTCTTTCAGGTATCTCAGTTAGTAGTTTCAGAAATAGTTCGCCGCTCCAACATGGCCTCTCGCATTGCTGCCATTGAAAAATGGGCTGCTGTGGCAGATATCTCAAGATGTCTACATAATTTCAATGGTGTTCTGCAGGTGTGTGCCGCCTTCACCAACAGT
>Ga0209755_10008079_pt1 | contig 11312 bp, 6 predicted proteins | sample TergutCo191P1_FD_187301 | JGI IMG/M metagenome (GOLD analysis project Ga0209755, IMG submission 187301) | Cornitermes sp. P1 segment gut microbial communities from Petit-Saut dam, French Guiana - Co191P1 (SPAdes) (version 2) | ecosystem: Host-associated > Arthropoda: Insects > Digestive system >...
GAAATTGCTTATATAGATTTGCACATATCAGTAATTAACATCCTACGAGTTTTAGCCCAAATATTTTTCAGCACTGTTATATAATCAGGGTTATACAAGAACTGAGTTACTCATGGTGGTGACTACAAAGATTACTGTCCTCTAATATTTGTGACACCAGACAAGCACACTGCATCCATCTCCAGGGTATCTTCACCCTGAAGATTGAGGCATGTTTCTACCAGACTACACATCATTACATCAAAGAAAATGGTGCTCTTAACGAACAGTTTATGTTTGCAAAAGGAGAAGAAACATCTCCAATTTTTGTCCAGCATGCACATGAGGAGAGTAAGAACCACTTGAAGTACTGGCAGTGGTGATTTGTTCAGTAGCAAATTTGCTGAGAGGAGACAGCCAGCCAGAGTAAGATGTGTCAAAATTGTGACACACGGTTAGGCTGTCATTATCCCCACCCAAATTCAACAAGGTTAGTGCTCTGGGTATAGTGGTACTTCAGAAAGATTATACTGTTTAATTGGTTGTATCCTGTTACTGTGTCTAATTTGTGGGTGCACTGAATGGAAGTTCATTTTTCTGAAATAGTCTTAGGTCTGTGATGATTCACATATACTTCTAGGGCATGATGCAGTACACCATTTACAGAACACAAGATGTGAACAGAGTTCATATATAAGAGAAATAGTTTAGACACTTCAATAAATAATGCACAGCAGTACATACTTTAAATAGTACACAATACTGGAAACATTAAATGAGTGACAAAACATGGTTGTGAAACATGAACATGAAGTGATAGAAAAGAGGAATAATAAATTTAAAGGTGAGGGGGGAAGAGAATTACATGCAGAATAAGGTTACAGTAACATACTTGAAGAGAGTAAGGTCAGAACAACTGCAAGTTTCACTAGTACAAATGTAAATGGCTACAATGAATATCAAACATACCTTATTGTGTCACACCGATTCCAACATAATGAGAAACCAAGTTCTTATCTTCTGTTCCCAGCAGGTGTACATGCAACTTTCAGTCACCACATAAGATTTCCGGTCATACTTGGCTTCTAGCAAAGAAATTCACCACTGCCAATAAATTCTATTATATTCTTGTATGTTATTCCTTTGAGCCATCACTTCCTTTGTCCTCCCACCATTTGCCTTAGGTCCTTGTACTTAATATGTGTCCTATATATATACGAAGTGTATGAACAAACAGCTGTGACCACAGTACATTCATTTTATAAGATATATTTAATGATTATGTGAGCATTCAGTTTTTATAGGAAATTTCAAATTGATGAATCCATGATTTTACTTAAGACTGATATGTCACTTTTCAGTTCCCATGTTAATAATTAAACAAATTTATGCATATATTATAATGTATGGAAGTAAGTCAAATTTTCCATAGGTAGTAGTCATAATCAAAGGACAGGGCAATATTAAATTATGCAGTGACATTAGAAAAGTGTCAAGTCCTCAGTGTTGAAACCATGTGCTCTTTTACTGGTAAGTTACAGAAAACACTAGTGAAACCAGTTCATAATTAAATGAATTGTTTCATGATGTGTGTATTATTCATTAAATTTTAGTTAAACATTTGGTACTGTGATATCTGGAGAAATATACTTCCTGAGAGGTCTTTTAATATGTGTCAACAACATGCAGATTTCTGTTTTGGAAGTAGATAACAATTAGGCCTTCAATTTGTTTTGTAATATAGAACCAGTTTATTCTGTTTATACTGGCAGGACCTCATAAGTGACCTGTTACATAGTTGGTTTTACATATTGTTACTTGTACGTGCATTTGCCGTAAGGAAAATGATTTTATTTTTATGGCTACTTTTAGGTATGGATGATAAGCAACTGTGCATAATTTTCAGGGATGTGAACCAAATTGATTCAGAAAAGATCACTAATCAAAAGGAGAATGAGCCATCTTATTTTATATGAATTATCCTTGAACTGCAGTAACTGAAATTTCACTTGGTTGAGTTACTAATAGTCTTTTAAGAATAAATCATAAATTGCCTCCAGTATTATGAACAGCTTTTAAAAAAATTTATTCAAGAAAGACAGGTGTCATACAATATTGATCCCAGTGTGTAAGTTTTCTCATGACCTCCGGTTAATGCTGTACTTACTGATATAGATGTTTCCATGCCCATATTAACCATGAATTTATAATAAAAAGTGTAATTTGAATTGTTTTAAGAATTACATAATCATTTTTAAAGATAGGTAGAACATGGGTTCAGTAGCTTATGGAAACGCTTTACGAAAGGATTGCACAGTATGAAAGACAATTTTATTCTTATGTAAACTGTGCTCCATTAGTATTATTATATTACTATTTGGTGTTGTGACTGATTCCAAAAATGCAAAAGATCTAGTCCTTTACATAACCTGATAAATGATGCACCCTTGCCAGATGTTACCTCAACCTTCTTTGAGAAACATAATCACTAGTCTTCAGTATTATATTTCTAGTGTTTTATAAATGTTGTGTTCAATTTTTAAAATCTGTGCCAGCTAGCTGTATAGAACTACAGTATTATAAACTCAGTGTATGAAGTTTTTAGTATGTAAAGAAGAAACTATATGTATGTTATCTCACCTTTGTTTCTTGTTGGTTGGTTGAAAACACATTAAATATAATAAAATTATGATATTACTAGGACTGAATTATTCAAAACCCTTTCATCCTGTTTTATGCAGTAGCTTCAGAAAAATTTCAGGATGGGAACACCAAGAAGCTCTCAGACACAATCCCTTCAATGTACCATCTCTGAGCACCGTAAGTTCTGCTATATAACAAGAGTTGTGTTCTTGTGGGATTTCACACTATAGAAAATCAAGCAATAATAATAATAAAAAAAAGACAGCAACCTAGAGTAGACTTTAAAAATCCTTCACAATGGTCGCTGAAATTGCATAATGGTCAACAAGCATACACAAAAGTTCACATTATACAAACAACATTCATCTTTTCATCAATTACATTATAGCCAATTTGCATTAATGGAACACACATAATAGCAAGACTGACTATAGCCACACACGTCAGCATTCATAGTAACTTAAGGCATTTCTGATGCCAGTATAAGCTACCTTCCACAGATTTTTCCTAAGTCACTTCAACCACTGCAGCTTTCTTGCAGTGATGGCCCTTCAACTGGTGTCAGACTGGGGAGAAATTTGACAGTACCATTTTTACAAGTTGCTGTTACTGATGTGCAGGAGTTTAGAGAAAAAGCACTCCTCCTTCGCACATCTGCTTATTGAACACAGCACACTCGGAATCTGTGATGCAGGATGCCCTGCCAGTCAAGAAAGATTTCCACCATCATCTTTGCTTTTGCATGACCCTGTCGAATTTTCATGGGCATTTGTAATGACAGTGATTTCCACATGGATGGGTGGGAAGTGCCACATTTCATGACCTTCAAGGATGTTTTGGGGCAATTCTGGGTATTGATAAGATAATCAATAATCCTCATGCAGGCATCACATGGTTTCTCTATCACCATTCTTGGTACACTGTGTTGGTTGAGGTGATATATCTTTGGATCCAGACAATTGTGCAGCAATTACAAACTAAAATTCCTAAGTTCTCTGCAAGAGTCTGTATTACAAAATGATTTTAAAGTACATCACCTGTACCAGCCTCACAATATCCTCATTCTGCAGGATGTACCATGACTTAGTATAACACCAGCCGCACACCACAAGGTCCAGGTTTGATACCAGGCCTTTCCATATGGGATTTGGGGAGGACAAAGTGGTATTGAGACAGAATTTTCTCCCAGCACTTCAGTTTTCCTGCCGCATAATTCCACCAGTTCTCTATACTCATTCGTTCATCTGCCAGTGACAGCACATAATCCCAACAATTGACACTATCATTAAACAACAACATTCCTCATTCTGCAATATTGCAGAAACCACATCAGGTGGGTTGTCCTCCCGACTCATGGTTCTTGAATATGGTATGAAATTCAAACTAGGGCACTTTTTTTTTTTTTTTTTTTTTTTTTTTTTTTTTTTACTGTACACTGTCCTGGGAAAATTTAATGTTGCACCCGTGCTTAGGGCAGTCCATTTTCCTACTAAACCACCAGACATTGTGCTCTCCTTTGAAGCCTGTAATGCTCACTAGTCTAGTGGCACAATTAACAGTTCTTCTGTGGGCAGGAAGTATGCATGACATGCACAAGTAAGCCTCAACCTACATATCACAATACATATATGCACACATATATTATACATCCCACAGATTGAAAATTTAGTCACACCAACAAACAGAATGTGGAACAAGTCATAAAAATACAAAACATACATGATTAGTAAAATATTAAAAATATAAGGATTTCACACAAAGTCAGGCCTGGAACCTTACCACACAAGTTCTGTCTCCTTTCTTGTACAGTGGTTTCACTACTCAGGTTTTTAAATAGTCAAGGAAAAACCCTGTGTCTAGTCAGTTATTATAAATATACCTAATTATTTTCATTTCAGTTTATGTGTTACACTTTTTTCTCACCTTTGGTGCCACAGTGTTTTGTATGCACAGCAACATTATGACAAGTAGTTTGAAGGTTAATACATTATTCCAGTAATTGTAAAAATTATGCAAAAAAGATATGGAAGTGGTCATGTAGAATGAATTCTGGCAGTAACAGAACTTTAAAATACTTAATGGAACAACAAGATTTAAACTGCTCTATACATGTATTATATTTACCCTGTCAACATCACATCTTCACCAGCTACAAACACTTTATTTCATGTAAGATTTTAAATCAAATCTGCACGTATTCCAATTTCTGAACTGTTGTTTATTACATACTATCAACCTTGATACTGCTGATGCCATTAGTATCAAATCACACTTGGCACATAAATCCATCACATAACTGAAATTTATTTAGGCATAATAAAAGTTTTGGTTGTAAGCTCCTCAAAATTAAAAAGGCTTACCTATACTTTGCCTGTTCATCAATAACCTGAAGAAGAAATACTTGCCTGACAGTATCCTGCCCCAGTTTTACTGGCATCCACATGGTCTAACTCCTGTTCCTAATTCTCCTCTTCCCACACATGCTTTAGATGCTGACACAATCGTTTCCTCATTCCTTCCCGTATTTTGCCTCTCTTCAAATCTGCTAATTCCACAAGTAAATATAAGGCATAATAATCATCAATAAAACTTAAACTCTTTTGATTTTTCGTACTATACCTCCAATTGCCATATTGTTACTCCTTTACAGTCTAAGGTGAACAAATACTTGTAACCATATTTCTATCAAACTATGTGCCAAAACTCCTTCAGCTGGAAGACTTGGTCTGTATAACCCAACCCCCATACCACTGCCAGTAAAGCTGTCCCATACTTAATTCAGCACCATGACATGAAGATGTGACTGTGAAAGTAGAGCTCCCTGCATTCTTAACTGCTGCATGAAACAGAGGTGAGTGATCAGCGTCACACTGTGGCTGCTTTACTCCTGAGGCAAGAGGCCCCAGTATTCACTGGAAAGGGATTAGGTGGGCCCCTAACCAGGAGGGGAGTGGCAGCAAAGAGTAAATCTCTAATCCTGCCATTAATCTAGCGAATAGCCTTCACCTGTCACTACAAAGACTGAGCTACCACAGCCATAATTGAATCGAGTACTGCTAGCTATACCACTGGTGTACCCCAGCTAATGTTCTGCAGATTGTAGACTTGTCCTTTCACATCACATGGACACCAATTTCAGAATACTGACTACACTGCTGCCCATACATATCAAGTTTACAAAGTCACATATACCATCTGTGCATCACTGCATCATCAAGACCTGCTGCACCTGAGGTATAGTGTCAATTGGCCAAATCAGTCATCATATTGCTACTAGAACAGTGGAATGCATCACAGAAGCCAAGACAGACAGTAATGATGGGATAGGTAAACTTTTCATTGAGACCAAACACAGCAATGGAGCCTATAAAATGGAAGCTCTTGCGAACATCACACAGTCCCCACGGGATCTGGGAGTCACTGCAACTGTCAAACAATAATGACAGTACAAGGAGGTGGTGATCCAGAGACCCAGTTTAGTGGCAAAAGTAGCAGTGCTCCTGTGACTTCCAGTTAATACTACCACACCATGTGGGTAGTCCAAACAAAGGTGTGGAGGTCTGAGTCTGTTAACCACCCACAGTTTGGCGGAGGAGGAGGACTGTGATAAAACTGAGCTGGTTTATCAATTAGCCACACTTGAACCAGAAAAAGAAGCTACAATTTATCTGTGATTCTAATATTTTCCCCTTCTTTCTCTTTCAAATATCTTCAGCCAACTAGCAATTTTATTTTAAATTTGGAAACTGGAGAAAAGCAGGATGCTTACTATGCACTGATAAAATGATACTCAACAGCTGAAAGTTATCAAATCTCTTAGTCAATCTTAAAGGATGCTACAAAGAATATATGCGAGCTGCTACACAGTTCAATCAATACTGTCTGAAAGATTCTTTATAAACGTCAAGCACATAATCCATATGGAAAGATTTCCCTATCATATGGAAATGAAAAAATACTGATTTTTGACCTACCACATTTACCTGAATGTAAGTCATGACTTTTATCCTTTGCTGTAAACACAGACACAAATAATATAAAATCTCAAAATACATTTTTTGTAACATGCATGAAGTGTTCTAGAAAATCTATTCCAACTAGTTAAAAACACCACAATGTTACATCCATTATTTTGACACACTTCTCACTCTCACTATTTTTGTATCATTACCTACAATGTCTGCCTTGCAGAAAAGTACCCTCAGTGAGTTTCCTTCACTGGGGTTTGGGAAATGATGTAACTCCAAGACCACTCTGAAAATTATAATACTGTCTTTGGTAAAGATGTAAGTAATATTAGCGAGTACACTTCTGGCCCTCATGCACAACGACCAGACAGATAGCCCTCTTAACATTTGTGATTCTGATTGGACACATTCCTTGCAACCTACTTACTTATGTGATGGACCCAATTCTTATTCCTGTACCACTTAATTGTCATTGTGGACATAATTCCAACACTATGAAGATGGTGGCAGCACATTCCTCTGAAACATTTCTTCAACTCACAGTCCAATGCAGAATCAAGATGCAGAACACCATCAGCTGATCAACATATACCATGAAAGCCCGAAAAACTGTGGTAAGGGTACGAGAAGGTGTGATAAAAGAGAAGATGCACAATGTGAATGGTTACCCAGCAACAGTACTGTCCCATATAGCAACAGTTGGAAAATGAACCCAAGAAATAAGCACAGTAATTATTTTGTATATAAATACCCCATACTTCACATCAACTAATCAACATAATTGCTTGAAGTATGTTGTGCAGTTTGACGAACATGTTTTACGTTCACTTTATAGAAAAAGTTATGTGGAAAAATGTGAAGATAAAAATATAATTTTTTACTAATGGTATAAATATATTTCAAGCCTCCACACTTCAACAGTCCATATAATAAGGCTTTGGTAATACTAAAACAAATATGGCAAATTCAGTGTTTTGCTGAATCCAATGGTAGGTCTACAATCTTCATCTTGTTTGTGATTTATTACACAGCAATGTTACTATCCAAGGTAATACAGCACCAACAGTAGAATGAATGATGAATGGAAAGGTTTTTAAATGTGATCGCAACCTAACTGCAAAATTAACCTTGCATTTACCTAGACAGACTGACAAATCCATGAAAAAAAACTCAGAACAGCCAGTATCCCAGTCAAAATTCAAATCAATCACATTCCTAATACTGCTATGCTAATCAGTTCAGTAAATCTTCATTCACAGTAAAACGGAAAATATACACATCTCTTCTCATATTTCACTGAAAGTAAAGTATATTCAAGAAGATTCTACTGTACATACATCTTATACATTTTCTTCCAGTGTTCATTATTTGATAATGGCAACACCCTGCAATACTGAGGTTCAGAACTTACAAACAGTATACATGAAGCTGATTTCATGCCAACTCTTACACCATACTACAACATTATACCCCATTTTACTTTGTTATTCAACATGATTGCACATTTCTTCAGAGCCTAAAAATATCTTTAGTTTATCACAAAATCTCATTACAACATAGACAAATAAATACATAATTATTTGTGCAAAACATAACCTTCACCTTCTTCATGGCCACAGTAATGCTGGATCACTCTGCCGAATCTGCAGTTTCTTCACTTGACCATATATTTTCAGTGCTGGGCCCAACTTCAAATGCAGTCCAATTAACACATCACTTCTTTTCATAAGAAGAAGTGATGCCCCATCAATATCCTACAAAACACAATTTTTAATTAGGTCATGTTATAGAAAGTTCACATGCACATGCACACACACACACACACACACACACACACACACACACACATATATATATATATATATATACAATTACATTCAGCATCAAATTCTATAACCACTTCCATTATAAACCTATAAAGTCATACAATGTACACTCTCTACAACAAAAATCAAGCACCTAAAATTTTCTAAGTTCCATAATGCAGATGATAAAACCATACAGCTGCTGTCATGATACCATTCAATCATAATTTCCCATACCTGCCTGTGTGTGGCCTTCTCTGCCTTCCATTCATTATAAAATATTTAAGCCAGATATCTATTACCCAAAGAAACCAATATATCTGCCTAATTTAAAGATAAACATGGATTCAAAATCATTAATTTTCTAAGATAAATATGTAGGTTCTACAGTAAAGTGCAGATAAACGTGAACTTCTATATTCACTTGCAACTGGGTGGACATAGCAGGAAACTCGTATTCTTCAGAGACCAAATACACTAGTTTGAGTTTTGGTACCGGCACAACACTCTGCACATGTTGCATTTGCACACAAACTGTGATGGTATATTACTTAATACATTTCAAAAGTTGTCTGTGTTGCACTGGTGAGACTAGGAGCAAAAGTAAAACAGATATTTCTGTGTACTGTCTATGATTTGTCGAATGACATTCTGATCTTACATCTACATTTATCAAAAAATCCGGGAAACACAATGGTATCTTTATTCAATAGATATATGGCATGCATAAGTGTAATGAATGGAACAAAGTGAGATGCCATATACAGATAATAACAGGGAAATTATGAATGATTAGAACTATGATGGCAGTTTTACACTTACAACACTTCTAGTCTGGGACTTAAAAATTTTATGTGCTTAAGTTTTGTGGCACAGGTGTACACGAGTACACGACATGATCTGCATATTAACGGAGATAAATAAAGTAGCAAAGAATTAAATTATTACAGCTCCTTCTGCATCTAAATGTCCTATATGGCACACAGTCTATTGTCAAATAAGCACTGACCAATAGCATTTTAACAAATTAACATGATAACAAACATTCACTCTTTGTGGGTTCATACACCCTCACCCCTCACTTCTCAAGAGGGAATATGTTCCAAGACCCCCACAAAACATGAAAATCTGAAAATAATTAACCGCTCCCTCTAAAACAATGTCCTAGTATTTATTAGTGTTTCTCTTTGTTTTGCAGAAACACTGTGATAGACGCTGCTTATTTCTTTCCTTCAACTTCTTGAACATCATGCGGTATGACTCAAAGACCTAATTGGATTGTCAAGCACTTCTGATGCTCCTATCAACTGAACAGTCCAAGTGACGTATTTTTATTCTTGAGGTTACACCACAAATTTGTCAAACCAAAAAGTATGAACCCACAATGATCAAGGGATGAGATTATTTGAAAAAAAAATGAACTACTGATGTCTAAAATGCTTTTGGTCTCAGAGTTTATTGGCAGTCTACAATGTAATGCCTGAAATCCTATTCTCGTGTGTAAAAAACCTCAGTGGATGCTAAGAGTTACATGCAAACATCTTAGGATAGGACAGAATGGGCACATCAGGCATGAAGCCAAGGCCATGCTTAAGAGGGCCCTAGTGCTAAAGAAGAAGAAGATATGCAACCCTAGCACACAATTCAGTTTCTCTTCAGTAAGCTCAAAAGAGTTCAATTTATCTCTACACAGAACTGGAACATATAAATGTTTATTCAGGAATCCTTCCTTTAACTTTATTGAAGAATCTCTAGCCACACAGCTATTGCATATATAACTTTTTCAAACAGGCATCTCACACATGGACTAATGGCAATCATACCTGAAAGAACACTTGCTCATTGCACAGATCAAGTACAGACCAGTATGTTAAACCAACAGACATCTTTGGCAGACACAAAAGGGTCAACCTCTAATGCATTAGCTAACTTGACATTGGTGCTGCCTACAAAGCTAAATGTACACCTGCCACATCTATCATGCTGCTCTTGGAAACTGAAGCATTTTTGACATGAGTAATAGCATACTTTTTAAAGTTTCATTTCACAGTGCTGTCAATTTCTATGATTATTTTTCGCTCTTCTAAGGTCAACACATACAAAATAAATATCATTTGCATGACATATACCCATATTACTAATATTCCGGATGATAAAATTTCATTTTAACTCATGAATATTTTAGATATGTTGGGGATCAATGAAGTAACATTTCAAAGAGCATGAAAGCAACTCAAAATGTCATTAGGAAGTTTGTCTCTGTCGAGATGCAAAAAGCCACTTCTCTTTTAGCCTGCAAAATTAATCATAACTTTCATACATACATGGTCTCTAAAAACAGCTGCCTGTACTGGATAACCTTGCTCCTCAAAGTACTTTGATACTTGTTCAGCACTCCACCCCGACACATCTGGGATTTTGTCATCAATTTGAGCATCTTATTAAAAAAGAAAGAAAAAATGAAATTAGCATCATCAATATTCAACCTAACTCCATAACGATCCAGTACCAGTTTTTAAAAACTCAAGGATGATCAACAATACAACCTGTTTTGCCACATCAGGAATTGCAGTATAGTACTAATGTAAATTATCACTAATGATGATACGTGTTAACTACATTGGAGTGTATGTACTTGTCTAACACAACTATATGATGGTAGATATATGTATAGAATTTATTACATAAAGAACAACTACATGTTTTGGCACTTGACTCTGGCCATCTTCAGGTTGAGAACTGAAAAAACTTATGTTTATTGGACCATGCATCATCTTACTAGTTGAATAAACTGAACCAACTTGATGTCACTTTATGAAAGCTTTTTATTGCTCCATATGTTTCGAATGTTATTACATTCATCCTCAGGAGCCGGCAACTGTATGTAGGTGTATTGTTCTGTAATGATAGTTGTTTA
>Ga0209755_10008080_pt1 | contig 11310 bp, 11 predicted proteins | sample TergutCo191P1_FD_187301 | JGI IMG/M metagenome (GOLD analysis project Ga0209755, IMG submission 187301) | Cornitermes sp. P1 segment gut microbial communities from Petit-Saut dam, French Guiana - Co191P1 (SPAdes) (version 2) | ecosystem: Host-associated > Arthropoda: Insects > Digestive system...
TTTCGAGGGTGTTTAAATTGAAGTTAGGGGCTGGGTGGGTGCTTTCTGAGATTCCGAAGTCCTCGAGACTTTTGGCAGAAAAACTAAAAATCGAAATATCGATTACCTAAAACAGCGGGAGTTACGGCTTAACTCTGCTTAGCGAAGCTAAATTGAACAAAAATTTGTCATTTTACGTAAAAGTTTACCCGTAAAACACGTTGTTAAACAGAAGCAACCAAATTCGTCGTTATCGTTTATTTTCGGTTTTTTGAACGATAAAAATAGGTAGCGTAAGAGTGCTACATTAAAGGAAAATAGAAGTGTTTGAATGTGTTTAGCGGAGGGCTTCTTGGAAGGTAATTAGTTCGACGTTTGTGGCGGGTTTGACTGCTTCAGAGACTCTAGAGGCGACAAATCGTTTTATAGATTTGCTAGCGGCTATGTCTACAATGCGTTGGGTAATGATGCCGTCGAAAATTACAGAGTTAACGCCTTCGATTTGTTGTAGTTTTTCTGCTAGTTGGCTTACAGGTAAGCGTTCTATTTGTCCGAGTTTGTCATTTAGCAGTACAGCTTCAAGTGTGCCTTGTAGTAATTTGACAGTTTCTTTGATTTTTTCTGGGATTTGGGGTTTTGGTGGACGTTGAGGAGCACGTTCGGGTTGAGGAGCACGTTCTTGTGGAGGTGCTCGGTCTGTTTGGGCTTGCTTTTTTTGTGTTTGTAACTGTGGAGGGGGGGATTGAGTGTTTTGTTGTTGGGGTTGCTGCTGTTGTTGTTTGGCGATTTCAGATACGTGTACGCGGTTTTCTATAGCTTCGGTGATTTCTTTGCAGTTGCATTCTTCGATTTCTTTGCCTCGTGGTGCGCGGCCAACGTATTTGACGTTGGTTACTTGTAAAAGTTCTTTTAGGATTAAATCGCCGCCTCTGTCGCCGTCTAGAAGGGCGGTTGCTTCGCGTTCTTTTGTTAAGCGTTTTATTGTTTCGGGGACTTTTGCGCCTTCTAAGGCGACGGTGTTAGTTAAGCCGCATCGCATTAGGTTTATAATGTCTGCTCGGCCTTCGACTACAATGATTTCGCGTGAGTGTTCAAGGGTTGGGCCGGCTGGGAGGTCTTCGGAGCCGTATTTTTCGACTTTTCCTACTTTTACGGTGTCACTGATTTCTTTATAGACCTCATCGACGCTTGGCATTGATTCTATGTTCCATTTGTGGAGGATTTCTTTAGCACGGTCAATTATGACTTTTCGTCTGGCCTCGCGGATGTCTTCGATTTTGTCGAGGATAACTTTGGCGCTGCAGGGTCCAATGCGGTTTATGCTCTCGACACTGGCAGTGATAAGGGCTGTAGAAACGCGGTCTAAACTAGTAGGTATAGTTATTGAGCCGTTTGTGTGATCGTTTTTTGAGTAAAGTTCAATTTCAATTCTGCCGATGCGTCCAGTTTTTTGCAGTTCACGAAGGTCAAGCTCAGAACCAAAAAGACCCTCAGTTTGACCAAAAACTGCGCCTATTACGTCAGGTTTCTCGACGACACCGTCAATTTCGAATCTAGCGTGTATAACATACTTTATCGTAAATGTTTGGGAAGCTCCCATAAATATGCACCTTTTGAAGTATATTTGTAAGTTTTATTTTGATGATTAGTTAGTAATTAAAGAGTTATCTCACAGAGAGGGTACTCAATTATTATTAACACTAACCTAATAGTGCGGCTATGTTATAACAGTTGTGGTACTAAACAGAAACAGCCACTAAAACAAAAAGAAAAAAATAGTTACCAACAAACCAGTTAACATAATCATTGACATCACGCGTCAACATGTTTTTAACATTTAACTAACGTTAAAGAGTATTAAGCACAACAAAGCGTGTATGGAAAAAATTGTTTAAGGCTCAGCGACGGTTATTTTTGGGTTATTTATTATAGTTACTTTACCATTTCCTTGGGTAACATGACCTACTTCGCAATAGGACATTTTTTGCTTGTCAAATTCGCTTTGCAGATCATCAGAGTGTTCGGGGGAGACAGCCATTAATATGCCGCCGGCTGTTTCTTTTGCCTCACCTGTTAAAAGGGGATAGCCGAAAAGTTCAGACAATTCAGGAGCACCGGGGATTACATAGAGATTATTAATTACTATGTCAACATTGCCTAGTTTTGCCATGTTTGTTAAATGGCCTTTTAATCCAAACCCTGTTATGTCAGTTGCTGCGTGTATGGCTATTTTTTGCATTACCTCAGCAGCTAACTTGTTAGAAGAGGTCATACCTTGAATTGCCTTGTTAATAGCGGTTTCAACTATATCTGTGGGAATCGTGGATAAGAGTTCTTTATCTTCGATTTCTTCTTTGCGTAAACGGTAAGCAGCCATGGCTGCGGCTATGCCTAAGGGTTTTGTTAAAAATAGTCGATCTCCGGGTTGAGCTCCGCGGGTATAGACTATTTTGTCTATGGGACCTATGCCTGTGGCGGCACCTCCAATAATTGGCCAAGGATTACGGATAGTGTGACCACCAACTATAGGTATGTTCATTTCGCGGCAAAAATCGCCTAAACCTTTTAGCATACCAACAGCTAGCTCATCGGGCATGTTTTCAGGGTAAGCCATAACTGTAAGAAAACTAGCAATATCTGTTATACCTAAGGTGTAAATGTCACTTGTAACATTACTGCCAGCAATTCGGCCTTGAATTTCAGGCTCATCTACTAAGGGCGTAAAAAAGTCAAGAGTGTTTAAAACAGCCAAATTGTCAGCAATTTTTACTACACTACTGTTTTCCCAAGCACCTGCTAAAACATTTTCATTATAACCTTGAGTAAAACAGGCTTTATCTAACAAAGAAGATAGTTGATACTGTGAAAGCTTGCAACTACAGCCATGTACAGAAACAACTTTAGTTAATCTATAACTCAAACCGTTTCACACATAATACAGGAAAAAGAAAAATAAAAACTTAACCCACACAAAACTAGTCATAGCAAAAACAGATGCGTACTATATGAAAGCAGAAAGGTATGAAAATAATTTTAGGGTTTTGTTTCCACAGTTATTTTAAACTCTGCATTATCTTTGGAGGCTGCAACAATTTTATAGGCATTATTATTTAGCCAGCGTTGAATGTTATCAAACTCTAGCTCACCCTCACCTATAATAATTAACAATTGTTTGGGTTGCATTTCTGCAAGTTTACGTTTAGTTAACGCTACAGGCATTGGACACATTTTGCCTTTAACATTTAACGTCTCAACACTCAAATAATCACCTTAGAAAGTAAGTATTTTGTCACTATTTGCGGTCCATGCTATTAATTCGTGAATAGTTGCAATTTTTACGCCGTCAAATAATTCGCAAGCAGATACTCCACGTGCTTCAGCACAGACAACACAGGCTTTTACCTCAACTCCCGCGTTAATTAGATCTTCAAGCATTTGACCATAATTGGTTAAGCCCTGAGGGGGTTTTTGATTTTTCTTTGCTAAATATACGCCATCTTCGAAGAGCCAAATTTGAACTTTATGACCTTCAAGATCAGCAGTCCAGGCAAATCGTAAAGCAGATAATGAGCGTTCTTTAGATATTGGAGCATTGTAAATTATTAAAGTAAAGGTGGTCATTTAGAATCTCCGATAAAACGTAGTTAAAACTTAGGTTTAAAATAGTTTTTGCTGCGTGGTGTTACGTTCGTTTAACGCTTTTTTTGCTGGCTTCCAAGATTTTCGGACACATGGGGGATAGTCTTTATTGGTTTTTAACCATTTGATGAGAAAAGTTTTTGTTTTTTCATCATGTAAATAGCCGCTGCCTATATCGCCGAATTCGTTTTTTAAAAGTTCAATCTCTCGGTCACGTTCTACTTTTGCAAGTATAGATGCCGCAGAAACTAGAGGGTAAAGTTTATCAGCTTTATGCCGTGAGATAATTATTGGTTTAAAGGTAAGGCATTCACTTATATGAGCTGCAAACCGTTCTTCAACAATGTCAGCAGCGTCAACATATACCGTGTCGGGATGAAGGTATTCTATTACTTGAGCCATAGTTTTAGCTTCTAAACGATTAAGTTTATGCAAAGGAATCTGACAGTTAACAGCTTTATCAATTTCAACGGGAGGTATCTTTATAATTTTAAAGATTTGAACAAGCTTAATGATTTCTTGAAAAAGAGCATTTCGTTTTTTTTGCGATAAAAGTTTTGAATCCTTAACGTCAAGTGCAACAAGCTGGGGCAACAATTCCTCAGACATTGCCACACCTGCAACTACTAAAGGACCAAGAACACAACCCCGTCCCGCCTCATCAACACCTGCAAGTAACATATATTTCCAACCTAAAACAGAAAACAGTAACAACTGTAAATAAACAAACTAATATGCTTTAACATTACCATAAAACAAAAGAACAAAAAAATTGCCCACTAAAAAAGTGGTGGGCACACCACATATTAGACAATTGTAAAGTCGCTCAAGTCTTCTTCAGCCGGTTTTGCATTCTTTTTTGGAAGGTAAAAAACCAAAACAGCAATAACCAGAACTATAACCAAAACTATGATAACGATAATGCGCCAATCAAACCAACCGTCACCATCATCAGGCTTGATAGTAGGTGTTGGAGTAGCAGTTTTAGTAGGACTAACAGTACTAGTTGGCTTAGCTGTTGCTGTAGGAGATGGAGAGGGACTTGTGCCAGGGACAGTAGTTGGTGTGCCCCAGGTGTAGTATATATCATAGTTATTGTAGCCCTGTGTGAAAGAAGAAGACCATTTAGCTCTACTATCTATGTGTCTATTGTATACATCATCATCATAAGAAGATCTGTTATACGCGACAGATGCTTTGTTGTTTGAAAATACTGCGTATCTATCAATATCAACTCTTTCAAGGCTTGCACGGTTAGGAACTCCTATACCACCGCCGTTTCTAGTTGCTGTGTTATTAGCTATTGTGCCGCTATATGTGGTAAAGTTACCGTATAAGGAGACATATATGCCTCCGCCATCGATTGCTGTGTTATTGGAAACTGTGCCATACTCCAGATTAAATATGCCATCAGTGTATACACCACCGCCGTACCCCTCGAGTGCTGTATTGTTGAAAAGTTCTCCATTAGTTACAGTAAAGTTGCCATCGTTGTACACACCGCCACCATTATTGGCCATGTTTCGGTAAATTTTACCGTCAGACATTTTAAATTCAGCCACAGCGACATACACACCACCACCAGAATGGGCACTATTACCATAGATGTCACCAGCAGACATAGTGGAATAACTATCAATGTATACACCGCCACCGGATTCAGTAGCTACATTTCTATAAATGACACCGCCAGTTATCTGAAAAGTTTTGCCATCGTTATACACACCACCACCCCATTTGGCTATGTTACCATAAATTTCGCCACCAATCACAGTAAAGTTACCATCGTTGTACACACCACCACCATATCGTGCAGCTGTATTGTTGTAAATTGAACCGCCAGACAATTTGAAATCGCCCCAGTTATACACACCGCCACCATCAGTAGTAACATTATTGTTATAAATTGCACCTCCAGTCATTGTAAGCAGGCCCTTAACTTCTACACCAGTGCCTCTAGTGTTGTCAGCATGCGTTACAATAACGCTAACAAGTACCAATTCTGCACCGCTTGTAACATTTATAGTGCAAGTATTATTAGCACCTAAAAGTTCGTAACCGCTTGTCTTTTTACTTGTCAACGTAATATTTTTGCCAGCAGGAATGTCTAGTGCTTTTTCAAGAAAGATATCTTTACTAAGCATAATCTCAGTAGAGACCCCATCTGGAGCATTATTAATAGCAGCTACCAATTCAGATTCATCGCGTACGTCTATAGGGTCAGCTCCTAATGCAAAAGGAGAAACGGAGCTATACATGGAAATAAGGGGTGAAGAAATTATAGTTATCATAAACAGTAAAGAAACAATTGTTAAGGTTTTTTTACGGTCAATGTAACGTAAATCAGATTTTGACTTAACATTTATATTCATATAGATACCTCTGTAAACATAATACACATTTTTTTAAAAAACATAAGGTAAATACCCTTTATATACGTTGTTACAAAACAACAGTTGACAGCAGTAAAAAACTGTAAGCAACATGTGTGATAACAAAAATAAATGGGTTTTGTTAATTATTTATCATCAAATCTCTATGCTGCCCACATAGAAATGTCCCTTTACTTCCACAGGAGCGGGTGTTTCAAAAAATTTGAAGCGTTCATTGTTAGCTATATATAAATGTGCTAGAGCAATTCCAATATCGATTTCACGCATTTTTGCTAGTTGTTTTAATGTCAATAATCCCGGTTTTTTGCAATAAGCGTGAATTATGTTACTACCCTCAGTTATAAAGTAATAATGTTGCAAATTCATAGCAGTTGGAGCAAGGCGTACAACTTCAAGACGGCTATCAGAGATATTAGAGATTTTATCTAAAGACTTGCGGTTAAATTCGTCTATTTCGCGATAAAGGCTTTCATCGGGTTTTCCAAATCCAAAAGCGATAACAAACTCGAAATTATCATCATTATTGGGTGTTTCTTTTGGATGTGCCATTCCAAGCCAGCAGCCGCCTATACCGATGCTTGACAGGTATAAATCCATTTGTTGTAACATAAATCCAACATTGACCAAATGGCCTTTTTTGTTTTCACTCATAGCAACGATATAATGAGGAGAGAAAAGTGAGTTCATACCATTCATATTTGCCTTACTAGTAATGTTAAATTTAACGTTGATGTCCCCGTAAAGAGGTTTTATTTTTGTAAAATGGTTTTGAATGTTCTGTAGAGTTTTTTCGTCCAAAAAATCATGGGAATACTTGCGGATAGATTTTCTTTTATAAATTATTTCACTTAAAGACATAATAATGCAGCTCTCTTAAACATATTTGCTAGCCTCTTTTATAGAAAGCGGAGCTAGTCTATCTTTATATTTTGTCAAAAAATTACGCACCCAATCGGGATTTGTTTTACTATACTCACGTAGACTCCAACCAATTGCTTTATTTATGAAAAACTCTTGTTGCTCAAAATTATTAACAAGTATCTGCTCCAGTAGCACAACATCCGTTTTATCTTTACGCAAAAGTTGATGGTCAATAGCAATACGTCGTAACCAAAAATTTTCATCAAGACTCCAGTCAAGTAAGACATTATTAACTTTAGAGTAATTTAAAGCAATGCCGCCCACAATTCTATCCAAGCAGTCAATGGTATCCCACCAGGACTTTGTGACCGCTAACTGTTTTAAACGTGGAACATCCTCAGGTGTTAACAATTTTACAAGTGTCAAAAGATAGTTTAATGCTAAATATTGGAATTCACGTTCCTCTTTTCCCCAGCAGGTACTCACAAAATTCCAATCTATTTCCTTTTGTTTTTTTGCAAAAGCTAAAAACTCTTTTGAGAGTTCTTTTCGCTTTGGAGCAGATATTCCTAAAAATGGAAATAAATTACGCATATACGCACTCATACCAGCGGCTTGTTTAGAATCAGCTGCTGCATAGTATCTTTCAAATATTGTAGTATAATTAACAACAGTTACTTTCACGTTTTCACCGTATATAAGGTAACAGAACAAACAGATTAATTTTTCATACATTAACCATATTTGCACATAGATCTAAGAGCACAGGAAGAGAAAAACAAAAGCGCTAGTAAAGAAATAAATGAAAAAGAGTTATTGTTTTTTGCTTAGATATTCGTGAATGCTTTTTGCAGCAATTTTTCCTGATTCCATGGCGCTTATAACGGTTGCTTCACCTGTTGCTATATCGCCGCCTGCGTAAACAGCCTCTAAACTGGTTTGGCCAGTGTTTTTATCAACTATAATAATGCCGCCGGTCATGGTTTTTAGGCCGTTTGTGGTGCTTTGAATAATAGGGTTAGGGGTACGTCCAATTGCAAGAATTACAGTGTCAACCTCCATTATTGTTTCAGATCCTTTAATTGGGACGGGTTTGCGTCTGCCAGAGGCGTTGGGTTCGCTAAGTTCCATAGTTAGGTACTCTAAGGCTTTTACGCGGCCCTCGTCATTGCCTACAAATTTTATGGGAGCCGTTAGGAATTTGAATTCTATGTCTTCTTCTTCAGCGTTTAGGATTTCTTCTTCGCGTGCAGGCATTTCTGTTTTATCTCTTCGGTATATGAGGCAGACTTTTTCTGTGCCTAAGCGTTTAGCTGATCGGGCAGAGTCTAAGGCTACGTTGCCTCCGCCTATGACGGCGACTTTTTTGCCTATACCTAGGGGTGTTTTGTATTCTGGGAATCGGTATGCTTTCATTAGGTTAACACGTATGAGAAACTCGTTTGCGCTGTAAACGCCGTTTAGGTTTTCTCCGGGGATTTTTAGGAATTTTGGGAGTCCTGCGCCTGTGCCTATGAAAACGGCTTCAAAGCCTCTCTGCGTTAATAGGTCATCAATTGTAAAGAGCCGGCCAATTAACGCGTTAGGGGTTAGTTTTACGCCTAGTTTTTCAATATAGTCTACTTCTGCTTTAACGATGCTTTTGGGTAGTCTGAATTCGGGAATGCCGTATACTAAAACGCCACCTGCCGCGTGTAGGGCTTCAAAAAGTTCAATAGTATATCCAAGTTTTGCAAGATCTGCGGCAACAGTTAACCCGGCGGGTCCGGCGCCAATTACTGCAATTTTTTTGCCGTTAGAGGGAGCTGCTTTGGGTGTTTTTATGCCCTTTTCTTGTTCAAAATCGGCTACATACCGTTCAAGACGACCTATGGATACGGGGTCACCTTTTTTTCCAAGTATACAGAGTTTTTGGCATTGTTCTTCTTGGGGACAAACGCGTCCACAAATGGCAGGTAAACTGTTTTTTTCTTTAATTTTTGCAATAGCTGCAGTATAGTTTTTTTGGGTTATATATTTGATAAATTCAGGAATGTCAATGCCGACAGGACAGCCTTTAATACATTGGGCATTTGAACAATGCAGACATCTTGAGGCTTCAGTTAAAGCTTGCTCTTCGCTATAGCCTAGGACAACTTCTTGAAAATTGTTAATACGTGCCCGAGGTTCTTGTTTTGGAATGTCTACGGCTTTGAAACGGTTTTCTTTATTATTATTATTATTATTATTATTATTATTATTATTATTATTATTATTATTATTATTATTATTATTATTATTATTATTTACGTGTGGTTGTGACATTGACAGTTTCCTCCATGAAGGGCTATTTTTTCTTCAGAAGCATAGCTTTTTAAACGTTGTATTAACTCTTTAAAATTTGCTTTATGGGCATCAAATTCTGGGCCGTCTACGCAGGCAAATTTTGTTTGTCCGTCAACGGTTACGCGGCAAGCGCCACACATGCCCATACCGTCCACCATTATAGCGTTTAGACTAGATATAGTTTTTATGCCAAAGGGACGTGTAACCTCAGATGTTACCATCATCATAATAGAGGGGCCTATTACAAATACAAGGTCAATTTGTTCTTTTTTGTCAATTAGACCTTGTAGAATAGTAGTTATCTGGCCTTTTTGGCCTTTAGAACCGTCATCTGTTGAATACATAACAGCAGATGAGACAGAACTCATTTCTTTTTCTAAAATAAACAAGGTTTTATCTCTAGCGCCTAAAAGAGTAATTACAGTGTTACCGGCTTCTTTTAAGGCTCTAGCTATTGGATACGCAGCAGCAGTTCCTAAGCCGCCGCAGGCCATAACAACTGTGCCGTATTTGCGGATCTCACTTGGATTACCTAAAGGGCCCGCTATGCTTTGAATTTTCTCTCCTATGCAGAGTTGTCCAAGTTCAGTTGTTGAAAAACCTGTTTCTCTAAAAAATATTGTTATTGTGCCATCTTTTTTGTTCCAGTCAGATAAGGTTAAGGGAAATCTTTCACTGGTTTCACGGGTTTTAATTATAAGAAATTGTCCTGCTTGAGCTTTAGCGGCTATATCAGGTGCGTAAATAACAAGTCTATTTATTACAGAGCTTACTTTTTCTTTTTTAACAATTGTAAAGAGCTCACATGGAGCATTTGTTTTATCCTCAAACATCACCATCAGGCCACGCAAATATCACACTGAAGAACTAATTAAAGTTTATATCCATTTATACAATAATAGAAATTATCAACTCAAATACACAATTTTTCAACGATTTTTATACAATAATTTTTCACGACTATTTGACAAAAATAACCTACTCAAATTATCCTTCAAAAAACCTTATAGCTTGACCCACCAATTTTTGGTACTGCATGCTATCAACCAGTTTTTTAGGACTAAAAAGAGTCCTAGGTTATCCCTACACAAAGGTGAACTCTATGATTTCAGTCCAAACACAAATAAGCTATAAGGAAATTTAAACCCTACCAACATATCAAGAAAACTAGACGAAATAAATCTACCCAAACAAATCTTAACAACAACTTTAATAAAACTTCAAAACAACCGAAAAACTAGTCAATCAGGGAACATAACCAATCTTTTTCATACACACAACCCACAAAACAAATTTTAAAATACACCACACATAAGAACCGTATACAACTAACACACAATCACCATTTAAACCGCGTAATTGAACGTATTGTCCATCAAAAACATTGAAGATATTTTCACACAGTTCTCAACACAATCACAAAAAGCATATCATATAAAAACCACTAAAATATAATACTTAGAAGAACAAGTCAACCATACAAACTATAAAAGTGACAAATATTGAGCGCAGACACATTAAACTATCGAGCTAAACTTTGGATAACAAACAACGCAGGTGAAGCAGTATTCGGAGACGGTCTTGCAGAACTCATTGAGCACATTGATAAATGCCACTCAATACTAGAGGCAACAAAACAACTTAACATGTCCTACAGATACGCATTACACCGAATTACACTCGCAGAAAAACGTCTAAATAAACCATTAATCACACGCACCCGAGGCGGCAAAAAAGGAGGCGGTTCATCAAAAGTAACACCCTACGGCAAAAACCTAACAGAACAATACAGAAAAGCTCAAACTGAACTTAGAGCATACCTAGAAAACAAGAGTCGCTAAAAAGCTTTATCACCCAACATATCAGAGTCTCAACACTTTTCATTCAACAGAAAATTTATACTTAAAAACTGTTATGGGGCAGAGACAGAATTGGGTCATGTATCAAAATAGTTTGCACCCAAATTCTAACACATTTATAAGCAAACCAAAAACAATCTTATGCATATCCAACGATTTAGAATAACAAATCGTCCTACGAGCCAAACACTTAAGCCTAGTACGAAACGTTAGATGCTTACGCTCAATTCTCCAAGTGTTGCGTTTCCCCGTAA
>Ga0209755_10008081_pt1 | contig 11310 bp, 9 predicted proteins | sample TergutCo191P1_FD_187301 | JGI IMG/M metagenome (GOLD analysis project Ga0209755, IMG submission 187301) | Cornitermes sp. P1 segment gut microbial communities from Petit-Saut dam, French Guiana - Co191P1 (SPAdes) (version 2) | ecosystem: Host-associated > Arthropoda: Insects > Digestive system >...
CCCCAACACATATATATACACACACACACATATATATATAAGAAAAGGCAGAGACCAAATACTGGATCTTAAGACACTCCAAATTTTGAAGAGCCCCAGTTAAGCCCTCACTTACTGACTGGGTACAAGATGTACCCAGGCATGGAATATTCTTGAACAATTCTCGATGGTATAGAGTAACAATCTTACTAATTTTTCTATTTGTTCATATAAGTCCCACTGACAAAACAATCATCATTTGGCACATTTATTGTTTTTTACATATGGTATGTTTTTTTTAAATCCAACTGGACAATTTTGTACCCATGTTAGTAAAAAAATGTCTCAAATACGTGTTCTGCCAAAACTTATTACATAAATTGTCTAACGCATAAGAATTGCAGGAGTGTCACCACTAGCTACCCTACAGCACAGCTGACTGACTAATGAGCTCAGATTTTGCAGTCACACAATGTTGGCTCCCATCGCTAGAATTGAAACTCATGATTCTACTGCCACTCCTCAGTTCAGTATAGCCTGAATTTTTAGAAGGTTGTGCTTGCTCTTCTGTGAACAGTATGGATCCTTATACAGCAAGACAGGATGTGAGAGAGAAAATGATGCTTCACGAACTTGAAGCCCAGCCATATAACACTGACATATGTGACAGTGAAACCATCAGAAGCAACACGAGTGACAATGAATATGTGCCAAGTGAACATTCTGATCAAGAAGAATGTGACCATGTGTATACACCTGAACTGATTCTGATGGAGATAATGTGAATGCATCAGGTGACAGTAATGCTGATAGAGAAACAGATGGGGGTTATGAAGCAAAAAATAGACAAATATGGAATAAACTACCCCCTCTTGTAAGCCACCACAGGAAAAACAATATAGTTACAGGTAAGCCAGGAATGAGTGCTTATAGTGAAAATACTTCAAGTTTAGCTGAAACCCTGAAACTCTTCACTACTGATAACATACTGAATAAAATATGTCATCATACTAATGCTGAGCATAGTTCCCACATTCCAAAACTGTGAAAAGATATCAATACAGAAGAGCTCTTTGTTTTCATGGGTTTGTGAATAGTTTCTAGCGTTCTGAGGACAAGAAAGGAATGAGCAGCACAGCTGTGGAGAAAAACCGCTGCCTATGCCAGACTGATTTTTCGTGTAACAATGGCAAGAGATCGGTTCTTTCAAATTCTACGTGTCATTCGTTTTGATGACAAAACTACAAGAAATCAACAGAGATCAACATACAAATTAGCTCCAATCAGAAATGTATTTTAAAGTATAATCAGCACATTTCAAATGGCATATACACCAAATGAACACGTAACTACCGACGAACAGTTAGTGGTGTTTAGAGGTAAATGTCCATTCTGCGTGTTTATAAAGTCAAAACCAGGAAAGTATGGGATCAAAGTATGAGTTGCTGCTGATGCAAAAAATTTTTATGCCTGCAACATGCAAGTATATAGTGGCAAGAGTGTTGAAGTACGGGACAAGAAGCAGGACCTTCGAGCCGTAAAGATATGGTCTGTCACATGCATGGAACCGGAAGAGGTGTAACTGCTGATAATTTCTTTACAAGTTGTGAACCGGCAACTTTCCTTTTGTCTAAGAATATGACAGTGGTTGGCACATTAAGGAAGAATAAGCCTGAAATTCCAGCATTATTTCTCAGTGGAAAACAATGAATGTTCTTCTATCTTTGGTTTCACCAAGGATCTAACAGTGGAATCACATGTACCAGCAAAAAACAAGACTGTCATCCTCCTTTCATCGCAGCATTATGACAACACATGCATGGGAGAGGAAAAAGATCACAAAGCTAACATCCTCATGCACTACAATGCCACTAAAAGAGATGACGTTCTGGACAAGCTTGTGAGGGAACACACTTGTACGAAACCAACAAGGCGTTGGCCTTTGACACTATTCCTCAACTTGATTGGTGTTGCTTGTGTAGATGCATTTGTACTGTGGATGCTGAAATATCCTAATTGGAAACAAAGAAGAATAATCAAAGATGCATGTATGTGCTTTCTCTGGGAGAAGAAATGGTAATACCACATATAAGCATAAGGGCTGATAGTGGAAACATCGACAGACATATTCGCAAGGTCACGAGAGCAATGGGTGTCATTACCCCTACAACTGTGAAGAAAGGTGGAGGGAGACGGCATGGAAGGTGCTCTATTTGTCCAACAGCTAAGGACAGAAAAACAGACTGGAAATGTTACCACTGCTCAGAATGGATGTGCAAGGACCACTCTATCAAGACAATTCAAATAACATATGACAATTGCAAGGAATAATCATACCAGAGACAAATTTCATACACATTTATGTTCTAAACTATATTTTTCTGTCCTCAAACATTTTATATATTTCACTCTATACAACTGCATGAAAAATTTAAAATGTGAATAAAAGCAACGTTTTGACTTCGACTGAGTCTATTAATTGAACCTTAAAACAAAAATGTTGAGAAGATAATTGAAAAAATGTGGGTACAAAATAAACCCAGTTCTGTAAAAGTAAAGTTCTTTGCCCAATAATCCAAGAGTTAAGAATGATTCTAAATTTTACAGATGGAGAATTTATTTCTACGCCATCTTTACTGTCTCTCAAGTATTACACAATTTCAGTAAAACAGAGTTTTAACAGTAATAAACCCTTAGAGGTTTACCCCTAAAAGCAGTGCATTTTGTTGGTATTGACTCTTGTGACTGAATAAATAAATACACAGTAATATGCAATGCTTTAAGATACTGACAGCCAAACCTTGCAGGTGTTGTTCACACCTACAATGAGAAGCTTCTACTTAAAAAGCATTCTGTTCTGTTGGTTGTGATTTTCTTGATTCAGTACAGAAGTACATGGTAACATGCAAAGCTATAGAATAGTGACAGCCAAACAGGCACAATTTCACACCAGTGGACAACAATTAGGGGTTTCTGCCTAAAAACACTGTTTTTTTTTTTTTAATTTTGTGACTGAATAAAGAAACAGACAGTAATAAGCAATGTTATTTTGTAGTAACAACTCAGGGTCTACAACGTCAAATGCTTCAGCAAAGTTACAACACATTCCATCCACCACCACTGCAGTATTAACGACACACACAGCATTTCATCTATAACCATGTATAGGGCTTTATCCAATGGGAATCCATTTCAAAATGCAAACTGTTCTTTTGCAGAGTGGTTGCCTAAGTTTATGAAGCTGCTGACTTTCATCTCCTGTATACAGTTTCTCAAATGTTTTGTACAATCTGTCAATAACAGCATTTGCCTGCAATTGGAAATGCATTTACAAATACTGTAATAATGATACACTCTAAGGTTATCTAATTACCCAAATACATGAAGCTCAATGTCTTCGAAAGCTAACATTTAGTTCCTCAGCTAGTTAAGAAATTCTCCAAATTTCATAGAACTCAAAGATTTAATACCATGTTCACAACAGCCCACCAATGTTCCGTAACGTCAGTCAAAGGAATCAAGTCAATACGGTCCCAACCTACTTGTTTAAGACCCAATTTAATATTATCTTCCCATCTACACCGAGGTCTTCAGAACAGTCTCTTTCCGTTAGGTTTTCCCACCAAAACCCTGTACCTAACAATCCTACTTATACATGATAACACACACAAAACATGAAGCTCCTAATTATGTGGTTTTTTGCGATGGCCTGTTACTTCCTCCCTCACAAAATGAAATATTCTCCTCAGTACCCTCTTTTGTAGTACCTACAATGTTCTCTCAATGTGAGACACCAGTGTTACACCCTTACAGAACAGGAAAAAATATGTTTTGTATGTTTTGATACATTCTGGGCATGATGGGAGGACAGCAGACTATGAACCAAATGACAGCCAGGAGTCACCAACTTTAATTTCTCCGTGCAAGATTTTTTTTATTTACTAATGTTGTTCCCAAATAATCAAACTCTGCCACATTCTCAAAAGGATTTCTAAGTTACATTTATGCTGTGTTTTAACCCACATTCTGTTGAAACGAAACAAACATACATTTCACCTTTCTCAGCATTCAATTCTAGGACAAACCATCTTACCAGGGACTAACAGAAAATCTGTGTTCATTACAGTATTTATGTTTGTAATCATTAACAGCGGGGACGGCGGTAGCACAGTGGTTAAGGTGCTGTGCCACAAATCAGAAGGTTGCTGGTTCGATTCCAGGTAGTGTCACTGGAATTTTTCATTGACATAATACTTCCAATCACACTATGGCCCTGGGGTCGACTAAGCCTCTAAAAGAAATGAGTACCAGGAATATTTCCTGGGGGTAAAAAGCATCTGGTGCACAAGGCTGACAACCTTACCACCATTCTGGGCCATTGTTATGTAATCTGGGAACTTTAACTTCCTGGAACCCTCTGGGCACCTGTAATGGGACTGATTTACCTTTTTACTCATTAACAGAAAAAAATGTAACCAGAAGCAGAGGCTAATATTCCAAATCAATTTCAATCCCTCTTGATGTTCTTGGACCTTCATGGAATTTTCTCAGTCAATGGAGATAAAAGAAAATCTTTGTGTCACACGTAAAATACACTTTACCAAAACAATGTTTACCATTTACTACATTTAAAAAAGGAGCAAACATAGTGCAGTGTACACAAAAGGTTGTATCGGCAGATTGTAAAGTAGACAAAATGTATTTAAGTAATAAGTACATAAAAAGCTCTTCCCAAAATCATCAAAAACAGTAACAGATATGTGGGCTTCGGCATCTATGTGATGGGTAATTAGACTTTATTGTGTATTCCTCACTAGACTTAAATATTCCAAAATAAAACCTATATATAAACAAGGTGACAGATATAACATGATTAGTTGCAGACCAGTATCTTTATTAGCTTCATTTTCCAAAATTTTTTAAAAATTATATTTACAGTGATACCTCGGCTAACAAGTGACCCTGCTAACGAATTTTTCGGCTAACGAAGATTTTTTTCGCTGTTTTTTTGGACTCGGCTAACGAATGTTTTAGGGGATGCGCGCGCTAACATAAAGCAGCAAACATGAATGGTCTGGCCATTCCAGGAGCTTATCTTTTCCGTCTGAAAGTGTGTGACAAAGAAATGAGCTGACCACATCACAAAGGGGAGACCCACCAACCCGACTGGGTTCTTTACATTCAAGACAGCAAGAACTGAGATGCCTGATAACATAAGCTGCTTCGGATTTGATGACGGATGTATATAAGGTGAGAAAGGGCCATCGCTTTAACCTTCTAGAGAGGCGCTTCCAGAGTGCCACAGAGAGAAACTATTCTCATACCAGTGTCAGTACGGTGCACGCTCCATGTGGCTGTGAATGTGAGAGGTAAGTGTGATTATAGCATTTATTCTTATTTATTCTTTACTTGGCTAAATTCTACTATGAGGGATTAATTTATAATTAACTATAAGTAGAATTAATTATAAATTAATTCTACTTTCCATTCTCCTTCATCCAATTGGGTAGCTGTTCATCTCAGCCTTTGGTGAGTTTTTGCACTTTTATAGTGTGCTTTTTACTAATTTAAAAAACTCATCTTTAAATAGTGGGCAGCATCCAGAATGAATTAAACGATTTTCTGTACAAACCTATGGGAAATCACGTTTCGGCTAACAAAGATTTTGGCTAACGAATGTGATTATCTTCATTAGCTGAGGTATCACTGTATTAGGGTTTTTAAACACCTTAATCATCGTAATATTTTGACAATTTCACTTTGGACAACATTCTTCAACTGAAAAACTGAAGTACAGAAATTTTAAATACAATAAATAATAAATTTATGATTGGAGGCATTTTTTGTGCTCTGGAGAAAGCATTCAACTATGTAAACTATAGTAAATCATTACCTAATTGCAGTTTTATGGAATAACTGAAACTGCCAATACTTTACTTAAATCTTGTTTACAAGATAGATATAAAGGATGTTAATAAATTCTAAGAATAAGTATTGTAACACTACTTCACACTGGGGTAAAATCAGTCATGGTATACCTCAAGTATCTATTCTGGGACCCTTGGTCTGTTTTTATTTATATAAATGACCTACTCATGCTTTAAAACAAGCCATGAATTCCACTCCGTTTTGCAGATTACACTAGTGTTCTAATAAACTCAAACCCTACAGAATTTCAAAGGGTCATTAATGAAACTTTTCACAAATTAAATAGATGGTTTAGTGCCAACTTGCTACTCCTGAATTTATTTTAAAATGAGAAATGCCCCCAAAATTGACTTAGAAATTAAATATAACAGAACAATTAACTTTTTAAGTAATACAAAATTCCTCAGAATGAATATGACATTACATTGGAAACACATCTTTATTACTTAATAAACAAATTCAGTGCAGCTTGTTATGCTGTATGAGTATTCAAACATCTTATGCCCTCAAAAACTTTAGTCAAAATATACTATACCTATTTTCAGACCCTTATGATTTACAGAATACTCTTTTGGGGTAAATATTCTTACTCAATTCACACATACAGACTTCAAAATTTAAAAAAATAAATAAAAAAGGGTATTAAAAATTATTACTTCTACTAAAAACAGACCCTTGTAAAAATATATTTCAGAAATTACAAATCCTCCCCTTAAAATCTCAACACATTTATTCATTACTAATATTTGTGGTTAATAATATTGATCAATTTAAAAGAAACTCTGCTGTCCATTGTACAATCATCACACAAAGTGTGGATCTTCACTTACCTTCACCCAAACTGTCATTATACCAAACAGAAACTTACAGTATGGGTATCAAGGTCTTCAACCATCTTCTTTACAAATGAAAGAAACAGCACATGATGTTGAACACTTTAAGAAAGACCTGAAAGGGTTTCTTTATCCAAATTCATTTTACACCTTGGATGAATAGTTCAACTATAATGATAATTTAGTTGGTCAGCATATACTTGATTAATAAGCAACCAGCGGGACCGTTGCTCTTCTTAATTTATATAAATGATCTCCCATACATAATACATCAAATCGCAAAACCAGTTATTTATGCGGATGACACTAGTTCACGTTAGGAATTCTAACATCATAAATGAAACTGACAGCTTAAAATTTCTAGGTTTAGAACTGGATAAGTTTCTAAAATGGAAAAATCACAATGATAAACTTTTACCTAGATTAAGCAGTTTATGTTTTTCTACTAGATCAATGTCTTCTTACTGTGATATAACCACTATTAAAATGATATACTTTGCCTATTTCCATTCACTGCTGGAATATGGTATAGCATTCTGGGGAAATTCTACTGAAAGTGTTAAAGTATCTAAACTACAAAAAAGAGCAATTAGATTAATGACTGGGTCTAATGTCAGAACATCTTGTAGACCTTTATTCCCAATGTTACGTATTATGACTTTGCCTTCTCAGTACATATTTTCTCTGATGAGATTCTTGTCTCAAAACCTGGAGTTTTATACATTTAATTCCACTCTCCACAATTACAATACAAGAAATAGAAATCTATTACATAAGCCTTCATCTCTATTAACTATATACCAAAAAGGATTATATTATGAAAGTGTAGGAGTTTTTAACAAATTACCACACAATATAACTGAACTGATTTTGCATAACAAAAGTTTTTTGACTAAATTAAAAAAGTATCTGTTAGGAAAAGCCTTCTATTCAATATATATATGAATGATCATTCGGATGGATGAGGTGTGATTCAATCTTAAGTTTGAGCAATTCATAAATTGCTAAATATGTTTTAATGTGTTAAGTCATCACTGTATGGTTATAGCCAGCCCAACGTTTATTGGTGTATTCTTGTGTAAAGTTTTTTTGTGTGACAGGCTTCCTCTATGACTTCTATTTCATTCATTAAATTAAACAATGGTTTACTGTTTTATGATATATGTAAAATCTATGTCTAACTACCAATTACTTCTTGATGTATGTTAATGATATTAATATTTGTTTGATTTATTTATTAACTAATACTGTATATGTCAATAGTACTGACAATGTTCAATGAATTATTTGGCTAATACTGTAGATTTGACAAATTCCACATCCAATGGCGTGTGTAACGGAACGTGAATATACTGAACTGAAAGGTAACCCCTTGTTCTCCTTGTTATACAAAGATTACACTCATGAACTGATCTGTGCTCATGAATATGCAAGTCGTTCTGGGAACGATTCTGTAGCCTAAACGATTACAGAGGTAATTTACTGGCATACTAATATAATGTGCAAGTTTCGAGCAATTTTGTAGACATCTCATCACACCACTGCAAATTTCTTGTATTATAAAAATAATTCGCTCTTGTATGCACAGCACTTATATTCTGGCCAGTTCTGCGGCTTTTTCAGCCGTATACTTAACTACAAATTCCATTATTGTGAAATGGTCAGTAACAATTCTGTATATTCTTTCTGCAATCGTCAAGGGTAATCACAGTCCTGACCGCAGTCGCTTGAACTGAAGGACTACACCACAAACTCCAATACAACTTGCAGAAAAACCAATTACTGTGCCAACCACGCCAAACTCTGTATCTTAACAGCGTGCATCATTTCAGCCCTCAAAATGTCGAATATCAAAAAGACTTACCAGTGTCCGTACGAATTTCAAATGATTTCCTTCCTCTCCCGAACTAACCCTATACATACATCCCCCACAAAAATCACACTAACATAAGAAATTATTCGTCGCTTTATGCTACACGATCACCAACACAAACACGAAACCGGCCAACAGCAACACCGATAGATCAGATTATCACATAACTCGCATGGATGATGGAACATGATCACTCTGCACATACACGGAAACACAGATTAAACATGGAATTGAACTGTCTCGCATCCACAGATTACCTAGCATTGATAGCTTCGTATTCTACCAGGAACTGAATGTAGATAACCCACGCCACAGATCATACAGAACCACGCACAGTTTACTACCGCTGTTCACTGCTATTGGTCCTTCGACCGCGCTTTTATGGATAGGTCACGTAACTCACAAGCGGTAACTCAGTCCGTAATAAGCTAAACTCAATCTGTACTAATACACTTTTGAATTACGGTACTTCAGGGGCACTGACTGTGCATGAAAATGGCAATTCTTCAATGATATTTATTAAAATATTACACAAGAACTTAAAAACAAAACAAGAAGCCACCTTAGTTAAAACTAGTCCTTTAAGGTACATAAGGCGCGATCATGTCAAAGGGAAGTGTAGGGTGGGTAGCATTACGTTAAAAATATGTATTTTTATTCCTGTTCACTCCTTACAATTAAAAATGTTATTCTACTAAAATGACGTTAAATCAATATCTTCACATGCTTATTAGCATCACACATACCATCCTACATAACAAAAGGACTATCCACCAGCATGTAGCATCACAAATACCATTAACGGAAGTAACTGCATGTTGTTTCAACAAAATGTCGTAAGAGGATCAGCGAGTACTACAACAAATTATATACATAAAATGCATGAAAAAGACAGAAGCTCCATTTCATTATCTCAGATATCCACAGAGTTCAATCCAGCACTTTAATACACCCTCTGCACTGCATGAATAAGCAGCAGATGACACCAGCACTAGTCCCTTTTGGGATTGTAACAAGCAGATACTGGAAACATTAATTTTGTTAAGATTATATTCTAGTAGAATGCAGAGCAAGAAGATCCCAATCACAATATTTGCTTTATAAATTAGTAAGATGACGATTTTGGTACAAATATCAATTCAAATATTTATTATTCGAGTCAAACTGAAGAGAAGTCTGTGTCTCCTTAATACTGGGTTTCTTTCAGTTCACAGCCTTCATGTTTAGTTCCACGAACAAAATGTGTATGCATCCTGTACCTCAATCTTCCACCTGTACTTAGATTTGGTACACTGATAGACCATAAACATTCATACACATTACGGTACATCAGTAATTACAAACATAGTGATGTTACATAACTTTGATGTTAAGCCCGACAAATTCAACCAACACATACAAAATATTATGAATGCATTAAGTTCTTTACATAAAACACATCTACTCTAACAAAAACACTAACAAAATTATAGGACTACAAATCTATGCAAAGCATGGGACATAAAAATTAATCACTAAATTGTAGGTTGTTCTGTAGCTGATTCTTGGTCCATCTTCTCTTTGGCATTTGTAATTCAAGTCTTCTGGGACTTACACTGTGTCATTGGATACACAGTTCCCAAGGTTTCAAAGAATCACAATACCTTCACCTACAGAGTCAAGAGTCAGTCTTTTCATGCTGCTTAACCCCAAGGATAAACGCATTCAATGATCCATAAAACATGTGCAACCAGTCACCCAACAGTAATGTACATTGCCAGAAAACCTCAGCAGCACTGCTGAAAACCACAAATATTGCATATTTGATGTCAATTCTCATTTGCACCAATCATGGCTGAATGGTCAGCACATTCTTTCTTATCCTAGAAGTCCTGGAGTCCACTTACAGTCTACAGGCCTACCACCCTAAGCACTGTTTCTCTAGTTTTCCTTAGTCCCTCCTTAGAAATGACTAAATACCATGACTTCCAAACAGGACTTAACCACTTCTTTTCAAACCATTTCTAACTCAGCATTCATGGTTAACTTTAACAAACAATGCTGCATATGTCAATAATCTCTTCCACAGAAGGTTTGTGGAATGGATTACATCTGAGAAGTGATGTGTGCATGTATCTCAAATGTTTAAAATTTTCCACTGGTAATGTTGGAACAAAACCTCATCAGTGATAAGAAATTATATAGGTCTTGCAAACCTCATTAACATCCTTTGCATGCATCTAGACTTAAGTTCAAATTCCAAGCCACTTGGAAAACCAGTACAGGTGCTCAGGAAAGTAAATCCATTTAAATGAATCCTCCATAAATGTCAGGTCATAGAAAATGCATCATGAATACAACTTTCTTAGACAATGAACATCTACCTCAAACAAAACACACTCTTTAAGCACATGTTAATTGTGCCCTGTCATGTCAGATGTAATGGAAACTATACTGAATGTGGTTTGTCAGCGTATCACAGTTACAACCACCACCATAATGCTTGCTAATGTAAATAAGCAACAAAACTGTATACAAGTAAGATTATGGACAGTTGCCCCTTTCTCTGTTTCCCACCACTAAGCAGCATCAAAGCCCAGACTTATTGAGTGAGGGCAGTTTGTACTTAACATTGCAATAGTGACTTCAGCTGTCACTAATATAAAACAAAAGAAACTAACCCTGGTGGAATACAGGTTGTGGCAAACAGTACCGAGT
>Ga0209755_10008082_pt1 | contig 11310 bp, 9 predicted proteins | sample TergutCo191P1_FD_187301 | JGI IMG/M metagenome (GOLD analysis project Ga0209755, IMG submission 187301) | Cornitermes sp. P1 segment gut microbial communities from Petit-Saut dam, French Guiana - Co191P1 (SPAdes) (version 2) | ecosystem: Host-associated > Arthropoda: Insects > Digestive system >...
AAATTACAATGGAATGTCTCCGATAATTAAAATATTCCTTACTATTATAAAAGGAATTTGCAAGTAAAAACCTCTTTAAAGCATTCTGAAATGGTAATATGTCATTGGCTAAGTCTTTGATTTCGTGACGAAGGTTGTTAAAAATTTTAATTGCTCGAGTAGTACACTCCCTTTTGAAACTTAATATGATAGTGTGAATATTTAGTGAGGAGTACATACCACAAAGCCCCTTGTTATGTATTTTTCTCCATTTTTCTGTTATTTCCTTTCTTTTAAACCTTGATATCTTCCTCAGCACTGTATTTGTAAATACCCTCAGTCTATGTGCTTCCCTGAATGCTGTAAACCAAACTGCACAGCCATGTAAAACAGCAGGTTAAATTATAGTTCTTTATGTTTTAATCTTTATAGTCTTAGATAGCATTCATGGAAACAGTGTAACTCATGGACTAGATGACATGTGTAGGCACATGGTGTATAAAGTTATACAAACTGGATGATGGCAGTATCAGACTGTGGGAAGTTGTCCCATCAGTGACATTGCTTCCTGCGTACTGTTTTTGTGTTCCCTTGAGCCCAGCTGGTCTACTGAACCAGCCCAAAGCGTTTGCCACTAGTGGGTATCCATACCTGTGTGTGTGTGTGTGTGTTGACAGAATAACAGACAGATATAGTAAGGTGCTGAAGGGGGAAGTGTTAATAGCTTGAGAGAGCGATATGGAGGGGGTTGTTGGTACATGAGACCTCCTTCCATGGCACCAATATAAATGAAATATGAAGTGTGACTTCCATTAGTATAGATGCAGTGTGTAATAAATTTATAATTTTGTTGAAGGTTGTAGTTGTATGGGTTATTGTGCTGTTTAGATTGGTAATTAGTTATTGTTGCAGTTGGGTTTGGTGCTTCTGAGGGTAGTCCACACTCTTCTTGGATTAGCCGGAAATTCCTCTGAACCATTAGTAACTAAGTACCATTTGATACGGTATCGTGTAGTGGAAGACTGGAATCTCAAACGGCAAAGCTGTGAGAACCTCAGATCACACAGTACATTCCTCATGCGTTTCAGTCATATCTTATCTCCGATGTAACAGTAAGAAATGTCTTTTACTGTAGTAGCACTTCGTGCTTCCATCATGGTACAAAATGTCCTGCTTGTATAGAAGAAATTGGGAGTGAATCTGATGCTGATGTCTCCACTGCTACAACTGTCAGTGCAGTAGGTACACGTGTGTTACAGTCAGCTGAGGTTGGAGTTTTATGCTTATGAAAATAATGAAACATTATTATGAATCATAAATTCTTGATGTTTGTGACTGACACAAGTATAACTGTCACTAGTATCAGAAACACATATTTGCTTCCAAGGTCTTAATGAACTACCGGTAATAAAAGGATGAAATAATCCAAGAAAGAATGGAAGTATTAAAGTTTATTATAAATAAAATACAGACACATTTTGGAAGCCTAAAATGCATTAAATGGTTGAAGAAGGGCTCAGTCCATGAAGCATGAAAACAGTAAGCTTCACATAATGAAAGACGGGGCTTGCCTTTGCTGAGAGTGATCTGTGTAATGTTTTCAATGTTAAACATAATGCAGATATAATTATAAAGATGTGGAAACTATAGATATTGTGATGCAGACATATTCTTGAGTAAAATTCATTGATGTGCCATTGTTTATATTGTATGCTGTAATACAAGATTATTTTACATATGTTTGGGGAAAATAATCTTCCTGCAGAACATGTCTATATTAAGCGAAATAATGTTGCTTCCTTCACAGGTAATGAATGAATCAGAATCATCGTGTCAACTGAGTAATGGGTGTAAAGTCTCAGAGGAGCCTGTGGCAAACATTAAGGATCAATCTAAGGAAGACAAATTCTGAGGAAATTGAGCCTAACTTTGGAGATGTCAGGTTAGTTCTTTACTTTTTATTTACAGTCAACATAGAGGGTTTGATCAAGCAGGTTTATTTTGAGACTTGGTTTCCCCGTTTAAGTTAAGAATAGAGGCTGAGAGTGTTCAAGAATAGTGTGCTGAGGAAGAGGGTGTTTGGATGTAACAAGAGACTGGTAAAAACTGCATAAGGAGGAGCTTCATGATTTTTTACTCACCCATTGTTTGTTGTGAGGTCAAGTGGAGGAGGATGAGTTGGGTGGGGCTTGTGGCACATGTAGGGGAGAAGAGAAATGCACAGAAGATTTTGTTAGGGAAACTGAGTGTAAGAGACAATGATGATATTGAAATGAATCTAATGAAGTAGGATGGGAAAACCTGGATTGGATTAATCTGGCTGAGAGTAGGGACAAGTGTGGTGAGGCTGTTTTGAACATGGTAATGAACCCTCCAGTTCAATAAAATGTGATGAATTTCTTGAGTGCCTGGGAAACTGCTCAGTGGAGTTAAAATTGAAATTCTGTACAATGGAATACTTTAATTTAACTCATTTTTATCTATAGTACAGATAATGACAAGGGGCAAAGTTAAGTTGTGTGGAGACATGCATTTTGGATTCCACAGTAGTGAGAATTTTTTGCACGTCTGATGGATCTGCAATTTTATGAAAATGCTAGAAGATGTTGGTAATTAGATATTGTGATAACTGCTATTTGTAAGCTATAAATGGGATGGATTATATAATTTTTTGTTTGTGTTCAGTACAGATTATGAGTGATGGTGTTTTTATGTATTTACAGTAGTTTATGGAGTGAGGACAGCCTCTTAAGAAGCCACATAACTCATACCATCTGTCATGTGCTCAAGTAGGTTGGACAGACATTACATTGTTATTCACAAAATGTTTTCAATAAGTAACCGACCCTATTTCATAAAATTTATTTGGAATTTCATTATGGTGTTAGAAGGAGCTTATTTATTACTTGTAAATGTCATATTTAACATAAACCTCAAGCACATTGCAGTATTATTCCCATCTTCACATATGCTTAAAAATAATGTCATTTCAATTAAGCTCTTGAATCCAAAACCATTCATGAAAACCCATTTCCATTTTCTCATTATCGTGGAGTCGGTGACCTCTGATATGTTGCTTCATTGTCTCAAAGTTCCTTTCTGAACTGTTCATTATTTACTTTCGTCCTTAATATGCTTGGCCAGCTAATGTGATCGTTGTCATGGATGACGAGTCAACTCTGTTCCAACTCTTGTATAATTTTCTGGGATCTGCGATACTGTAATAGGTATAGTGATTAGGCCAGAGGCTGGATGATCTTGGTTTGAATCCTGGCAGGGACAAGAGATTTTTCTCTTCTGCAAATCATTCTCACTGGCTCTGAGGTCCAGGCAGCCTCCTATTCAATGTGTACCATGGTTCTTTGCTGGCGTAAAGCAGTGTGGTGCTGGCCACTCACCTCCATCTAGTGCCAAGGTTAAGAATGAGTGGAGCTGTACCTCTGCTTTCTCTTTATGCCGTCTTGATGTGGGCAGGGACTACTTCACTTTTTTACCTGTAGTATTTCATGACATAGTGCACTCTTATCTCGCGTCATCATACATGTGTGTCAGTCTGCAGTTAACTTCAGTGCTACGTACTTTTGTGTGGGATCACGTGTTTATTATTGTTGGTAGGTACGTTAACCTACTCTCTGAATACCGTCTGATCATGTGATTGACGGACTCTTGTACCATCTGTTGCATGTTACTGCTACAAGTGCTGCTTCCTTGCAAAAAAAAAAAAAAAAGATTAATGCAAAAGTTACAGGCTGGGGAACCTTATTGAAATTGCCTGATATATTAATGGTATATTGACATAACTTTTTTTATTATAATGAAATGACAGATAAACCTTCAGAATTTGAACAAAGTAGGACATTTTGGTGTTCAGCATGTGGAATATTCTTCAAAAACAGAGGAGAGATAAATCAGCATGCATGCACAAGTGCTGGAGGTAAACCCTTCCAGTGCCCATCTTGTGTAAAGTGCTTTAGTTAGAAATACCACATGAAGCATCACAGTATTTTGTGTACAGGTGAATGCACTTTCAAATGTTCTGTGCGTGAAAAATTATTCAGTGACAAGAGTAACTGGCAGCAACACGTGAGAATTCATACAGGAGAGAAACCATATCAGTGTTTAAAATGTAAGAAGCCTTTCACATGGAAAAGGCAACTTGGAAACCACAGACCTGCACACAAAGATAGAGCATGTTTTCGATGTTACGTCTGTAATGTTTCAAGAATAAAGGTGCCATGGAAGACCATGCATTTTCCCACGGAGAAAAACCACATCAGTGTTTGTCATGTGCTAAATGTTTCAGTTCACAATACCATCTCAAGAGACATGGTGTTATTCATACAGGGGTGAAAGCATTTGACCACAGTATGTGTGTGGAAAATCATTTAATGATAAAGGCAGCTTAAAGCAGCACATGAGGTTCCATACAAGTCAAAAACCTTACAAGTGTTCCACATGTGAGCAGACATTCACATGGAAGAATCAGCTGGAGAATCATATGCCTATGCACACGAGTGAAAAATATTACTGTGTTATGAGTCATAAAAGTTTCGTATTTAGAAATAGTTTTATGCAGCATGCAAGGTATGATTTGGAAGGACACAGATGCTGTCTGTGTGGGCATATACATGCTTCTCAGTTGGATATACTTTCACACGAACAAGATCATATTATTAAACCAAAATAATTTTTCTGTTTTTAAAACATAGAGATTCTTCATTACATAATTTTATCACACTGTATTCCAGTTAGAGTTAGTTTGTTCATTAGTGTTTCAGTCTGAAATGAGATTCTTGGTTCCCCATATTGCTGATCCACTGGCATTTAGAGTTTGTGCAAATGAATGTGAGCAAAAGGTTTTTGGTGAGTTTTTGAAGTTCCCACAACAGTGTAATCGATGTTACAGGGTGTCTGGGGTGCGATGCTGTGTTGCTGGGTGATTGGTTCCCTATGGTTTTAAGAAATGTATCACCTTCTTCTAGGGTTCAAGGCCCATGAAGAATGCTTTCTCCCACATAAAAGCTATTTTTTGTTAGAAACCCACAAAAATGAAACATCTTATTACTGTATAATCTGAATGTAAGATGAGCCACTTTACAGTTTTACATTTTTCAGGAAAATACTTGTACAGAAACACTTTAACTTTGCATACAATTATAAAACACCCCTCATTGTTGAAGTGATAAATTAGGAAGAAATTTTTGCTGTATATTCAGTTAATTGCAGCTTTTAGTAATTAGTATGCCTTTTGGCTTTTGAAATGAGTTCAGTTCTTGCAGACTTTTGAATCCACAAGCTTTTTACAAGTTTATATAGTATTTTTCAACATCGAACCATTCCCTTGTAATTCTCTCCCTCTTCTTTGTCCTCTTCATTTCTGCTTCCACTCCTCTTCCTCTTATACCATAGCCTGACTGAGGCCTTGACCACCTCCACCATGTTCCTCCCTTCTGGCTGACACTGAGGATTCTGAACATGAGACTTTTTTGTGTGTGGTTGGGGTTGTCAGTCCCTTTTCTCATCCAGGAGTACTAGGATCTCTGTCGCCAGTAAATTGCCCAAAGCCTGTCTAATGGCAGGACGGCTTTCAGGTTCACTGATGCTTGCAAGCCACCCCATCCAGCAAAATAAATGCCCTCATCAAGGTGGACCAAAGGCTTATTACTGTACAAGTCGTGTCTTATCTCGTTTTACAATGCACTTTCGTAACCTTTACTTGGGAATGGCCCAGAGATATTGTGTAGGGTATTAGTTACTGAGTTGTTTTTGTGTCCATATGTGAACTGCAGCACATAGTTTGGAAAGGTAAAGTTGTCACTGCCCGATCAAATGCTCGGGGAAGGAGTATGTGGGATGGTTGTAGGGTTCCATGTATTGTTTTTCTCGGCATTACTCAGAGACCAGCTTCTTGCCCCGGCCGCTTTGCTCTCCCTCTCCTCTCGGAAAAATAGTACCAAATACTAAATGATTGGGAGGGTGGGTAGGCCCTATGGCTGACATGGAGAGGGAAGATAACATCTGTTTTCTGTATTGGGAATCCATTTCCCATGTAGTTGCTTAAACAAAGCAACCCAAAGTATGTTTCTGTTTCGATCTGATGTAGAAGCTGTGTTGGAACCGTACACATCTGAGATACAGAACAGTTATGTGTGTACTGTCCTTGTTGGTTCATCTGAACATTGTTATTTCCTCATAAGTTGTCATAAAACAAATACCAGTTCTTCAGTGTTCCATGTTGCACAGTATTTTTCGGGTGATAAAATCGAGAAGAATGAGATGGGCGGGGCATGTAGCGCATATGGGGGAGAGGAGAGGCGTATACAGGGTTTTGGTGGGGAAACCTGAAGGAAAGAGACCACTATGGAGAGACAGGCATAGATGGGAGGATAATATTAAGATGAATCTTCAGGAAGTGGGATGTGGGGGGAAGGATTGGATCGAGCTGGCTCAGGATAGGGATAGGTGCAGTAATGGGCCTTCGGGTTCCATAAAATGCGGGGAATTTCTTGACTAGCTGAGTGAAATGTTAGCTTCTCAAGAAGGACTGTGCTTCATGGAGGAAGTAAGTGTATGTCACGCAGTTGAAAGCCCTGTATCATTGCTGTGTTTCTGACGTTGGCATCATGGTAAGTACCTGTCGAAATTAGCCTTCGTACACAGCACGAGCTCAGCATTAAGCTAACCTTGCGGAAGTAAGATGAAGTCCGAGCTGTTAAGTTTGCGCTGCGCTCTCTCGTCGCTCGCGGGAACGAACCATGTTTGATGCTGGATGTGAAGTCTTTGTTTTATTTTACGGCCGCACAGTCACAGATCACACCGACGTGTGTGTTTGAACCGTGGGTTTTAGTCCTGCGTCGAGCATGGTCAGGTCTGGATGTTGGCTGGGCGAGTGAGTCTCAAGGGGGGTGGTGTATCGGGAGCGGGCGTTCAAACAGTGTTACTGTGAAGGACCAAAGCAACTTACCGAACTGAACTCTAACCATACTATTTATTTATTTGTCTAATATTTTATGTAATTTGAGATACTTTTTTTTACGTTTTAGCCGTGTTTTTTTTGGAGCGTATTGCATTTATTTCTACATCAGCTTGTATTTTGTATTTATGCGTATCTGTTAATAGTGTCTCAGATGATTATTATTTCGTTGTGACCCGAAGTAAAGGATTGCTTGGAAACAGTTACGCCTTCAGCGTGGGGTAGTTTTTTCCCATAGAACTGAGGGCGGCTGTATGAGTAAGAATATTCGTTATAGTGATATTTTCTTGTGGATGTGTGTCGAATGTAAACGCAGAAAATATTAACGACTTTGGAATCTGAAGAAGGAAATGTTGCAACAAACTGACATTCAAAAAGTCTGTCAAGAGTCTGATGATTGTCGAAATTATATCACTGCCAACTATGACAGTAGCCTCGGAGCGCCGAGTATGAAGTTGTTGAGGTAGACTACGCAGAAAATATGTCGGTCTTGTTTATTTAAACGATCTGAATTGAACATTAAAAAGATGCATTGACACTCAGATGTACCGGAGTTCAAATTCGGACTTTGCTAACGAATTGTAACTGTTTTCTTGCTTTTAAGTCCGCGTAATTTGCATTTATATGAGTTTTGTAAGCAAAGTGTGCTACAGACAACGTGATATGAACACTGCCACTTATACAGTTTATTTACAAGTGGAAAAAACTGACAATCTTCGTTCTTTAGCAGTAATTGTACTGGAAAGAGGCCTGAAACACGTTCAGCAGTGTGTCATCTGTATGATGTGATCATTATACATTTCCGTAAGATGTCGTAGCGTCGTTTTGATAGTGTTTTACGTTTCTACGTTTTACCCTGCATCACTCATTCCTGAGCAACTGTGAAGGGACATATATTGCTGGACCAGTCTTTGTGGCAGACGGACATTGCATATTGAGTTCATAAAACAGCTGAAAAGAACACAAAAAGACATCTTGAGTTTACATTTATTTCAAAATGTATAAGTAGTAAAGGCGTGAAAGTTATTCTGTGTTCCTGATAACTGTACAGGGTTTTGAATGCAGACCACAATGACGTCACGTTTGGGGCAGAAGGCTGTTGGAGTAGCGGCCATTGTTGCTATAATATTGTTGACTGTTCTCATAATACTGTTGTGGACAGGCGTTGGTGCTGGAGTGTTCAGTTCGAGAAATGCGGTAGCTAATCCAGCTCGCGGAGGATATGAGGTCAGCACTCACGATTCGGGATCGCGCAGAATTCAAAATGGTGATTTAAGAACGATTTTCAGCGGATACAACTTTTCTGGGGAGGGACTGGACATGGTGACAGCAACAGCCACATTGCTGAACGAGGAGAGCGATCATATCACCAAAGGTACAGGTAAGTTGTCTGTCAGTTCTTATATTTACTTTGGAAGAAAAATTTGTACATGATAAGAATTTGTAGCTAGTCACCTCCTACGATGTCGGTGTATGTGTTAACGATTTGTGGCAGATTCGATAAGTATTCCAGTATAATTCTTTATTTCACTTATCCACTTATTCTGTTCTTCCTTAAAGTGCTGAGTCAACTAACTGCCTGGTGGGCCAGTAACAGGAACAGCTCAAACATGCATACGAAACAATGACAGTGAGATAAAAGCACATGTAAAACAATAAAAAGGGAAACAATAACAAAAACAAAAACAAAATACATAATTGATTAATTTTTTTTATTAACATGCTGAGAGTTAGGGGCCAAGTTTTCAGTAACTGGAACTGTGCAACATATGAACACAAGTAACAAAGGACAACATACAACACAAATACTCGAAAATACAGCAGAAACAATACATATGGCAACAAGAATAGGAATATAGCACTGTGTGTGGTAGCCTCATACCATAAACATTAATTGGGTAGCTGTTGAATATAATAATAATAATACCTGTTCATACTCTATATTAAATGTTGGGATACAGTAGAAGCAGGTAAAACTGAGACTTTCTCTGTCTATGCCATGAAGGCATGGTGGAGACTGGTGGTCTGTGCTAGTGCTGAGGCTCGACTCCGACTGCTTTACGGCTGGGGAAAGAGCCCTAGTACCCATTGGATAGGCTGGCTGGGCACCAGAGTCAGTGTGGACGTTTTGCAGAAGAGATGAATCTGTAGCTGTTGCCTGCGATCAAACAACCATTTCTCGGACCCCAAGCAGTCACAGTAGGCTTACCGACTGCACTGTTCAGGATCTCCCGCAGTTGATTTCAGACCCTGAACTCTCCTCAGTTTTAAGTTAGTTTCGGATTCAAGGCACTGTGAATAAGTAGTTGCAGGCTGTGTTGTTGTTGTGTCCACCTTAAAATCAAAGACTTATTTTGACCAATTTCACCCCCCAGGTGACTATGCATCCTGATAAATTATTATAATAAAACCAACTAGATGCACTAATTTCTCAAATTTATTTTTGGAATAAAACTCTACATGTTTCGGACAGTTCCTTTGTCCTTCATCAGGAGTTTTTCACTGCACACGCATCAATGGTATATGTCATACAGGTTGTGAGCGCACATCCTGATCCTGCTCTCAGCGACAGAGGAACTGTCCGAAACATGTAGAGTTTTATTCCAAAAATAAATTTGAGAAATTAGTGCATCTAGTTGGTTGTATTATATTATAAGAATTTATTTTGGCTGCTGCTAAGAATATTCTGCCTGCACATTTGTTAAACCTTTAAACATGTAAATTCAGACGAATTATATATACAGATTCAGTCCGTAACGTACAGTAAACACTGTCTGTCACAGTTAAAAAACCAGTCAGTTAATGTTGTAATGTTGGAAATAATCGCTGCTTGTACTTATATTTTTACAAAACACATGAATACATTCTGTGGGGAGGACATGGAGGTGTTTAATGTTAAACCTTGTGGTATGTATAGTAACCACTGAGCTTTAGAAGGGTGAATGGTATCAAGAGTGATGATGCAAGAGATAGCTAAGTTTGCTTGTGCTTGTACATGTGGAATAGTTGAGGTTAGTACAGGATTTGAGTTCTCACAGTGGTGTCCTGGAATGTTACACCATGTCAGTTGGTACATAGTTATTTACAAGCGTCTTCATCTCAAGGTGATGCAGTCATAGAAGAGAAATGTTCCGAGCATTGGCTACTCTTTGCCAGGAAAAATTATGTAGTATCCTAGGACAGTTAAATTTTTCAGGTGAGCTTAAATCACATTGTAGAGTTTGCTTGCAATTAACCATATTGTAGGTGGTTAATTGTCGTGATGTGTGACAGTATAGTACAACAGAAGACATTGTTGTTTTTAAGTTACAGTCTAGATTTTGGGCGTTTTTATGAAGACAGTAGTAACACCTTTCACAGAGACCACGTCTGTCCGAGACTTGCCATCAGATTTTCACGACAGGTTTCGTGACAGATTTGGGTAAAAGTCGCGGAGTAATTGGTACACGGAAAAGCCTACTTGTTTAAGGCTGAAAAATAAGGTTTGCTTGCTTTTTGTCCTTTTTTTATCTGACATAAGATATGTTCATGACATCGATTGTGTCATGAATTTTGACTGATCCATTAGTGAAAGCCATACTTTAATTAGGGTAAGAGGAAGGTAAAAGTGGTCAAGCTTTCCCTGCCCACATCTTGAAGGCATATAGGGGGATTAGAGATATAGCTCAGCTTATCTGTAACCACTGCACTAGATCTAGGTAAGTGGTCAATGTCACACCCTGCCAGAGAAGAACCCCAGTACGCGTCAAACAGGAGGCTGGGTGAGCCCAGGAGCCGGTCAGATGTTTTAGAGACTAGAAGTAGTGTAGTGGCGGGCTCCATCGTTAATTAGGGTCGTAAATGAATTTGTGTTGCCCCGTTTGGGCGAAATTAGTGTAAGTAATCCGCAGGTAATGTTGCTGATCACTTGTGAATTCTGTAAAAATCGGCGCTTTTCCTGTGGGTGTAAATTAACCTTTTGGCGCCGGAATTATTTTCTTAATTTTAGCACATTCTGTATATAAAATGTGAATAATACAGGAACCAAATACGTTAGAATTATGAAAGAAACTGCATTTTAAAGAGAAAAAAACGGAGAGTATATCCCATGTTTAAAACATTCAGTACCTATATTTGTTGAATAAATATATAAAATCCAACGCTTAGAGGTTAGCGGTGCGGTACGACCACTATATGGGTCGTTAGGCGTCAGAGGGTTAAATCATGTTTTTTTGTGTGTATGCCGTGAGGCCGCATGTTCTGTAAGTAGAGGCGGGAGGTTTTTCGTTTCACCGGAACATACAGACCCGCTGTGGGGGTGTCAGCCAGCTTCGTTTCCAATGGCATCGGCGGTTCCTTCCTGGGGTAAAGCGGCTGGT
>Ga0209755_10008083_pt1 | contig 11309 bp, 6 predicted proteins | sample TergutCo191P1_FD_187301 | JGI IMG/M metagenome (GOLD analysis project Ga0209755, IMG submission 187301) | Cornitermes sp. P1 segment gut microbial communities from Petit-Saut dam, French Guiana - Co191P1 (SPAdes) (version 2) | ecosystem: Host-associated > Arthropoda: Insects > Digestive system >...
TACCAGTACGACCTCACCTGTTAAGTCAATAAAGCCTTCCTGACCACTACGATGAAACGGTGCAAGACCACCACTGAATTTCCCTACAAAATCAAACTCTAACGGAATTACAACTTCGCCTGCCACATCAACAAAGCCAGCTTTGCCATCTAGCTCAACATCTCTTAATCCTTCACTTGGAAAAACTGCCATCCAATCAAACACGGGTGGTCTTACAACTTGTCCACTTTCATTTATAAGCCCAAACTTGCCACCTTGCTCCACTACTGCAAGCCCATTATAAAAAGGCCAAATACGATTATATGCGGGCAAAGTTATCTCCTCACCTATCGCCATGTCAAACAGGCCAAACAACTCATTTTCATTTCTAACCAAAACAATCGTTTCATGATTCATTTGAGAAATATCAGGATATACTTTCTCATATCTAATCGGCACAAGTACTTCACCTGATCTATTAATCACGCCCACACGCCCGCCGAGCTCAACAACAGCCAGACCTCCCTCAAAGGACCACACGGCATCATACTCAAATGGTATCACTACATCAGCTAATGTATTTATAAAACCGTATTTACCATTATACTTCACCCCAGCAAAACCTTCACTGAATGTCAAAGCATTTTGAAATATTGGTGATACAACAAGCTCCCCAATGCTATTAATAAATCCAACATATCCATCATACTCAACCCATGCAAGCCCCCAAGAGAAAGTGCCAAAGCGCTCTGCATTATGTACTATAACTTCCTCTCCGGCATTATTAATGAATCCACGTCTATCATCTCGTTGAAAACCGACAAACCTTCCGGTAAACTGCGGGCAAAGTGAGTCAAACTCCACTGGTATAATGATATCCCCTGTCATATTTATAAACCCAAACTTGCCATTATATGCAACACGAGCCAATCCATAGTAAAAACAACCTATCTCGTCATATTTAGGCTCGACAATTATATTTCCTCTTGCATCAACAAAGCCCCACTTGCCACCAATGACCTCACCATACTCGTTTAGCTCGCCTCCTACACTCACCATCGTAATTGCACAACAGTGATGTATTTGTATATGGTCGAAGCTAAACGGAACTACTACATCTACATCAAGTATCACCGTGCTTCTAGACGCAAAAGCTCCCGACACAAAATTTAACGCCAAAATCGTTGCTATTATTATAGTTACAAGTCTTTTTCTCATATTGCTCTCCAATTTCATTTTAACAGTGCAACTGCCTTTCAAGATTTTGCCGCGCCGCCTGGCGGCAAAAAGACAAGGCAAGATATGCAAGTTATTTATCAACTGCTCCTTAGAGCGTGTTATTCAGGTATGCGCTCCCTACGTTCCGTTAGCTCCCGCCTTTCTGCCGTGTGGCTTTCTAAATCTTCCGCGAACGGTGGTTCTGTTGCTATGTTTACATCAGGAACAGTACCACGCTCTGGCACTGAAGGAGTTATTATGTTTTCAGAAGGTACATTACCTCGTATTTCAATTAACTCGCGCCTTTCTGCGGCGTGGTCTGATGTGCTTTCAGCTGGAGTAACACCTTGCATTATTGAAGCATTGTCTGTCGCATTTTGCTCTGCCGAACGCTCAAGCTCCGTAGGCTCCGCAGTTGCATTGACATCTTCACTATCTGGAATGTGCTCTGTTTGTTCAAGAGCTTGTCTCTCCTGTTCCTGCTCACGCCGTCGTTCCTGTTCCCTTTGCCGCTCTTGTTCCTGCTGCCGTGCGTCTGCACCTGCCTCCGCTTGCACTCTGGCGATTTGTGTATCACTTGCAGTAATTCTTGCCAAAACTGAAGCAACCGCTATGTCGTCACTAAGGCGTGTGTAAATATTTCTCGCTAAAATAAATCTTGCCCGTGCTTCTGCAAAGTTTCCTGTATCAAACAGCCTGTCTCCTTCTTCTATGTATAGTTCAGCTATTACTCTCTGTGATTCTACTTGCATAATTGTGTCCGAAATCGACCGTTGCTTTGCCTCTATACGGTGCACCGCCTCTGTGTCTCCCAGTGACGCAAAGCGCTCACGGGCAATCGTATAAAAAAGCTCTGCATTAACATAATCACGCATTGCCACGGCTCTGTCACCTGTTGCTTCCATTTCAACCGCTTCCTGCAAATGTTCTGTACGCCTTGCGGCTTCTCTGGCAAGACTTTCTTGTTCTCGTGCCGTTGCATCTGCTACAAGCTCATCTTCCAGCATCCTTCGTTCATTTTCTCTCGCCTGTTGGGTTCCTTCCCAATCCAGAACGCTATATAGATTTTGTAGTGCTGATATGGCCATCTCACGCCCATCAATATCTCCAATATTCGCCGCCATGTGCCATGCGTCTTGATATCTTATTTCAGCAGCATAAAGGTCTCCGATAGATACCAACGTATCGCCCAGCGCAATAAGCCCCCTTACTGTAACAAACTGTTCAGCGGCGGTCATCCTGCGCTCAATATATTCTCTTCCTGCATTGTCAGCATATCTTGAGAGATGCAGTGCCGTTCTAAAGACATTTTGCGCTTCGGCAAAATCTCCTGCCTCAAAATGCCTATCTCCACTGCCTATGGCATCTAACACAGCACGCCATGCCGTAGCACGCTCACGAAACTCATCATCACGCAATTCTTCTGCAAAACCTATGGATGTTGTAAGTTCCTCTAGTGCCCTGACATGATTGTCATTTTCTATATATACCACAGCGTTGTCAAAGGCTGTATTCATATTTCTGCGCTGAGTTTCGTTATTATGACGTATGACGAGCAAAATAATTGCTACGACCATAAGTATAACCAGAAGTGGAATTCCTATTAGCAGTGTTTTTTTTAGTCGCTTACCTTTATTGGTGTCAATATATATTTTATCTACTAGCACAACAGCCGCGGTGTAGTCATCTATGACATTTGGATATGGGTCAAGCATAAGACGTTCAAGATCTTCAATTACAAGTTGCGGGTCATTTTCTGCACTCTCAAGTACCGCAAGAATGTCTCCAACATCACAACGTTCCCATACTCCACTGGTCAGAAGTGTAAACACATCACCATTGCTTAGCTTTATTTTCTTTGATACTTGCGGCCTGAGAGACTCACGCGGCCCGACATATCGAGCCAAATTGTTTCGTTCTTCATGCTCTGCAATTTTGTCTGCTGACAGATGTCCGCGACGCACCATTTGCACAGACAACGAGTGGTCATGACTTTGGTTAAGCAGACGCCCGGAACGGTATAGATAGAAGTGAGAATTCCCCGCCCATGCATATCGTATCTTTTGATAGTCGGTTACAACAACAGTAATTGATGCCTGAAGTCTACGGCTTCCACTAGCCTCCTTTAGTACCTTATGTGCAGCAAGCACATATCTTCTGAGTGCGCCTTTTTTCATTGAAGGCCGTTCACAAAATTCAGCTATCGCCGCCTGAACTGCTATTTTTGCGCTCTCGGATTCAACGTCACCGATGCTTACACCGTCAGCAACAACATAGCATGCAAATTCATTAAGCGCTGCACAACCGTAATAGTCATTATTGTATAGTTTACTGCCTTCATATGAAACAAACGCTGCATTAAAATCTGAATTTTCTCGGCGCATATGTATCTCCCATTTAATTAAAGTATATAATAAAAAAAGGTTAGACAAAATGCCAGATTGAATCATGGCGAATTCGCGAAGACGCTTGGCATAAATCGTAGTGCAATAGCCAGCTACGAAACTAGTCGATCGACCCCTTCTGAGACCGTAGTCAAGTTGCTTTGTCTAGAGTATCGTGTTAACGAGGGCTGATTAATTTCCGGAAAGGGTGGTATGTCATAGTGGACCCTCGCAATATTTTGTTAAATGTATTTCTGATAAATGGGGCACGGGCTTCTATGCCATAAGATTTTTGGAATGGGATATCAATTTAGAAGAGGAGCATAAAATGGAGCTCCTCTTCCTCCTTGACTCAGTTACACAAGCTATCCGTCAACCGGGCAATACAGATGATACAAAACTCGTAGCAGTCGTTGAAAAAGTTTTGAAAGAACTCTACTTAGACGGAGAGCTTTAACGTACTACTTAGCTTAAGTTACTGTTACTTGCTTTTCTTTGAGGTGTCAGTGTTAAAACTATCCGGTAGTGGTTCATATTTTTTGCCCTTGAAGTAATCACTGGCAATCTTTGCAGATACGCCGCTCAAAATCAGTACGGCAATGATGTTAGGCAATGCCATAAATGCATTCATGACATCCGCAATTGCCCATATCAAAGCAACACCGCCCATTGCGCCGAAAACTGTGGCAGGAAGAATTAAAATTCTATAAAAAATTCTTAGCTTAATTCCCCATTTTGGGCCTAGCAAATACTCAAAACATTTTTCTCCAACATATGCCCAGCCTATAACGGTTGTAAAGCCAAAGGTGGCCATCAAAAACGCCATCAGCCAGCCGCCAAACAGTTCTCCGAAAAATGAGTTTTGAAATGATTGTATAACTAGAGGAGCACCGGTTATGTTTGCTGTATTAAACCCCGGGCTTATGTAAGCAAGGTCAACTTGTGTAAGTATAACCACTGCTATCAATGTGCACATAACATGGGTATCCAAAAAAACTTCAAAAGAGCCCCACATTGATGTTTTCACAGGATTTTCTGTTTTTGCGGCAGAATATGCTATGGCCCCTGAACCCAGACCTGCCTCATTTGAAAATATGCCTCGTTGAAGCCCAAGCCGAACAGCATACATAACAGCAACACCGCCAACACCGCCGACAAGGCTTGACCCGCTAAAGGCGCCTCTGAATATAAGCCCAAAAGCATAAGGAACATCGGTTATACTTGAAAAGATTATGAGTATAGATGTAACTATAGCGGTTACAGCCAAAAATGGTATAACTTTGTCAACAACTCTTGCAATACTTTTAATGCCGCCTATTATTACAAGTCCTATTAGGAACGCCGCAATAAGACCTATAATTAGTCTATTGGTGCCGGGAAAAACATGGGCTATAGCCCCTGCAGCAGAATTAGATTGAACCATATTGCCTATTCCAAAAGCACCCAATGCCCCGAAAAAGGCGAATACAATCGCAAAACACTTCCCAAGCCATTTTACCTTTATACCTTTTTCCATGTAGGCAAATGGACCTGATAAAACCTCGCCCTTGGCGTTAGTTCCTCTAAAGTGACATGCTAGGATAACTTCGTTAAACTTCGTTGCAATTCCAAAAAATCCTACTACCCACATCCAAAACACGGCACCGGGTCCTCCCCATGCTATAGCTGTAGCTGTTCCGGCAAGGGTGCCCACTCCCATTGTAGCGGAAAATGATGTCATTAAAGCCTGCCAGGCACTGATATCGCCCTTCCCAACGATGGGATTCTTTTTGTTTTCCGGCTTCCTGAACATGTCAATTATAGTGTTGTTCATGAAATGCCCGAACTTCACAACCTGGTAACCTTTTAAGCGGACTGTTAAAATTAAGCCTCCGACAAGAAGTATTGCCCATGCAGCGGGTCCCCAAACCCACTCTTGAATGCTCCTAAAAAACATTGTTGCAGCTTCCATAAATTCAACTCCAATCCAAATAAGAATTTCTGGATCATATTACATTATTATTCACAAAATGGCAACATTTTTTTGATTTTTTTAGACTCAAAATGGCGTAGCAAAGATTTGAATCACAATAGGATTTGCGTGAGATAGCACTAAAGGTATCATCCTTTTTGATGCCTCATCTTCATCGCTCACTCAAGCACTTTTATGCCTTCTGTATGTACGATCGTAGAAGGCCACTAGGTTTTTGCTTGGATTGACTCAAGCAATTAATCTCTCCAAACACAATAAATCTATCTTTTGCACGAGACATCGCGACATTCATCAAATTTGGCTTATAGTCTAAGAAGGAGCACCCATCTTCCGAGCCGTATACAGTTGAAAACAAAATAATTCTTCGCTCTCCCCCTTGAAACTTATGTACAGTCCCCACATCTATAGTTTGTTCAAACCCTTTGATTTCTTTTTTTATTTGATCCTCCTGTGCCTTAAATGGCGTAATAATTCCAACCAAAGTTCCTTCGGGTTCGTTAGCGTATGCTCTTTTTATATTGTCAAAGTTTTCCACCAACCATTTCCGAAGCTCCTGTGCCTCAAGCAAGTTATAGCGACTTGTCCCCCGCCTTTCAGACTTTGTTGTTGACACCTGAACATGTAAAATCGCACTTTGTCCGACAAATGGATAGGCCACATCCAAAGTCGATCTCCCTCTAAGCGGTTCCAGTTTTCCATCATATACAAGTTCATTGCAATAACTTATCAATTCATCATAACACCTACGGTGTTCTGTCAGTAATAAGCCTTTTTTCCCAAACTTGGAAAAATTGCAAGCGTTAACAGCTATCTTCATCAGATTAGATTCAGACATGTTGTGCCCTGAACATTCCAGCAAGCGGAACGAGTCCTGTGGAACGACATCATTACTAATGGCAAGTGCCATATCAAGCTGGCGAGAAACGTTCCATACCGGCTCAATTTGATTGACATCACCCACAATCAGTGCTTTTTTAGCCAACAGAAACGAGGCCGCGCCTATTTCAGGGGACACCTGTCCTGCCTCGTCCACAATTAAAAGATCAATAAAGCTGTAAAGATATTTATCCTTATATTCGCTAAAATTAGCCGGCAACATGAAGAAAGTCATAACCAAACATGGTGTCAGCATACAAAGACGTTTATATTTAGCTGTCATTACAGGGTATGTAGACTTAAAAAGTTCACTGTCGTCTACGCTATATTCTCCCGCAAGCCAACGGCATTCGTAATAGTGAACAGAAAGCCAGAACTCAAAAAACCTTATGTTAGCATCAAATAAAGTATTCAGAGAAGTTGTCGTCAATGATACAGTTTTAGCGGCTGATGCGAATACATTGACATCAACAGTTTCAAAAAGCAATGCAATTTCTAGCAGCTCTTTTGCGACTTTGTATCCATTATAAGTAGCTTTATTCTCATCCAACCTAATGCGGTAGTATTCCTCAATATCCTCCATAGAGAAATGCTGCTCAGGAAATTTTTCATCAAGCGTCTTGAAGTTGGACATTTTTAAATCTAATCGTCTCTTCACGGACGGAATGAACTTAAGAATTCGATAAAACAACAATTTTTGCCACAAATGCTCCCATTCGTTGAGTCGTTGTTTATATTCAAACTCTCTTTGGTGGCACGATGCAATTTTATCTTCCATGTCACACATATTTTGACGGATATCATCTGACAAAACGCGAATTTCAAACGGAATTTTTTGGGCAAGTTTGAGCATTCGTTGCCTGCGGTTATCAAAGCTACAGAGCATCTCATGCAGCAGGTCTCTGCACTGCTCTATGCTCTTTACATGTTCTTCAAAAAGATTGTGGCAATGCGCCAAGACATGGTCCACGGAAGCTTGTTTGTTCTCCGTTTTTTCCCACTGCGCTATCGTATCACCCATGCGGTTATCAGTTATTTGAAAACCTTTCCCTCTAGCCTCTTCGATTTTGCTTTTGGAAGGAAAATATGTTGCAAAGCTTTCCTTCCCACAAACCCAGTGCATATCCAATTTTTTCGGATGCGTCCCTCTGCTTGTGGCCGCAAAGGATTCAATGATATTTGTTACGGCTTGATTATTGGTGGATGTCGCAACAATAATCGGCGCATCTTCTTTGTTGAGTGCACGCTTCACCATCATATCTGCAACAATTGATTGCAAAAGTGTTGTTTTCCCTGTACCGGGCGGCCCGTTTACCGCTATGATTTCGCCTTCCTCGCTAGCTGTGAAATGGTTTATCACTTCTCTTTGCGTTGGGGATAAAGGGTAGGCTCCGTTCATTTGCCCCATATGTGCCATCATTTGTGGAAGTGCGTTTTCAATCAACTTTCGTTCCGGCTGTGGTGAAATGCGAATGATTTTTCTATATAATTCGTTGTATGTTCGGTCCTCGGTCAATGCATATTCATAGAGTTTTTGAATATGCTGCGTTGCTAGGATAGTTGTGTCCGGCATGATATAGGCAAAGCTATCCAAAACCACAGCCTGCTTTCCGTGACTATAGTTGTAAATAAATTCACCGCCAAGCCCTGTGTTGTTCGTTACGCTCCAAAGTCCTTCTACAAATGCGATATAATTTCCCCAACAGCCAGCATTTTTGATATCGGCGATCTCCTTTGTTTTAGAAACAATATAGGAATCCACATCTTGAACTTTTCCCACAACTAATGAGTCATCCATAACCGGCACCAGATACTCTCTCGGTATCCAAGGAAGACTGTCTGGCTGCGGTGTGAGGTCTCCTGTTTCGCTCAAGTTTGCAGGCACAAAGAGCACTCCTGTTAAGTCAGAAATTGCAGACTCATGCTTCACGCCGCCCTCTGACTTGATATTGACAACATTCGCCACTATTATGATCCTTTGGCTCTTTGCTGCTTTTTCTACGGACTCAACCTCCAAATCATCATTTTCAGAAGGACTCTGTGCCAACAGATATCGACACATCTCTTCCGGCACCTTTCCCCCCTTTAGCACGGAAATCGGAACTTTTACAGCATCAGATTTCATTTCTATTTGCTGCGTTTTCTGTGATGCCACAGCATTCCGAAAATAGCTTGTCATGTTGCGCTCGAATGAACCCATATTTCCTGCACCTGCATTTCAAATAGATTTTTAAAAATTTCAATCGGATGTGGCCTTTTTTAGTATAGCAAAGTCCCTTCGTCTTGTATAGACTGTAGAAAACCTCGTTTTTATTCGATTCAATTTTGGAAATAGTACAAAAGCCGCACCATTACGGCACGGCTCAAACAACTTATGTGAAACATAGAATTTGCAACCATCTACTGTGTTTTTTAACAAATGACAATCTCTAAAATTAAGAGTTGTCATTTGTTTTCTATGGCACGCCAGTTTGAGCTAAATACAAACTTTTTAACCGCTCTGCCAAGTGGGTTTCTGACCCCAATAGCGCAACTTACTTGTTTTAGACGCAAATAAATTTTTTATTAAAATAGTCTTGACACCTATCCAAGACTATTGTAGAATGATGTTAAAGACATTTGTAGAATGTATTTGCAGGAAAAGGAGCTATTCTATGGCTAACTTCAAGAGATTACCCGACACCGAGTTTGAATTGATGAGGATTATTTGGCAACATGAGCCGCCTGTAACCACCGCGAGAATTATTCAAGAGTTGGGTGATAGCGTAAATTGGAAGCCGCAAACAGTTTTGACTATGTTAGTGCGTTTGATTGAAAAAGGCTTTTTATCAAGCGAGCGTGTAGGCAAGGAGCGAAACTACACACCTATCGTATCGGAATCCGAATATATGAGCGTGGAAACTGGGGAGTTTATGTTTCGGTATCGAGGCAATTCCATTGGTAGCCTGGTAAAAACCATGTACGAGGGAAAAGACTTAACAGAGGAAGAGCTAACCGAATTGAAAAAATGGCTAAAGGAAAAGGGAGGGTGATATGACACATTATATATTTTCCTTTTTGACAACATCATTATTTATGGCGTTGATAATCCTTACGATATTAACGCTAAGTGCCTTGTTGCCAAAAGCATTTTCGCCAAAACTTCGCTATGCAGCGTGGATAGTTGTTCTCGTTGGACTGATAATCCCATTCCGACCTATGTTTGGCAACGGACTTATAACATTTGATGTGCCATATGTTCCTGCCGCGGAAAGTGGGAGGCAACCAAATGATGTTGGAAACATTGCAATCGAACCACCTATAATTGGTGAGATTTGGCAAGGCACAACCATTTACGAACCTGCCGCGCAATCCATGTTGCAAACACTTTCTGCCATACACGTTTTGGTAATAGCGTGGGCGACTATAGCAATCGCCATTTTAATTTACCACGCATGGCGTTATATCGGCTTCAAAAAACTGCTAAAGCGTTGGGGAGTTGCGGGAAAAGACGAGGATACATTATCCATCTTACAGGCTATACAAGCTGAAAAAGGAATTGCTAATAAAAAAATCGGGTTAAAAAAATGCGACTTCGTTTCTACTTCAATGATTGTTGGATTTCTTAATCCTATAATACTGCTGCCCGACAAAGCATTTGATGCCGACGAATTAGATTTGATTTTTCGCCATGAACTAATCCATTACAAACGTGGTGACTTATTCATAAAATTGTTGTCTGTAATCGCCATATCGCTTAATTGGTTTAACCCTGCCGTTTACTTGATGAGTGCGGCAATGCAAGCCGATTGCGAGGCATCTTGTGATGAGGCTGTTATCGCTGATGTTGGCGGCGAAAGCAAGCAATTTTACGCTGAGATAGTAATGGATATGATAGGAAGCAAAAAAGCAGGAGGAACAGCGCTTTCTACTTGTTTTTACGGAAGCAAGAACGGTATAAAAAAGCGGATGGAAGCTATTATGAATGCTTCGGGTAGCGTTAAGAAAATTGCGTTTTCTGCTCTTGCAGTTTTGGCTCTGCTGATTATTTTTACAGGCTCAATCTTTGCCTTTGGCAGTCAAACACCATCAGAACAGCTACCACAACAAGAGCCACAATATCCAGTTTTCCAACAACCGCCTGATAATTCGGAACAGCAACATACAGAGCAAATCACAAGTCAACGCGCTAGGGAAATTGCTACACAGTTTGTTGGATATGGAGCGGTACATGACATTAGAGCATTTACCGAGGATGGCGTATTAAATTTTGAAGTAGAAATAAGGCAAGGAGCAGTAAGATATGTCGTGCAAATAAACGGTATAAACGGCAATGTAACTAACCTGTCCAGTTATACTGAAGATACTGCAACGGAACAATCCACGTCAGAAACCAATAACACAGAGGCGACACAACAAACTACACCCGACTCAACGCCGCCACAAACTGGTGATCCCACCACACAACCGACACAGGAAACTACACCACAACCAAGCCCATCATCTGGCAGTGGGCAGGGCAATAGACCGTCCAAACCAACAATATCATTGCAAAGAGCTATAGAAATAGCTTACGCTGACCTTGCTAATCGCGGCATTGCCGCTACTTTCCGTGAAGATTCGGGCATGGAATGGGAGCGTGGGCAATGGGTTTGGGAGCTGGAGTTTAGGGAAACAAACGCACCAATAGGTCGGCACGTTATTGAGTATTATATCAATGTTGATACTGGTGCTATTGTGAAATCTGAACAGGGCGATTAAGTCCATAAATTAGAAAAGACCAACTATATTCTGTCAAGCCCTAAAGTGAAAAAAGAGGTAAAAAATTAAGCGTACGAAAAAAGGCAACACAAATAAGCCTATCGCAGTAGGCAAAAATGAGAGTTAAGCAAAAATTATGT
>Ga0209755_10008084_pt1 | contig 11309 bp, 8 predicted proteins | sample TergutCo191P1_FD_187301 | JGI IMG/M metagenome (GOLD analysis project Ga0209755, IMG submission 187301) | Cornitermes sp. P1 segment gut microbial communities from Petit-Saut dam, French Guiana - Co191P1 (SPAdes) (version 2) | ecosystem: Host-associated > Arthropoda: Insects > Digestive system >...
ATAGTATTTTACTAATACACGACTATCCCTTTGGAGCAATCTGAAGGGATTTCTAAAAATTTAAGATAGGACTGGGAAAATAAACTTAGAAATGTTATAATGTAAGCAGTATGAAATTTAAAAAGTCGGAGGAATAAGCATGAATTTTTTGCGAGGAATAAAACGAATTTGTGATGTTAGTTTTTATATGACATTTGTGAGCCTATTAGCCTATCTATCAGGAGAGATATTTGGTTCAGATTTTAATCATTTTATTCCTACATTGCCCATTTTTATTGGTATTATGTTTTTATCATCATTTTTAACACGTTATGGCTGGGTAAAATATTTGAGTATTCCGCTTGTCTTGTTAGTGTTTTTATTTATTCCACTAACATTGATTAACTTAATTATTTTGATACCAATCGCCATATACTTAGTTTGGGAATCTTCAAAAAAGATTGAGCGTATTGCATTACTAGCATTTGATTATAGTGTTATTTTTCGACTTTTCATTAAATTTTTCTGTGGTAGTTTGATTGGATTTTTTTTCCTTAGATTTTTTTGGGAGCCAGAAGCGATTTTTCCGATTGATGCGATCCTATACGCATTAACATTTCTAATTGCAGCGATTATTTTTACACGGACAAAGCGACATGATGAGGCCATCTTGAAAGAATTCAGATTTAAAGTCATTAATACCGTTACATTGATTGGTGTTGGAATAGGAGCCGTTTTAGTCATGGCTGGGAATTTTCTCCTCGACCCACTTTTACGCTTCTTTAGATTTATTTACCTTGAGTTTTTAGTACAATTATTTGATGCTTTATTACATGCATTAGGCATACTTCTTACACCGATTTTCGAAAGATTTCAAAATCTTCCTTTCGCTGAATTGCCACGCCCAGAAATACAGTATTCTCCAGATGGATCATGGTTGTTATCAAGAATCATCGCACTTACCTTTGCTTTGATCTTAGTGTTATCAGCAGTAATTATTGTGGTTCTTGCAATTGTTCGACTTGTTAAATGGCTATTATCTAGAAAATCACCAAGATTGAGGAAAAAAAAGCGCACTATTCGTGAGGATGGTGTTGAAGAAGAATATTTTTTGCTTGAAGAGAAAGTCAAAAATTTTGGACATCAAAACCAAATTCGGGGAATTTATCGTGATTTTTTAAAGTTGCTTCAAAAACATGAAATGATCATCTTACGAAATTGGACAAGTAAAAAAATAGAGAATGAAGTCGCTAATCAAATTAATCCTGAAGTTAATTCTAAAAAATTAAGTGAACTAAGAGCAGCATATATCAAAGTACGCTATGGAGAAGCTATGTATACGAAGGATGAGCTCAAACATGTTAAAGGGTTGTATAAAGAAATTAAGAAAGAAATTGAATCCTTTTCTTAAAATTTAAAACTAGTTGATGCAAATTATTGAAAATAAGATGTATTAGCCATTGCATTTTTTAAGCAAATTCGATACAATGAGATAATAAAAAAGTTGTTGACATTGATTAGCAACTTTTAATTTTACGCTATTAGGAGGCGCAGAAGATGTTATTAGTCAATACAGATTTTATTCCAGGAAAAGAGGTTGAAATTTTAGGTTTAGTTTCAGGCGTTGGTGTTCCACCGATTAAAGTTAGATTTACAACAGCAGCTTTGGGAAAAGTAATCGAAGAAGGGGTTGAGCGTGCGAATGAAAGTATGATAAATAAAGCTAAGGCTTTAGGTGCGGATGCGATTGTTAAAGTTTTCTATGACAAGGAATCCTTAGAATCCGGTGTCCAAATTATGGTATGGGGAACAGCTGTACGTATCAGGTAAATAATTAAAAGGGGTAGGGGGATTTTGATAATGAAAAAATTTATGCAAGAATTTAAAGAATTTGCGCTTCGTGGTAATGTCATGAGTTTGGCAGTGGGATTGATTATTGGTGCAGCGTTTCAAGATATTGTTTCTTCTTTAACTTACAACCTGTTATCACCAATTATCGGGTTGCTAGTTAGGAAAAATTTCGACTCACTTGAGCTGAATATTCTCGGTGTTACGTTGCGCTACGGTGCTTTTATTACTTCAGTTGTTAATTTTATTATTTTAGCATTTGTCGTGTTTTTATTGGTTAAAATGATGAATAAGTTACTTGCTTCCAAAGAGGAAGCCATTGAAGAGCCAGAGCATTGTTGTTTGTTTTGTATGACTGAACTTCATGAAGATGCAACGCGTTGTCCTGCTTGTACGTCAGTTTTGATTGAGGGGAATGAAGAATAATGAGTTCATAGGGGAGATTCTAATAGCATGGTTTTTAAAATTAGGAGAATTTTTATGAGTAAGATAAAGAGAAAAGAATTTGAATTGTTAGCCCCAGTAGGACATTTTGATGGTCTGCGTGCAGCTGTTGCGAATGGTGCAGATGCTATTTATATGGGTGGGCCTGCTTTTGGAGCACGGCAAGAGGCAGGCTTTACGTATGATGAATTAGTAGAAGTTATCGAATTTTGCCATCTTTACAATGTGCGTGCTTATATAACCATTAATACAACCGTTTTTGATGATGAAATCCTTGAATTAGAAAATTATATTCATTTTTTATATATCAACAATGCTGATGCAGTGATTGTTTACGACTTAGCGGTTGTTAAGCTAGTCCGTACTTTATATCCTGATTTTGAAATACACCTTAGTACGCAAATGAACCTTCACAATAGCAAGGCAATCGAATTTGCTAAAGAAATTGGTGCTACGCGGGTGATTGTTGCGCGCGAGAATAATCTTGAAGAAATTGCAGAAATGGTAAAAGTGGGGTTAGAGCTAGAAGTTTTCGTTCATGGTGCGCTTTGTTTTGGCTATTCAGGGCAATGTTTGATGAGTAGTATGATTGGTGGTCGCAGTGGGAATCGTGGTGCTTGTGCTCAACCTTGCCGACTTAGTTATCGATTAATTAATTTAGAAACGAATGAAGTGTTGGACTCTGATATCGGAAACTATAAATTAAGTCCGCGTGATTTAAAGACAGTTGATGAAATCGGTGCACTTATCGACGCAGGGGTAACGTCTTTTAAAATCGAAGGTCGATTAAAGAAGGCAGAATATGTCGCAGCGGTTGTTCGTGCTTATCGTCAAGCGATTGATCAATATTTAGAAACTGGAAAGGTTTCACTTGATGGGAAACTTCATACCGATATCGGTCAAGTTTTTAGCCGAACTTTTACGAAAGGATTTCTTTACAAAGAAGATAGTCGCCTGTGGATTGGTGCCGATCGTCCTGGTCATCGTGGTAAATTAATTGGTGTTGTCATTGCTGCAAAAGGAAATCGAGCAACGGTTAAGCTTCATGAAACACTTGATTTACACGACGGTGTGCGGTTTATTGGTGATGCTGAGTTCGGCATGGAAGTTCAAAAAATGTTTGTGGATGGTGAAGATGTAAAGCAAGCTAAATTCGGCATGGTTGATTTGATTTGTAATTTCACACCAGAAGTTGGCATGGATGTTTATAAAACGACTTCAACAGCCCTAGCGAAGGAGTTAGCAGTTGATCGGATGCCTAAAATTCCAATTAATGGCGAAGTGCAGATGATGAAAGGTGCTCCTTTAGTTTTAACAGTCTGGGATTTGCTTGGAAATAAAGTAAGCAAACAAAGTGAAGAAAATGTTGAACTTGCACAAAACTCTGGTTTGCCAGAGGAGCGGTTAAGGCAACAACTAGAAAAAACTGGAAGTACACCATTTGCTTTTGAACAGCTGGTAATTCAAATAGATGAACTTGCAACAATTCCTATTTCGACAATTAATAAACTGCGTCGAGATGTTCTTGAAGAATTGGAAACTAAGCGAAAGAATCCTTATTTAGAACGTGATTTCTCAGAAGTTGAAATTTCGAAATTGGAGCAAACTGCTTTAGAACAAATGCCACAGTTAACAGTTGGAGTTCGGAATTTAGAACATTTATCCACGGTTTGTGAAATGTCTGAGGTTCAGGTGATTTATTACAACCATTTACCTACTTTATCTCAAGCGGTAGAACTTGCTCAAAAATTTGAAAAAAAAATAATACCGCAAATTCCGAGAATCGTAGAAGATGGTGCATTTTCGAGGGTTGTTAAAATATTAAAAGAATTGAATTTGAAGACGGTTTTAGTTGGAGAATACGGGATGTTTGGTGCGTTAAAAGATGATTTTGAGGTATTGACGGATTATTCTTTTAATACAAATAATGGACTTGCCGTAATGGCATTAGCTGAGTTTGGAGCAAAAGGGAGTACGTTGTCGTATGAAATAGCAGAAAACCAGATTCACAAGTTGGCGAAAGAATCACCATTACCTCTTGAAGCGGTTGTTTTTACAAGAGTGCCATTGATGATTACGAAACATTGCCCAATTAAGACGCATTATCAGCGTGATGCTGGTCCTTGTCTAGAAAAATATTGTAAAGTCGCGCATGGATTACGTGATCGCAAAGGCAAGGTTGTACCAATGGTGCGAACTGGGAAGTGTAAGATTGAAATTTTGAATCATGAGCATCTGATCTTAATTGAAAAATTGGATAAATTGCTTGAAAGTGGGATAAGTCAATTTAGATTAGAATTTACAACAGAGACTGCTGCTGATATTAAAGAAATAATTACAGCATTTGCTGCTGCTATCCACCGCAAAGTAGTAGATAAAGAATGGCTAGATAAGTATGAATATACATTCGGTCATTACAATCGGGGAGTTGAATAGACCAGACCAGCATTATTGCATGAAAAAAGACCTTACAACGAGGTCTTTTTTAAGCATTACTATTTGAATTAATCACATATTCTGCAATATTTTTACTATGATCACCAATACGCTCTAAATTAGAAAGAGTATCTAGGAAAAGCACACCACTGCGCGCTTGGCAGATTTTTTTATTTAAACGACAAATATGCTCATCGCGGAATTTAAGCTCAAGTAAATCAAGCTCATTTTCAGATGCAATGGTAATTGCAGCGTGTGTAATATCATTACTTTCAAAACTATGATAAGCGGCCGTTGCAGTATCATGTGCTTGTTTAAACATAGTTGTTAATTCTTTAACAGCCTCTTCCGAGAATGACATGTTTTCTTCAATAAATACCTCCGCAGCCTCAACAATATTTTTAGCATGATCAGCAATGCGTTCAATGTCATTGGTAATTTTAATCATCGATGCCGTTTTAGCGGTTAATGCTTCTGTCATATGTTCAGATGGAATCGAAATTAAGAAATCAGAAATTTCGTATTCTAACTGATTAATGATCTTCTCATTCGCATGAAATTTATGCAATTTATTACCTTTTTTCTCAAGAAGGGCAACGGTTGCTATCTCTAAATTCGTGAGGGTAAGTTGATACATTCTTAAACTTTCTTTTAAAGCTTGCTCAATCGCAATCGCTGGGTTATCAAGAAATCTGATATCAAGTGGATTAAGAATTTCTGTCGAATCATCCTCTTTAATAAACAAATTAATGAATTTTAAGATTGGCGATAGGAATGGTAATAACACAACTGCAGTAGCAATATTAAAGAAAGTGTGTGCATTTGCTACTTGAATGTGGACGTACGAAGTATCACCTGGCCAACCAAGGTTAATCACAAAATCACCAAATTGCCTAATAAACGGTAAGAATAATATTGTTCCAATTACACTAAATAATAAGTGGAAAATGGCTGCACGCTTTGCATTTTTATTCGCTTTGATACTGGAAATAATCGCTGTTAAACATGTTCCGATGTTCATACCAAAGACGAATGGTAAGGCAATGTGAATATCTTGAACTAACCCAACATAGGCAAGAGATAAAATAACCCCTTTGGCAGCGGTTGAAGAATTAAGCAAAGCAGTAACCCCAGCACCTAGGAGAATACCTAAAAAGATACGGCCTTCTAATGCGAGAAGTGCATCTTGGAAAACTGGAGAATCACGTAATGGACGCATTGCATCTGACATTAAGGTTAAACCGATAAAGAATAATCCAAGACCAAATAAAGCAACGCCCCATTGTCTTGTTTTTTCTTTTTTAAGGAATAAAAACATGAATCCCCCGATAATCATCAAAATCGGAATGAATGCATCAAAACGGATATTCATCATATGGCCAGTTAGCGTTGTACCGATATTTGCTCCAACGATAATACTTGCTGCTTGAAGCAATGTCATAACTCCAGCATTTACAAATCCAATTGTCATAACAGTTACAGCAGTTGAACTCTGCGTTAAACCAGTGATAATGGTACCAAAAATCGCTCCAATGACACGATTTCTAATCGCCATTTCAAAGAAGATTTTTAATTTATCTTGGGTTGCATTTTTTAAACCTTCAGCTAAATAATGTAAACCAAATAGGAAAATAAAAATTGCACTTGCAAGTTGAGCAGGAACACTCGATAAGATGTTTGCTAAAAAATCCATTGACTTAAATACCTCCGATACATTGAATAAATGCAATTTCCGACTGTTAAATTGAAATTTATACATTTATTAAGATCTAAAGAAATTTTGATCCTGTTAGATTATAACGGATCAAACAAGAATTTACAATATTTTAATGAAAATTTAATGAAAATTTAACAATTAATTTCTAGATGCGATCTGATTACACCAAAAAACCTAGCAGAATGCCCAAATTTGTGATATAATGAATCATTAGTAAAACTTTGGAATCATGGTGATATAATGTACTTAAAAAGAATTGAGGCAATTGGATTCAAATCCTTTGCAGCAAAAACAGTGATTAATTTTGATGAAGGATTAACAGCAATCGTTGGACCTAATGGAAGTGGTAAGAGTAATGTCTCAGATGCGATTAAATTCGTTTTAGGAGAACAATCTGTCAAATCACTTCGCGGTGGTAAAATGGAAGATGTCATTTTTGCCGGAACAGATGATAAAAAAGCGTTGAATATGGCAGAAGTAACCATTGTACTAGATAATGAAGCACGTCATCTGCCGCTTGATTTTAGCGAAGTTAGTATAACGCGCAGAGTTTACCGCTCAGGAAGTGGTGAATATTTAATTAATAAAGAAAAAGTTCGCTTAAAAGATGTCACTGACTTAATTATGGATTCTGGTATCGGTCATGATTCATTATCAATGATTTCTCAAGATCAAGTTAAACAAATTATCGAAGGAAAACCAGAAGATAGACGGTCGATATTAGAAGAATCAGCTGGTATTTTAAAATATAAAACGCGTAAAAAAGAGGCTGTTCGAAAATTGGGCTATACCAACGAAAACCTTCAGCGTGTGAAGGATATTATTGGTGAACTTGAAAATCAACTTGAACCCCTTCGCAAGCAAGCAAAAGAGGCAAAGGAATACCTAGAAATCAAAGAAAAGTTATCAGATTTAGAAATTAGACTGTTGGCACATGATATTAAAATTGATGATGCACAACTAAGCGAGTTAAAGCGAGAAAATGAAGAATTAACGATTAAAATGCTTGAATTGACAAAGCAAACAGAAGCTGACGAAGCAAAGCAAACGAGATTAACTGATGAGCATAACGAATTATCACATCAAATACAAGACCTTCAATTTGAACTGACAACCCAAGCAGAAATGACTCAGAAAAAGCGGGGAGATGCTGATCTTATTAAAGAACGGATTGCGAATGCAGGTATTAACAAAGCACAATTAGAAGGGCGGAAACAAGAATTAGAAACGACATTTTCTAAGGTCAAAGCTGAGGTTAAAAAAGCAGAAGAACAAGCACAGATTGCTAGTCGAACGTTATATGAAAAACAACAAGATAACAAAGAAGCTTATCGAATTAAATACATTGTTCCGCTTGAAGAAGAACTTAAAATTGCAACGTTAGCCTATGATGAACTGCGATTAACCTATGAAAATTTAGAAAAAGAATTAACAACCCTCAACGAGAAAAATCAGCATGCCAGTTACCAACTTTCAACTGCTAAATCGCAATTAGGATTTTTATTAGATGCCAAAGAAGACTTCGTCGGTTTTAGCGAAGGAGCAAAGCAAATTCTTCGCGGAAAAAAATCAGGTCATTTATCAGGAATCGAAGGTGCAGTCGCAGAACTTGTAACAATACCAAGTGATTATGAAGTCGCATTTGATGTTATTTTAGGACCAATAGCAAGCCAAGTCGTCACTGTTAATGATGATTTTGCGAAAAGTGCGATTGCTTATTTAAAAAATAATCGTTATGGGCGGGCGACATTTTTACCAATGAATGTGATGAAATCGCGTCGATTAGCACCTGATTTACTTACAAGGGCCCAAAATGTCGATGGATTTGTTGCTTTGGCGAGTGAGGCTTTAAACTTCGACGCAAAATACACACATATTATTGAAAATTTAGTCGGAAATGTCGTGATTGCGAAAGATTTAGACTCAGCGAATCAGATGGCAAGAACTACAGGTCATCGTTTCCGAATTGTCACCTTAGAAGGAGATGTTATTAATCCAGGCGGTGCCATGACGGGTGGTGCCATGAATCGTAAGAATAATTCGTCTATTTTAAAGCAAAATCAGCAAATTACGAAACAACAAGAATTAATTACTCGACTAGAAGAATTGATGCTAGATTTAGAAAGTAGGAAGCAAGCTATCACAGAAAAAACCCACTTACTCGAATCTGATGTAATTGAGAAACGACAGAAAGTTACTGATATTCAATTGAAATTAACACAAGCTAACGAAAATGACATGCGAAGTTCTTATGAATTGAAAGCTGAAGTCGCAATCCTTGAAGCACAATTAGAAAATCAATTAAATGAAGTTCGCAGGTTAAATACTGAAAGTGAACAAGTGGAAATCCAGCTTGAAAATGTTGTAAAAACACTAGAAAACAGTGATGTTACAGAAAATGAATTTCAAACGGAATTAGCGAATTTAGAAAAAGAAATTACAGCTTCTGATGAAGAAAAAGAAATGATTACGACGCAAATTCGAACAGGAAGAGAAAAGCTTGTTCGTTTGAGTGAAGAATTAAAGACTTTGGAACTTGAAACCCGTGAGGCACGTCGTGTTAATAATGATTTGAATCAGTCATTAAATAAACTCTCAGGCGATATTGGAAAATTAAATATGAAAATTGATGTGGCAATTGAAAAACTTGAACGTGATTATGAAATGACTTTCGATTATGCACATCAACACTATACTTTGCGTGCAGATGTTGCAGGTGCTAGAGCGGAAGTTCAGGCGCTTAATCGTCAATTATCTCGTTTTGATTCAGTTAATATCGGTGCGATTGATGAATATGAACGCGTACTTGAACGTTACAATTTCCTTGAGCGAGAAAGTAGCGATTTAATCGATGCAGCCGATCACTTACAAGCCTCGATTGATGAAATGGATAGCGAAATGGTTGTGAAATTCAAAGAAACATTCGACTTAGTTCGCCTTCGTTATATCGAAACATTTACAGAGCTTTTCGGCGGCGGGCATGCTGATTTAATTTTAACTGACCCAGGTGATTTATTAAATACAGGAATAGAAGTTATCGCACGACCCCCAGGCACAAAACTCGGTGTTTCTACCTTATTATCAGGCGGGCAAAAAGCATTAACTTCAATCGCAATGCTGTTTGCCATTCTAAAAGTTCGCACCATTCCATTTTGCATTTTAGACGAAATAGAAGCTGCTTTAGACGAAACTAACGTTGCAAGATATGCCACTTATTTAAAACATTTCAGTGATCAAACGCAATTTATCGTAATCACACACCGACGTGGGACAATGGAAGAAGCCGACATTTTATATGGGGTAACCATGCAAGAACGGGGCGTTACAACGATGGTATCAGTTAAAATGGATAGCATTGATGATTATATGGATGAGAGCGCGTAGAAAAGCGCAGCGAGTTTCCAGCTCAAACCGAGTTAAAACTCGTAAAGAAAGGAGCAAGTAACATGATAAAATCAAAAGCAGTAGCACAAATCGGAATCGTTGTACACGATATCGAAAAAACAGGTCAAGCATTCGCTGATCTACTAGGTGTTGAAAAACCAGAAGCAATACATTCAGGCGATCCCAAAATTGCACAAGCACAGTATTATGGTAAGCCAATGGATGCAACCTGTCTGATGATGTTTTTCAATTTAGAAAATATACAGTTAGAACTAATCCAACCAGATGAAAAACCAAGTGTTTGGCGAGATGTTCTAGAAGAAAAAGGCGAGGGCATTCACCATATTGCCTTCCAAGTTAAAGGTGCAAAAGAGCATATGGAAAACCTGGAAGCAAAAGGTTATCCAACAACAATGCATGGAAAATATGGTGATGCTTCAGGGATGTATGCTTATATAGATACAGTTAAAGATCTAAAGATAATCGTCGAATTATTAGAAAGTTTTTAAATCATAAAAAAAGGAGGAAAAATTAATGCGTATTCTTGTATTATGTGGAGATCATTGGCATCCAAAGGAAGGAATTATCGAGGGTTTAGGGCCGATTTTAAAAACACAAGGTGAAGTTGACTTTACTAGCGATGGAGCCGAGATTACGACTGAAACATTAAAAAAATATGATCTATTAGTCATTACAAAAGGTGATGAAACTGGTGATAATCCTCTCATCTGGAAAACTGATGAAAATCAAAAAGCAATCTTAGATTATGTAGAAAATGGTGGCGGCTTACTTGTTTTCCACGCTGGTACAGTAACAGCCCAAGAAAATGAAATCTATAATCAGTTGATTGGTTGTCGTTTCCGTTATCACCCAAGAGATTCAGCTGTAACAGTTACACCGCTTAAACCTCATCCAATTTGCGAAGGGGTAGAGCCTTTTACTGAGGTTGATGAGCATTATTGGATCGACATCTTAAAAGATGATATTGATATTATTTTTGCTTCAACTGCTTTAGCACAAGGCGATCCTGAAAAATATGAGTCAGAGCCTTATGATAATTCGCCAGCTGCCATTTATGCGAGTGGTTATACCCGTGAACAAGGGAAAGGAAGAGTTTGTGTCTTAACCCCGGGCCATCTTTTACCTGTTTGGCAAAATGAAAATTATAATAAAACAATCAAAAATGCGATTAAATGGCTGAAATTTGAAAGCTAAATTTATTTGAGGAGTTGTCTTTGTGATGGCTCCTTTTTCGTGTCTTAAGGATTTTTCACGCCTCTATCAGGGTAAGTTGCTCCCTTATTTAGGGGCTTTTTTTTTAATTATCTGAGAATTTTTGCCTTTATAACAGAATCCGACGCAAGTAGGTTGCATGAGAAAAAAGAGGTTTTGACTTTAAACGTCGAATGTGTTTAAGGGTGCTTTTGGCTCTGGTAAAATTGGATTTATCAAGTTGATATTTGATGCTAGGAGGAGTAAAAATGAGTATTGGGATTTATGT
>Ga0209755_10008085_pt1 | contig 11308 bp, 10 predicted proteins | sample TergutCo191P1_FD_187301 | JGI IMG/M metagenome (GOLD analysis project Ga0209755, IMG submission 187301) | Cornitermes sp. P1 segment gut microbial communities from Petit-Saut dam, French Guiana - Co191P1 (SPAdes) (version 2) | ecosystem: Host-associated > Arthropoda: Insects > Digestive system...
AAAAACTTGACCTTGCGAAAGTTTTTAAGGAAGGCAAAGGATTTTTACTGATAGCGAACCTTGTTCTCGCGAGTTTCCAGCGCCGTCTTGGCAATGAGTTAGGCGTAAAACCCGGCGAAGAAATGAAGACAGCCATTGAGGCAGCGAAAGAAATCGGGGTTCCAAACAGTCTTTGCGACCGTGAGGTGCACACAACGCTTCGCCGCGCATGGGCTAAATGCGGCTTTTGGAGCAAGTGCAAATTGCTGGCGTCGCTTTTGGCGTCCGCTTTCACGACAGAAAAATTGAACGAACAGGAAATAGAAAACTTAAAAGATAAAAACGAACTGGACGGCATGATGGGAGAACTTGCAGACTACCTTCCCGCTGTAAAAACAGTTTTAATTGATGAACGCGACCGCTACCTTGCGTCAAAAATTTGGACATCCACTCCGCCGCAAGACAGCGCGCCCAAAAAAATCGCCGCCGTTGTCGGCGCAGGCCACATGAAGGGAATGATTTCCCATTTGGAAAAATTAGCCCGCGGCGAAGAGACAGCGGATGTAGAAGAGCTGGATCAAATACCAAAGCCAAGTTTCTTTTCAAGAGCAGCGGGCTTTATAATTCCTGCCGCGATTATCGCTCTTATCGCAGTTGGTTTTATCGGCAAAGGAGCCGGCGTCGGTTTTGAAATGATAATCAGATGGGTGCTGTGGAACGGCTCTCTTGCCGCGCTTGGCTCCCTTCTTGCCCTTGCGCATCCGCTGGCGATTCTTGTTTCGTTTTTGGGCGCTCCAATAGCGACGCTTAATCCCTTTATCGGCATTGGATTATTATCCGGGCTTGTTCAAATCGCTTTCCGCAAGCCGCGCGTTTCGGATGTTCAAAACTTAACAGAAGATGCGACAAGCCTTAAAGGCATCTACCGAAACAGGATAACAAAAGCCCTGCTTGTATTTTTCCTTTCCAGTTTCGGCGGCATGATTGGCAATTTTATTTCGTTCCCGGCAATTGCAGGTTTGCTTGCGAATTAGGGTTGAGTAATGAAAGAAGAAGAATGTAAAATCGGTAAATTTGCTTAGAATTCATTAGAATATGGTGCAATATACACACGCAATTCTAACGAAAACAGTGTAAATATTTCACATATTTCTTGACAATTAAACAGATATTTAATAGAATTATAGCAGATAGGAGTGTTTATGTACCGTTCTGCTATAGAAAAGCTCGAAAAATGGAAAAACTCGACCAATAGAAAATCTCTAGTGCTTTATGGAGCGAGACAGGTCGGTAAAACATGGCTTATGAAGGAATTTGGAGCAAAACACTTCGATTCTTTTGCTTATATCTCTTTTGATTCAGACAACCAGCTCAAAAATATTTTTGAAAAGGATTTGAATATTCCGCGGATAATCCATGAGCTGAGTATCGCATCGGGTATGCAAATTACCAAGGAAACTCTTATCATTTTTGATGAAGTGCAGGAATGTCCGCGCGCGCTTACATCGTTAAAGTACTTCAATGAAAACGCTCCAGATTTTTATATCATTGCCGCAGGAAGCCTTCTTGGCGTAATGACGCTGGAAGGAACAGGTTTTCCTGTCGGCAAGGTTGATCTGCTCACGATCTATCCCATGTCGTTTTACGAATTCATGGACGCGATAGATAACCGTTTTTTGCCTAGCCTTAAAAATCTTGATTTCCAGACAATCGCAACTTTTCATGAATCAATTATAGAGCTGCAGAAACAGTATTTTTTTACAGGCGGAATGCCCGCGGCTGTAAAACGATATCTGGAAACTAAAAATTTCAACGAGGTGCGTGATGTGCAAAGAATGATACTGGACTCGTATTACGCTGATTTTGCAAAACATATTCCGTCCAATTATATCGCGCGGACGCGGGATATTTGGGAGTCTGTTCCAACTCAGCTTGCCAAAGAAAATAAACGTTTTTTATATTCCGACATGAAACAAGGTTCACGCGGCCGAGACTACGAAATCGCTCTTAACTGGCTTACAAATACAAATCTTGTTTTTAAACTCTACCGCGTAAGCCTTCCGAATATGCCGTTGATCGGTTACAAGCAAGATGCGATTTTTAAACTTTATATGAATGATATAGGGCTTCTTTCCGCCCGCGCAGGGCTTGATCCGAAAATTTACCTTGCCGAAAGCGCCGCAACTTTTTCTCATTACAAGGGAGGGTTGTCTGAACAATTTGCTCTGCAGGAATTAATTGCGGCTAACGATACTCTGTCTGTTTATTACTGGGCAACTGATAAAAACACAGCAGAAGTTGAGTTCGTTATGCAATACGATAATGATATTATCCCAATCGAAGTTAAATCAGGCAGGAATGTTAAATCAGAAAGCCTTAATGTCTATAGAAATGAGTTCAAGCCCGCGCGCGCTGTTCGCGCTTCGCAAAAAAATTACGGGGCAGCGGATGGACTGTATTCTGTACCGCTTTATTTATTAGGGAGTTTAACAGAAATTCTTAACTTATAATTGCAATATTTTATATACAGGTATAGAATGTACTGATATTAAATATGGAAAGGAGAGTGTATATATGAAGAAACCGATTCAATTTATAATTTTAACATGTTTGGTAAGCTGGACCATTGCGGGAACGGCTATTTTTCTTGGCATACGCGATACGACAAAAATTAGTTATGTGATTTTCGGCGCGTGTTATATGCTATTGCCTGCGATTTGTTCTATAGTTCTTCAGTTGATACACAAGGAAAAACCGTTTAGTAATTTAAATATATCATTTCGTTTAAACTGGTGGTTTCTTATTGCGGGAATTGTGCCTGTAGTTTTATCTTTTACGGCAATGGGAATTAGTTTATTCTTTCCGAATGTTTCATTTTCTTCAAATTACGAAGGCGTATTGAAATATGTGCCTGAAGATCAAATGGAACTTGCTGTTGAACAATTATCAAGATTTCCGCCAATTATTTTTGTATTACTCCAGGTTGTGCAGGCGATAGTTGCCGGTTACACGATAAACGCCGTTTTCGCATTCGGCGAAGAACTTGGCTGGAGAGGCTATTTGCTAAAAGCGTTTCAAGGTAAAAAATTTCTGCTAGTATCTCTGATCACAGGCGCAGTGTGGGGCATTTGGCATTTCCCGCTTATTTTAATCGGTCACAATTATCCGCAGCACCCGATAGCCGGAGTCGCAATGATGGTAATATTCTGCATCCTGCTTTCCCCCATGATGGCTTACATTGTAATAAAATCAAAATCCGTTATTACAGCCGCCATTTTTCATGGGAGTATAAACGCAATTGCCGGAATTAGCTTATTATTCCTTGTAGGCGGCAACGACCTTACAAACGGAATGACAGGCGCGGCAGGTTTTATTACGCTTTTACTGGGAGATATCGCGTTTTATCTTTACGACAGGTTTATTACTAAGGAGAATATTTTTACAAAAGTAATCGGAGGTTGATAGGAACATGGATACCCAATACGCGATGATTGTAAATACATGCCCTAACGAAGAGACGGCAAAAAAAATCGCAAATATTCTTTTGGAAAAGAAACTTGCCGCCTGTATCCAGCTTTTCCCCATTAACAGTTTTTATTCATGGAAAGGCGAAATATGCAACGACAACGAAATTATCCTTTTTATAAAATGCAGACAAAGCAGCTACACCGCGATTGAAGAAGCGATTATTGCAAATCATCCTTACGAAGTGCCTGAAATTATCATGCTGCCTGTTATTGGCGGTTTTAATAAGTATCTGGATTGGATTGATGATGTTAGCTGTGGGGAGTGATTGATTTTTTCATATCCTATTTCGTCTCCGGGGAACAACTAACAGTTACTCCCCAGTCTCCCCTTCGCAATCTCACAAAACCCCTCATCAATCTCAATACCGATAAAAGTTCTTTCGCCGATAAATTTACATGCGGCGCCTGTGGTGCCGCTTCCGCAGAATGGGTCTAAAACAATATCGCCTTTGTTTGTAGAGGCGAGAACTATGCGTTTTAATAAATCCAGCGGCTTTTGGGTTGGGTGTTTGCCATGTTCTTTTTCGGCGCTTTTCGGTGACGGGATAGACCAGACAGAACGCATTTGGGTGTTTTCGTTTTTTAATTTATCTTCAGGGAATGAGCCGTTTTTCATTTCTTCGTAGTTGAATGTGTGTTTGGCGTTTTTGTCTTTGCGCGCCCACAGGATTGTTTCGTGCGACGCTGTAAAAAAACGGCAGCTTAAATTGGGTGAAGCGTTTGGTTTGAACCATGCGATGTCGTTTAATATATGGAAATCGTTTTTTTGCAGGAGATATCCGCATTGGTAGATACTGTGATATGTTCCTGAAATCCAGATAGTGCCTTCGGGTTTTAAAATACGGCGGCAGGCTCTTATCCACTCATTATGAAAAATTGTGTCTTCTTCAAAACCGGCGCTTTTGTCCCATTCGCCTTTATTAACTTTTGCCATTTTTCCGTTCTGGCAGGTAAAGCCGTTGTTAGAAAGCATATAAGGTGGATCTGCGAAAATCATGTCGATTGAATTTTCCGCAAAGGATGCGAGTACTTCAAGGCAGTCTGCATTGTAGAGTGTTATGCTGCCGTCTTGATAATAAGGCTTCAAACTTTAACCCTCGATTAACTCTGTTTTTTGCCCTGTCAGTTTGCCTACCTGATCATTTAATTTTTCCGCTGTTTTTGTCGTGTCGGTGTATTTGTTGATTGCGCTTGTTAGGTGTTTGCCTACAAGGCTGTACTCGGTAAAGAATTTGCCAAACTTATCCTGAACCTGTGATATTTCTCCAAGGATTGTTTTTGCTTCCTGTTCAATGCTTAAACCTTTTAGTCCGTATAAAATTGCCATAAGGTAAGCGTAAAAACAGTTAGGTGAAACAGGTATTACGCGTTTTTCCTGAGCGTAATGCAGGATTTCAAAATCTTTGTTTGTGAATGAATCGTTAATGATTGTCTCATAGTAAACATTTTCCGCAGGAATATACATGATGGCAAAATCAAAAGTTTTTTCGGCGGGGTTAATGTATTTTGTCGCAATTTCATCGATTCGTTTTTTAACGCTTGTAACAAATTCTTTTTTAAAGTTTTTCTTGTCTTCGTCGTTTTCGGTTTTTATAAATCTTTGAAAACTTTCAAGTGGGAATTTTGAATCAACAGGAACCAGATTTCCATCCAGTTTGATTACCGCGTCAACCTGAGTGCCGTTTTTGAAACTGTATTTCATTTCAAAATTGGAGCCGGGAAACATCTGCTTGAGCATATCTTCCAAAAGAAACTCACCAAGATTTCCGCGAAGTTTCGGCGCCTGCAGAATATCCTGAAGTGAAGAAATGTTTTTACCAATATCTTGAATATTTTTCGCCGTTGTTTCCAAAGTGCCAAGTTTGTTGTGAATATCTCCAATAATTTGATTGGAGCCCGAGAGCTGCTTTATAATGCTGTTTTGTGAATCACTTAGCCTCTGATTCATCATTGTTGTCATTTGCTGGAGCTGGTTATTCAAGACATTCTGAGTGTCGGTTAAGAGTTTCTGCTGCGATGTCAGTGAAGCCTGCTGACTTTCTAGCTGCTTTGTTTTAAGCTCGTTTAGCTCGTTTTTTAAATCGAGCATTTGAGGAGTCAAATCCGCCTGCTTGTTTGAGTATAGTTTAACAAGAATCAGAATAACCAGCAAAAAAAGGACTGCAAACGCGCCAAGGGTAAAAATGTCCATGAAGTTTCTCCTTTCTAAATCTCAATTCTATGCATTTTATTAAATGGTACATAGTTTACAAGGTAAAAGTATATCATAAAAAATTTTTTATATATATTTAACTCAGCTATTTTCCAATTTCTTTATCCCATATTCTTCAGTTAGAATCTTCATTTGAGAAATTGCTGTCTTGTTCAGCGCGATAATTCGTTTTTCCTGAGGAATTCCATCGTTTATAAGGTGAGCATTCAGAGATTCAAGGTTAGCAAGGCATACGAGCTGAGCAACATCCGCATAATCGCGAATATTGCCGTCCAGTTTTGGATTTTGTTTACGCCAATCAATGGCAGTCATACCAAACAATGCGACATTTAAAATGTCAGCTTCTTCTGCGTATTTAAAATTTGCCTGTTCTTTTGTTATAACTTGTGGGATCAAATTCAATTTTATAGCATCTGTGTGAATGCGGTAATTAATTTTTGTAAGATTTCTGCGTATGTCCCAGCCAAGCTGCTTATATTCCTGTTCCTTTAGACGTTGGAATTCTTTGATTAGATATAGTTTGAATTTTGGAGAAATCCATGAGGCAAATTCGAATGCCAGGTCTTTATGAGCATAGGTTCCTCCATAACGACCTGCGCGGGCTTGTATACCAATAGCATTTGTTCTGTTTATCCATTGTTTAACAGACAACAAGAAGCGATTAGTACCTGCTTCATTTCTAATTCCCCCGAATTCGAGGGAATTAAAATCAGGATTATATATCTCTTCCCAAATGCCTAATAATTCAATAGTATTCTTATTGCGTAACCATTTTTCTATAAGAGATTCTCCGTTCTCTATACTACGAATCATGTCAGTTAAGGATATAAAATCATTCTCATTATCTACGATAACGCTGATTTCTGTCCCAAGAACATTCATTTTAGACATATCAATCACTTCCTGCTGTTTTCTGTATTAACATACTATATTAATACTTTACATACGTCAAGTGATCCCAGTCCATAAAGTAAAATTAGATTGATACATTTAATAATATCCATATGCTCTATTTCCTCTTCAAATTCCGTTTATTTTTAAATAATTGCATTATAGAAATAACCATTTTGCGGTCTTCTTCGCTTAAAAGTTTGAAATTTTGAACAAGTGTGCGAATTTCCGGTCCTAAAGAAGACTTGTCCGCGCTTTTTTCCTCACCGGTAACCAAATATTCGACAGAAACCCCCAATGTTTGGGCAATTTTGACGGCAGCTTCGGCTGAGGGCATGTATCCGCGAACACTAAGGTAATTATCTAAGGTACTTTTACTTATTCCTGATTGAGCGGCTAGTTCTTTAACGACCATATCCTGAAAAGCCAGCTCAGATTTTAGGTTTTCTTTAAATCCCATAAAAACAGCATACGCTAAATAGCGTAATTTTCTCTTGACCATTTTTGGAATAGCATATTAAAATAATTCTAGTGTATGCTAATTAGCGTATAATTTGAAATAATATGCGTTATAGCGTAAAGGAGGAAATATTAAAAAAACTTTAAATACAAGGAGGTATCCGTATTATGGGTACTTAAATCCCATATACCCAAGTTGACAGTTTGATAATTTTATTAAATTAAAGATAAAATCTTAAAAAGTTTTTATCAAAAAAAGGAGTTTAAACATGGAACGGAAAAAATTTTTAAAAAATATTACAATCTTTATGGTAATATTATTTGTTATAATTGTTGCCGCTTGCGACAACGGAACAGAGCCGGATACTGTCATACAATCAGTTGTAACACCATCCGCAGCGCCTGCAGGCGGCACTTATATAACAGCACAGACCGTTACGTTAACAACATCTACATCAGGAGCATCAATTTACTATACTGTTGACGGCAGTAACCCCACAACCGGCAGCGCTTTATACGCTTCTCCAATATCAATCAATACGACCACCACTTTAAAAGCTATTGCTGTCAAAAGCGGCATGAATAATAGTGAAATTTTGACCGCTGTTTATACTATTAACATCCCCGATACTGCGGCAACTCCTACAGCGAATCCGCCAGCAGGAACCTATACAGCAGAACAGACCGTCACATTAACAACCTCGACGTTAGATGCGGCGATTCACTATACAATTGACGGCAGTAACCCCACAACCGACAGCGCTTTATACGCTTCTCCAATTACAATCAGTACGACCACCACACTAAAAGCAATTACTGTTAAAAGCGGCATGAATAACAGCGAATTGCTGGAATCATTATACACAATAACTCTCCCGGTATTTACTGTTACGTTTAACGCAGATGGAGGAACTCCGGCTCCAGCCAGTCCTGTTGATGTAACATCCGGCAGTATTATAACTCAACCGCCTGCAATGACAAAAAACTGGCATACTTTCAGCGGTTGGTATACAGATTCGGATTGTACTGTTCCTGCGGTTTTTCCTGTTACGGTAACCACCGATGTTAATTTGTATGTAAAATGGATTGTAAATGTATTTACTAATATTGCCGATGCAAGTGCTTATCTTGCCTCGTTACCAACCAATACCAGCAGCAACCCGGCAAAGCTCTCTGTCAATTTCGATCTGGGGACAATGACAGAAACAAACAGCGGCTGGAAACAACTGCTTGGCGCTATCAATACATCAGGTAAGTATGTGAACCTTGACATCTCTGCCTGTACTATGAGCGGTGATTCGTTCAACCCCGATATAAGTGTTGCAACTGGAAAGGATAAAATCGTATCTATTGTATTACCTGCCGCTGCAACGAGTATAGAAGCGTCATCATCTTTTTTAGATAACATTTTTAAAAATTTTAGTAATCTCAAATCTATCAGCGGAGAAAATGTTTTAACAATCGGTGAAAGTGCTTTCTACAGCAGTAGTTCTACTACCGGTAATAAAAAACTGCAAAACATTTACTTTCCGAATGTAACAAGTATTGGGAATTTTGCATTTACTTATTGTTCTGGTTTGCAAAATGCGGACTTACCGGAGGTAACAAATATTGGTTATGCTGCTTTCAGAGGCTGTACAAGTCTGCAAAGTATAAGTTTCCCTGCATCAGTAACTCTATCAACTATCAATCCTACCTTTGATGGTTGCAGCTCTCTTGTCTCTTTTACCATCACAGGTTCAGGAACTCTAAGCGCTGTTGAAAATGGCAAGGCACTGGTACGAAATGGAACAGAACTGGTTGCGTATCCATCCGCATCCGGAACTGTTACGATGAATACTATTACAACCATTGGCATCTATGCCTTCTCCGGTTGTACCGGGCTGCAAAGCGTAAGTTTCACTCAAGTAACAACTATCGGTAATGATGCGTTTGATGGCTGTGCTAATTTACAAAGCGTAAATTTTCCTCTAGCAACGACCATAGGTAACAGTGCCTTTAACGGCTGTAAAGGTTTGCAAACTATGGACTTCCCTCAGGCAACTAGTATTGGAAGTCAATCTTTTTGGAGTTGCAGCGGTTTACAAAGTTTAATTATTCCAAAAGTAACGAGTATCGGCGGTAACGCTTTTTCATACACCGGAGCTACTGCTCTGGTCATTACAATGGGTCTCACCGCTCCAACACTTAGCTATCAAATATTTAATTATATAAATTCCGCAAAAACTGTAACTATTAAAGTACCTAACTCTTCCGCCAGTGGTTACACACCATTTAGCGGTTCTATTGTTACTGTTTCCGGTACTGACACTACCGCAAATTGGGCTAACGGTTTACGCGGAGGAGGCTGGACTGGAACTACATGGTCTCCTCCGTATTCGTCTACCGGACCAGAAAGTATCAATCAAAACATTACTATTATTATTGAGGTAGCGGAATAATTTCTTTTAAGAAGTCTCGTATGAGATTTTAATTAAATTAAGGAGGAAAAAATGAGTAAATCAAACGGAGGAAAAAGCGGCGGAGGCGGGCGCCCGGCGCCAATACCACCCAACAATGGACCAAAACCGGCTGGTTGGCCGACAAACAACGGAACAAATAATTCGTCCGGCGGCGGAAGAAACAACGCTCCGCCGAAAAAATAGACCAGATTAATCTCACTTGAAGACACAAAGGATTAACAACCAAATCCTTTGTGTCTATTAATTATACCCCAATATGACCCAATTATTATAATTAGAAATGAAATATTAAACACATAAACAGCCAAGAAAAACAGGGAATTTACCGATAATGAAGCATGAGAAAACTACCTCTTTTTTGCTGGTTTTGTCTGCTTACGGCTGGCTTTATTGTCTCTTGTGATAATAAAAATATGAATGAAAATACTGGTGAACAAATATTCTATACGGTGACATACCATGATACCGAACGTACTTCAGGAGAGCTGCCTGTAGATACAAAAAAATATAAACCACCTGTTCGGAATCCATTAAATTTCAAATTAGAATTTATAGAAAAAACCAAAGTGCTGGATACTGGTACTATGAAAAAAGAGGATTATGTGTTTAGTCGTTGGAAAATGAGACACCGCGATTATACAGAGAGTGAGCCAAAATGGCATACTGAGAATTATTATCCAGGGCATGAGATTACAGTTAGCGAAAACATTGATTTTGATTCAGAATGGGTTTTAGAAAATCCTTAAAGTATTACGAAATTGGCTTCTATTGTGCTACTGCCAGTTATCGTGGTAATATTTGTTCCTGTGTATGTCTGAAATACAAATCTTGTTGGATATAAACCACCTAAACATCTTCTTCGTCTGTCGTCGAATCCATGAATAATTTTCATATAAGAGTCTACTTCTATACAAGTTATAAAAAACAAATATGACTCGGTTCCACCTTGAACATTCCTTTCTATTAAGAGAGAACCATTAACCGTAAAATAACCTTTTTTAAATTTACTATCCAAAAGATTATCAAAATTAGCTGCGGTGTAATTACCTGTTATATACATATTTTCATTCAGCGATGTCCCTTTGCTAGTTCGTATATGTAAAGCGCCATAAATGATTGTTTCCCCCTCAATATTTCCAAATTGACGCCCTAAATATGTTTTATTATACGCATTTAAATTGGATGTTCTCAATTCTTCAAATTCATTTATACCTCTAGCACTTTTAGCCAACAAACTGCCGCGAGCGTTTTGATTAACCATAGCACCATTAATATCCCACGCGTCACCTATTATCAATGAACCTAAAAATTCGCCAGTTGTAGTTTTCATATGCCCACTAATATCAACATTAGAAGCTAATAACTTTCCATCAGCTCCTAATTTAAAACCAGCAAGATTAGCGCCATTGTCAATGAGCTGCCCTTGTGCGTTTACCTCGAATCTTGGACCGCCGAAAACCGCGCCGTTATTATTAACTTTTAGCAGTGATGTAAAAATCTTTTCAATCATTGCCGTTTTAGCAACAAGGTTCTGCACCATCAGCGTCATAAACGCCGCGCTTGGCGCGTTGTTAGTCAAGTCGAACATGGCTAGCATGTAGGGATTACTCTCAAAATTGCCGTCCAATTCAACCGGGATCTGCAGCCAGGCAGTGCCTGTCCATCGCATACACATGCCATTAACCCATGCGCCGCTTGTGCCGCCGATATAGGCAACCCAATCGCCGGGGAACGCTTGCACTGATTGAGTCAGGGTACTTGTTACCTGAATGGCAGCC
>Ga0209755_10008086_pt1 | contig 11307 bp, 9 predicted proteins | sample TergutCo191P1_FD_187301 | JGI IMG/M metagenome (GOLD analysis project Ga0209755, IMG submission 187301) | Cornitermes sp. P1 segment gut microbial communities from Petit-Saut dam, French Guiana - Co191P1 (SPAdes) (version 2) | ecosystem: Host-associated > Arthropoda: Insects > Digestive system >...
AAACCGCAAGAGGTCAGACGAGGAATAAGGATGTGATAAGCAGAGCCAGCAGTTGGGAATTGTTGGCTTTTTTTGTTGAAAACTTAGTTTTTGATGAAAAAACTTGATTTTTACCAAAAAATGTTGTAACTTTGTAGTCTAAAATCAAACAGTATGGATGTACTTGTTCAAAATATACCGCAGACCGACATCGTTTTTCTTGAGGAATTGTCAAGGAGAATGGGATGGACTTTTCAAACAAAAGAGAATGTTTTGAGAAAGTATATCAGCACACGTCCAAAACAAGCCGATCTGTCGGATGCAGAGATAATGGACGTGGTTAATTCTGTAAGATACTCAACGTGAAAATAATAGTTGATACAAATCTTTGGGTTTCATTTTTGATTGGAAAAAATCTGTCTATTCTTGATAATTTACTGTCTAATCCGAATTTGAGCATATACGTATGTGATAATCTCCTTGACGAGTTTAGGCGAGTTGTAGATAAACCCAAAATCCAAAAGTACATATCTGAAAAAGATGTGGCGGACACATTGGAATTGATAGATTTGTTTTGCATACATTGCGTTCCTGACAAGGTTGCGGAGTCGCCCGTGCGTGATGTGAATGACTTGTATTTGCTGTCGTTGGCAGAAACTGTTTCTGCGGACTTCATTCTAACGGGCGATAAAGATTTGCTGACTTTGCAGTCGCATCAACGTACGCAAATCGTTACTTATTCTGCGTTTGTTTCGGAGCAACTTCGTTGATGAGAACGTGAGCAGAAAGACTGCTTAACGACATCAAATTATCCCCAACAAGTGTGCTTTATGAATAGCACTCGCGGACGTGCCGGCACCAAGTTTGTCGAACAACGCTCGTTTCTTTCGTTTGAAATTGGCGACTGACGATGCTTTCAATTGCTCGCTCATTTGCTCGTCTGTCAAATCTTTTACCATCCAACCCAAAATAATCAAATCCTCTTCCGTAAAGGTACGAGTGCTTATTTTGGTAAATTTATTATCGACAAATTCGTATTGTTCCCCGGTTTTTCTATCTATGATAAGAGGGCACGACTTTCGTTGCGATGACGACACCCAAACGTGGCATAAACCCAACCATAGATTGCCATTTTTGCAAAGTTTGTATGGCGAAATGTTATGATGTAAAATAATATTGTTATCCTTTGCCGTTAGTACGGCAAGGTCGTAAGAAAAAAGCAAGTCCTTACGCCTATTTGCAGGGTAATTAAAAAGAAAATTGTAACATTCAATATTCACTCGATTGAGCCAAACCCATTCGCTATCACTTAAAATATGCTCAAAAAAACCAAAGCCTAATTCATTAACTTCGGCTTTCGAATGTCCTGCTAAAATCAAGGACAACGGTGAATCGACAATGATTTTCTTTCTGAAATAATCCAAAAAATAAAAATTGCTCTTACCTGTATGATTAAACGAACTCAACACTTCTTCGAGCCCCTTTTCTGAATGAGTTCTCAAATACCAATCCGGTATTCTCCAACTCTGCTTTTTGACAATGGTTACTTTCATAATCTATATCGACCTATGTTTTTATCTGAATAATAAAAATTTGGAAAAACATCAACGGGCTCTTTTCTAAAAATGCTCAAAAAGATATCAACACACAAATTGCTTGAAAAGCCTGCCCCTATTGATAATTGCGGTGGTGGCTCTGCTCCTTTTTCCGCAGTATATTCAACTAACATTTTTTTGAAACCGTCAAGACGAACACCCTCTTTTTCAAGAGCATTCAACACATTATTCGCCACAGTTATTTCCATACCTTTGTAGGTATCGCTCAAAAGTCTCAAACTTTCACTTTCTTTTGTCAGAACAAAAACAAGCCCCCCATACCCAAAATTGTAAGGGTGAACAACGGGAATGTTCATTTCAGCACAAACATCGTCAAAAATAAACGGTGCATCCGATGTGAAGTCAATCGCATTCACAGCAACATCAGCACCTTTCAAATGCTCCGCAAGATTTTCCGAAGTCAAAAACACGTTGGAATACGTGATGTTTGCTTTGGAATTTATGCCTTTTAGTTTCTCGTAAAGAGCCACAGCCTTTGGTTTTCCGATATCGTTTTCTGTATAACCTTGTCTGTTCAAATTGGACAATTCCACAACATCGCCATCAATCAAATGCAAGTTCTCAAATCCAACTCGCAACGCACACTCGGCAATCACGCTACCCAAGCCCAAACCACCAAACACGATTTTGAAATCTCGCATTTGCTTTTGTTCGCTTTCGCTGATATAAATTCTGTTTCTGTTATACATAATTAAGTAAGTGTTTGTATTTATCTACGAATGGTTGTAATCCTGCACCGGTATTAAGAATAGGGACTGCCTCAGAGCCCAACGTAAAACGTGTTTCCGCTAACTCCTCAGATACAATACCAAGTTTAACGTATGTTTTGTGCATTCTGTAATCAAATTCGGAAACCATCGCATTTTCGGGGTGCGTACAAATATGGGCGAAACAAACGGTCAGCAACAACTTGAAATATAATCCTTGCTGTGCTTTCAATTCTTCACTTTGATTAACAATTGTACGATCAACGGCAATACGTCCAGTGTACCAAATTTGCGGAGGGTTCAACCCTCTCGTTTTTATGAGGTGCTTAACATCCAAATCGTAGTCTTTTTCAAGGTCAAGAGTACCGTTGCCGTCCCAAAGCCACGCCATTATAGTACCAAAGATTTTGCCGTCTTTGGTTTTCAGAACATAAAAGCATTTGTCTTGACTGTTGTACTGATCCTTTTCGATGTTAGTTTCTACTTCCTCAATAGGTGCGGTAGTTTTAAGGTGATGTTCATAATTAACTCGCAACACGAATTTAGTAAATTCTGCCAAGTCGGGGTGTTCGATTTTCCACAAATCAAAGTGTTCAAATTTTTGTAATAGTTTTGCCATAGTATTAAGGTCTGTTCTTGTTCGGTGTTGCAAAGATATGAAATAAAAATGAGAAATCACACAATTCGGACGAAAGATATTTTTAGCCTATTTAATATGCTCATTTTCAATCCTCATTTTTTCCAAGAATCACAAAAATATATCTTTCGTCAATTGCTTGGAAAGTCAAAAAATGTTTTGTAGTTTTGTAGCACGAAATCTAAATTGAACGTGAGAGATTTGCAAACTAAAAAGATAAAGCAAGCTCCGTTTCACTACGCTTGCTTTACGCCTTTTCGTTGGGACGAAAAGGCGTAACACACTACCCAGGACAGACGGGGGGGGGGGCGGAATAGAAAAGATATAACAAAGTTAGAAAAAAAATAGATAAAACAATTACAAAACAAAAAAACTATGAAACAAAAAATTCAAATTCTAAAAAAGAGGCTTATCCTATTAAGCCTTCTTGCGGTGGTATTTGCTCCATTCTCGGCAACTGCTCAACTGCTAACAAACAGAGGAACGATATGTATCGCTCCAAACGGAAGTTTCAATCTGAAACAAGAAAAACTAAAACGCATTTTAACCGATGTCTGTTACGACAAGCCTCTTTGGGCGGAAAGCGTACGCTGTGAACCAAATTCAAGATTTACCTTTCAGGTCATTGGTGGTGGAGTTATCGTTGATCCTAATACAGGAGTAGTAACGTCAACATCCACAGAAAAAGCAACCGTAGTTTTTAACATTTCATATGTGAGAGTAATAGAACTTAGGCAACCTAACGAGGATGAAATTAACGATCCTCTCGCTGGAATACCTGAGAATTGTAGAGTGTACTGTGAAATGTTTATTGGGCAAGGAGCTCAAGAAATTACTATTCGTGGCTCTCTTACAGGCTATTTCGAATTCCACAAAACATTGCCTGACATCCCAGTTGAGATTAGCGGTTCTAGATGCTTTACGGATACTATCAGTTTACGCACTAATTCTGACTTCCAACACTTCGTTAACGAATGGGAAGTTTTTGGAAACGGACTAAACGCTACAAGTCCAATTGATGAATGGGCAGTATCGTACGAAAGACTTGCAGGAGCTGATAATCAGTTTACAGTAAGATTTACCGTTACAGACGTTATATGCGGAAGTGGAACAAAATATGTAGAGACAGTTATTGGTACTCGTACTATTTTACCTACAATAGATGTTTTAAGTGAATGTGTTCCTATTTGCACAACAACACTGACAGTCTCTGCACGAAATCCCTACAACTACAATTTCTTTTGGAGTTTCCGTACAAACAACGACAACCTACTACCAATGACCAATGGCGAAAATAGTGCAACATTTGATATTGGGCGTTATTCTGGTCACGTAGTGCTGACGGCATGGGGTATTTGCGACACAGTAAGCACAGAAGTTTTAATTAACCGTAGCTTATCCCAAGCAACACAAATATGGGTAGATGAAGGAATTGATCCAAGTTGTATTTTTAGAGGCGATACGCTGTACTTTAGCGTTTACCCTACATTAGAAGAACACGTACTATGGAGTTTTCCTGCAAATTGGGAAATCATATCCGAAGATACTACTAGCGGTACAATTAGAGCAGTTATTGGCGAAAATGGACATGTAGAGGTTAGAAGTAGAGCGTGTCCAGATTTCATCGTTAGGCGATTTATTTATGCAAACGAATCAAATGTTACGCTAACCATTGACGGATTATCTTGTCGCATTCCGGGTACAACTGAATTTTACAGCGTAGCAGGATTGCCAACAGCAGATATGTTTATTTGGAGATTTGATGGTAGTATTGTAGGCGATGGAGAGCAAATTTCTTTTAGATTGCCTGCAGATTACAGAGGAAATTTCGGACAAGATAGTTTGAGAGTTACAGCCACCAAATGCAACAGAGAATTCACAGTTGCAATCCCTATCTTTGTACAATTCACAGAGGAATTACTAACTATCGAAAACCCAACCTGTGCTTTCGTAGGCGACGAAATTAGATTTTTTATTACACCCGAAATTAACGAAAACATCACGTGGATATTCGACAACGATAATCTAACATTAGTAAATGCAGAACGTGGCGAGTTAACTCTAACCGCAACCAATAGTGGCATATTCCAAATATCTGCACAAAACAAATTTTGCACAGAAAGAGGAACGACTATAGCCTCAACACCTATAAACATTTTAGACATTGTTACTGTTGAAATACTATCTGATTTTGCTTGCCTTTCGCCAGGTGCTACCTACACATTTGAGGTTGCCGAGATAGCAGATGCAATATATGTGTGGACAACAAATCTTTTTGCTGAACCAATAGTTGGTAGAAGTGTAACAATCTCTGTTCCTTCCGATGCTTCAGGAGTTGCCAACATAGCTGTTACCGCAACCCTATGCTACCGTGAATTTACATCGGAGCTATTCACTCCTGGTTTAGCCCCACAACAACCAACGATTGTGAGTTCAAGAAACTGTACTCACAGAGGTATGGAAGACGAGCTAAGATTTTGGATCGACAATGTCGATGCTACTGCAACAAGCTACAGATGGACAGTAACTGACCAAAATGGCATAGATGTTCCATTCACAGAAACAGGAAACTATAGGCATGAAATCAAAGTAGTAACTGATGGTGCAAAGACTATTAATGTTTCCGTTGTTGCTTATGAATACGGTTGTGGGGAAAGCATACCTTCGGAGATAGCTACGATTAAACCTTCGGGGATTGGTGGAAACTACTCGCTTTCAGTAATGAGCCTAGGTGGTGGCGAATTTATTGTTATGTTTGATGTTCTTACCATAGCAGGAAATATATTATGGTTTATTAATGATCAGCCATCAGATTTATTTCCTAACCAACCATTCTTCCCTGTACACAGAGAACAAAATGCCCAAACTGTATCAGCAGTAGTTAGTACAACAGATAGTGCGTGTAAAACAAAATTCACTGTTGAAATCCCTCAATAGAAAAAACTATGTTTCTCATTGTTTAGTATGGTGCGGACTTTATCGTCCGTGCCATATTAAACAAGGCTTATTCAATAAGCGAATTGACGATGAGAAAACCGAAACCTACTACAATGAAAAAAACATACTTCATATCCGTTTTTCTTGCTCTCTGTGCTTGGATGCTTTCTGTACAGCCTCTTCAAGGATTCAGCTACCAAGCCGTAGTCAGAAACGCACAAGAGGAAGTTGTCGCCAATCAAACTATCAGAGTGCAAATTACGATTTGGCGACACAATGACAGTAACAAGTATAGTGCTTACAGAGAAATACACACCACACGAACAAACTCCAACGGACTGTTTTCGTTGGAAATAGGCAATGGCACTCGTATGGGTGGATCTTATTCTTGTATAGAAAGCATAAGTTGGAACATTGGAACATTCTCATTGCAAACACAAATCGACTTGAACGATGGAAATAATTTTTCACTTTCAAGTACAAGCCAACTGCTTGCAGTGCCTTTCGCTATGCATGCACAAACAGCACAGCGTGTAATCGAGGGTGGTGGTACTTGTACTTGCAGTGTAGATTTGCAAACCTTAAAAGCCAGCATCAAAACCCTGCAAAAAGCCGTTGAAAACATGCAAGTAGAACTGCAAATCGCCAACGGCACATTGGTTAGGGATATTGATGGAAACGTGTATAGAACCGTAAGAATAGGCAACCAAGTTTGGATGGCTGAAAATCTACGAGTAACACGTTTCAACAATGGCGACACAATTCGGAATATTCGTGATACTGATGTTTGGGACAGTTATCGCCAAAATATGCCACCTGCATTTACTTATTTCAACAATGACCTCGAACTGCAACAAAAATTCGGCAATCTCTACAATTGGTATGTAGTAGGCAATACAAGCAGTAATCAACAAAATGCGGGTAGAAATATTTGCCCAAAAGGTTGGCGTGTCCCATCAGAAAACGATTGGGTTATAATGCGAAACTACTTAGTCGCTAATGGATATAATTTTAATGGACAGCCCACTGTTCCCGGCTTTGTTAATGGTCTTGGTTTAGCATTGGCATCACAGCCCGAATTGTGGGAAACATCAACTTCGTTTCGCTCTGGTAGTGTCGGACATCCTAACTACTCACACAAAATGAATTCAACAGGATTTTCTGCTTTACCTGGAGGCTTTCGCCGATTTTATGGAGAATTTGTGCGTTTAAATAACAGTGCTATGTTTCATACATCGACATTAATAAATCACTTTTCTATGGTACAAGTATTTGTTCGTACTGACACCCCTGCTTTCGTCATATGCAGTCAAAATGTATTTTCTGCACACTCTATTCGCTGTATTAGAGACTAAATACAAAAATAAATCTTAAAAACAAATAATTATGAAAAAGAATCATTTTTTTAGAAAACTTACATTGTTAAGTTTATTTGCATTTGCTGTTCCTTTTATAGGAGTGGCTGAGCAGACACACCTTACAAGAAATGTGTGTCTGCCTACAAACGGCTTCAATCTCAAGCAAGAAGGGGGGCTGTTGAATTTTTTGCGAGATGTATGTGCCGTTGGAACATCCGGGAGTACGGTCGCAGAATGTAACCCATCTGCAACAAGGTTCACATTTATTTCTTCGGGAGGTGGCGTGAGTGTTACCCCTGATGGGTTCGTAACATCAGATGGCACGACAAGACCGGGACGCGTGTTCTACACGATCTTTTACGAAAAACGAATCACAAGTAGAGAAGAGCATGATGGATTCCCTTTTTGGTATTGTGGAGAATTGGATTTTGCTCCGCCTGGAACTAGAGTCAGAACCATGTCTATTTCTGCAAGTATTTCTGGCTATTTCGATTTTTTCAAACCTCTACCTAACGTGCCTGTAGATATTGTTGGCTCAAGATGTTTTACTGACACTATCAGTTTACGCACAAACTCTGACTTCCAACATTTCGTTAGCGAGTGGGTAGTTTTGTCAGGCGATGGGTTGATTCCAAGAAGTCCCACCAACGAATGGGCGGTATCGTACGAAAGACCTGCTGGGGCTGACAATCAATTTACGGTAAAATTTACCGTAAGAGACGAGTCTGTATGTGCAACCGAGCCGGGAAACATTGCTTATCTGACAGCGGAAACAGTTATCGGCACTCGTACCATTCCGCCTACAATAGAAGTGGAAAATAAATGCGTTCCAATCGGGACTACAACTTTAACAGCCTCTGCACTAAATCCGCATAACTACAATTTCTTTTGGAGTTTCCGTACAAACAACGGAGACTTGCTACCAACGACCAGTAGCGACAACAGCGTGACATTTGACATCGGACGTTCTTCGGGTCACGTAATGTTAAAAGCGTGGGGCATTTGCGACACAGTAAGCACCGAAGTTTTAATTAACCGTAGTTTATCCCAAACAACACAAATATGGATAGATGAGGGTATTAATCCAAGTTGTATTTTTAGAGGAGACACGCTAAATTTCAGTATTTATCCTACATTAGAAGAACACATTTTATGGGATTTTCCGCAAGGTTGGGAAATAGCATCTGTAGATTCAAATAGTGGAACGATAAGGTTGATTATTGGCGAAAATGGATATATCGAAGCGAGAAGCAGAGCTTGTTCAGCTTTCGTAGTAAGAAGACTTGTTTCTGCACAAGAATCAAATGTTACTCTAACCATTGATGGATTACCCTGTCGCATTCCCGGAACAGCCGAACTTTACAGCGTAACGGGATTGGCTACAGCAGATATGTTTATTTGGAGATTTGACGGTAATATTGTGGGCGACGGAGAGCAAATTTCTTTCATGTTGCCTGCAAGCTACAGAGGAAACTTCGGACTGGATAGTTTGAGAGTTACGGCAATCAAATGTAATAGAGAATTCACAACTGCAATTCCAATTTTTGTTCAATTTACGGAAGATTTACTAACTATCGAAAATACGACTTGTGCTTTCGTGGGCGATGAGATTACATTCACAATCACACCTGAAATTAACGAAAACATCACGTGGACTTTCGATAGCGAAAATCTGACATTCGTAAGAGCTGAAAACAGCAAGTTGATTTTGAGAGCAAATTACAGTGGCTCGTTCCAAGTTTCTGCACAAAATAAATTTTGCACAGAAACGAGCATAGCCTCAACATTTATAGAAGTTTTAGATAAGGTTGTAGGTCTTGAGATAATCTCTGATGCAACATGTTTCTTCCCAAAAGGCACTTACATTTTTGAGGTTGAAGAGGTGTATAATGCCTCTTACAAGTGGACTGCCTTTGGCGAAACTTTCTCAACAGAGCGAATCGCTACACTTACCATTCCCGAAATTGTTTCTGAAACAGGCAATGTTACAGTTACGGTTACACTTTGCGATCGTGATTTTTCTTTTGATTATATTATCGTGATTGAAACTCCATACAGCGAAGACAAGGGCATTCGTACAACAAAAAACTTAACTTGTTTTACGGTTGGTCAGTTAACAGAATTTTATATAGAGGCAGACCCAACAGCAACAAGCTACACATGGATTTTCCCTGCAGAATGGGGCATTAGCGACATCACAATTGAGGCTCCTGAAACAAGGGTGTCCGTTGAAATTGGAGCAACAAAAGGCACAATTAAAGTCATTGGGACAACCTGCGGTGGCACTTGGTATCGATTTTTTGAAATCGAACATTTCACACCTGCAAATGCAACAGACATTCGATTAGTTGGTAGAGAATGTATCAATAGTGGGATGGAAGACATCGTTACTTTAGAGGTTGTTGGTGCAGAAGGTGCTACAATCTTCGAATGGGAATATCCTGCAATGTGGCGACTTGACGAGACTTCTGGAAACGTAGCACGCTTTATCACCAACGGAACTGATCACACTATTTCTGTCAGAGTTGGAAACGAAACATGTGGTATGTCTGACGAAGTTTTCGCAAAGGAAATAGAATTCATTGAGGGAGTTGGGGTGCCAATAACTATTGTTCAAGTACCTGTTATCCCAGGCATGCTTTATAGGCTAGTAGCACAACCTGATAATCTACCCCAGGGGTACTACGAGTGGCATAGAGCACCTGTAGTACTTGGCAGTACTCCAGTGGGAATAGGTTCTTTCCACCCAGTAACAGCTATGAATAATGCAAACTACTGTGTAATAGTGTCTAGTCCGCAGTCAGGTGGCTGTATTTCCAAAGCGTGTAGATTTCCTATTACACCAACAGACATTGGAGCAAATACTACGGTTGTAAATACTACACCTACTGCTCCAAGAGTAGTAGCACCGCAACAAATCGAACCACAACCCAATGTGGTAGAAGTTCCAATTGTGGAAATTGTGCAAAGGTCTGAAATTTTGGAAACAGCAAAACCATCATTTCGTTTCCACCCAAACCCTGCTAACGGCAACATCTATCTACAATTTGAAAACCCTGCAGACTGGGTTGAAATTTTAGATATAAGAGGGCTTATCGTAACAAGACAGCGTGTTACTGGAAGTTCCGAAACGATTATTGATGTCAGCAATTTAAGAGTAGGAACGTACATCGTCAGAGTATTCTTTGGCGACACAGCCGTTACTGAAAGGTTGCAGATTATTCGATAGATTGTATTATCGTAGGGGCAGGGTTGTCCTGCCCCTACATAATTTTCATCACAATGAAAGCAATCTTATCTTGCGTTGTGTTATTAGCATTAACGAGCAGTTACATATACAGCCAATCCTCAATCAACAGCGGTGGAACAACGGCAATAAGTGGCACGGGAAGTATCAGTTATTCCATTGGGCAAACATTTGTCCATATCACGGAAAACACAACGCATACGATCCATCGAGGTGTTCAACAACCCATTAGAACCGAAACCGAAACCAACATCGTAGAGGTATCGCAAACAGCACCGTTGCAAATATTCCCAAACCCCGTAACAGACAAACTACACATCACGCACGAATGGCAATCGGGCGATGTTGTGGAATTGTTTGATATGAACGGCAGACGACTGTTTTCAGCACAACCAAACAATTATCAATTCACAATCGATATGACACCGTTTCCAAATGGAACATACATTCTACGCATTGGAAATCGTGTGGCTAAAATTGTGAAACGGTAATCCGTAAAAACATCGTTTTTGGTAGGAGCAGAAATTTTCTGCTCCTACTTTTTTATGGTAAAGAATGAACATCTCGTTTCCAAAAAAATGCATTTTTCGAGTTATTAACAGGGGTGTTGAAAACTTTTCGAGCTGTATTTCACGACATTACTGAAAGTGTTAAAGTCTTTTAACTAAAAAAACATACGAAAATCGACTTTTTTGCGTTATATAGAGTAGAAACCTATAAAATGCAAAAAAAAATGATGTATAAAAGACGTTAAAAAATTCGGTGCAATCCTCCAAAATTTGGAGTGTTGGATGTGTGCGTAAAACTGTGCGTGGAAAATTCAATT